>Ga0187863_10002079_pt1 | contig 15459 bp, 4 predicted proteins | sample June2016WEW_11_1_FD_132975 | JGI IMG/M metagenome (GOLD analysis project Ga0187863, IMG submission 132975) | Peatland microbial communities from SPRUCE experiment site at the Marcell Experimental Forest, Minnesota, USA - June2016WEW_11_10 | ecosystem: Environmental > Terrestrial > Soil >... | reverse complement strand
GCGACAGGCTTCATCGGCAGCGGCGCCTTTCTGTACATATCACGCGTGAGGCTGGTCCAGTTCGACGCATTCGCCCGATTCACCGAAACCGAGATCGAAGGTGAGAGCATCTTTGCCGTGTGCCAGACGCCGCCCGGGACAAAAAGAGTCTCTCCCGGCTCTAGCTTGAAACGCATGGCATTGGCTTTTGCGAACAAGGGAAATTTTTCATAGTCCGGCTTTTCCAGGTCCGGAATCTGCGAAGCGTTGTATTGATTGGGGCGAACGTAAATGAACGGAGTTTGGTCCGTGGTGAATATCGTGAATTCCTTGGTACCGTAAATCTGGCTGATAAACGCGTGTGTGTGATAACTGTCAAAATGCAAGAAGGGAAACTTTCCGCCCTTGCCGCCGATGTAAAGTTCCTGGCTGCCGTCATGGAGCCGCGACCGCAACAACTGCGAGAGGGGACCCGTGAGCCAGTTCGGCGAGAAGTAGCTGGGCAAAGGCTGAACGTCGGCGAGCAGCTCCGGCAAGAATCGATCGATGATAGCGTTGCGCAGGTACGGCGCGGGATTTTCATCGGTCGAGGAGTTAACCAGATCGATGAAATCAGCCATCGAATAGTCAATCTTGTCGATAGTCAGCTTCATCGCGCCATATTTTTTCTTGAAGTAATCGGGCGACCATTTCGTCATCGCGGGCCATTTATCGAGCGCTCCACTTATGACTACTGGCTTATGGGGAAATAAATAGTCCTGCGCGAATTCCTGGTAAGGAAGATTGTCTCGGCGTTCGATTTCCACTACATTTTGTTTGACTGTGTCTGCCATGGTTTTTCTTCTCCTAAATTGTTTTCAAGTAAATCGCTAAGTCCTGCAAAAACAGAATGGTTTCCCGCTCAATTGTTCAACTGTGCGCTGTGAGTGGAATAGAGCCGGTCAATCGCATCGTTTAGCTCGCGTACTTTCGCTGCTTCGGTTTGAAACCAATTCTGAATGACTTCCGAAGCGCCCACCAATTGCTGTGGATCTATTTTCGAATGGTCGATAGGCTCGCCTCGCCGTCGCAGAGGATCGACGGAATCTCGTACCCTCCAAAGAGATACGGTTCCCATGTACAAGCTGTCCAGGCGCGCCTTCAGATCATCTCTCTGGCCAGGATAGTCATGTCCCGCTTGAATTACGCGGTCTTCCGTAGGCCTCAAGTCAACAGAAGGAGGGGAATCGCGATAACGATCCAATTCCAGCAGAATTTGGCCAGGCGCATAGCTTACGGGTAGCTCGAAGGTTTGAGTGTTTGGCAGGTCTCCATTTGGGCCGAAAACCGCGATCTCGTCGAAGAGAGAAACTCTGCCTCCAACTTTCCTATATTGCGCCCACTTCGCTGGTGAATTCGCACAGCGCAAGCAAATTACTGCGCACGGGGGACTGCTGCCGGGACGCGCATATTCGGCAGTTAGGTTCTTCACTTCCGAATATCGGACCTCCCGGTCTCCGTGTCCGGCGCCCAGAATTGCGAACATGGGATAGTCAAAATCGTCAAAAGAAGAATCCACTCCCACGCTATTGCACTTGGTCGCGTCAACAAAGCTTGCAGCCCCCAGGAATGAGTGGATCTGCCACCGATGGGAGTCAGCAAAATATGTTTCTGTTCGAGACTGCCGAAAGATGCTGGGTGACTTCACCGAGATCAACGGCCGAAGTGAATTCAAGAGAACAAATGGTAAAGCTGCCAACAAGAGAAGGCACGCCACGCTGGTGAGGACAACGCGACGCCAGCTTCGCTCGAGGACGACGCCGACAAGTGCAACGCCCAGCAGAAAAAGAGGCATATGGTAGCGCGCGTTCCACGCTTGCCAGCGCACCAGGGCGCAAAAAAGTACGAAAGATGCCACTATACCGAGCGCGACCAAGCGTAGAGCGCGATCACCGATACGCGGGCTGAGAAGCAACAGAAGTGAAACGAAGATGAGCGCCAACTGAAGAGGATTGCCAGCGCGTTCTTCATGGCTGGATGCACCATTCAAATGGAAGCCGCCTCGGTATGTGTCGGCTGGGTCGTTCGGATCGATCTGCAAAGTTCGAAGAGATGCAAAAACCAGCCGGCTGGCTTCACGGTTCACGGCGCCAATGGGCGTGACGACATGTAGCGAGAGGTTTTTCACGACGTTTGCAAATGTAATTGATGCGGAATAGCGGCTATTGGAATACTGGCGCAGCGTATCGTCGCCAAGAGGAGCGGCAAATCCGAGCGGTGAGCCGCTCAACTTATAATTTCGGATGAACAGAGGGCCATTTAGCACGAGGATCGCAAGAACCAACGCTGGAACTCGCACCAGCAAAAGCTTGCGCGAAGGCGCTGAACCCATCCACCAGCAAGCCAACAGCACGCAAGGCAGAAAAACGTAGGCAGTTCCCTTGGTCATGATAGCGAGACCCAGGGCCGCACCCATTGCGACTGTAACAGGCCAAGTTTGACGTTCGTTCCAGCGCAGTAGGTAGTAAACCGCTACCACGATCCAAAACGCGCCCACGTAGGTGTTCATCGCACCTGAAGCTTCTAGAAGCCCTGCCGGAATAGTGGCACACGCTATCGCCGCAAAGATCTGCCCCCGACGACTGGCGCCGAGCTGCTCGGCGATGAGAGAGACTCCGACGATGCTGCCGACCATGCTGAACCATTCGATCAGATTGACGAGACGATCGCCGCCGTAGAGCACGTCAAGGTGCATCATGGCGTACTCGGCCCAAGGCGAGAGAAAAAGTTGTACGGAATAGAAAGCGGGGTAGAGGTTCACATCGCGATTGGTCATCCACTGCACGATGCGAGACATGTGGTACGCCATGGCGTCCCAGGTGTTCGGAGCGCTGACAATGGCTGTGATTCCGACTAAAGCAACCAGAAGCCCGACGAGAGACAGGAGAAACCAGTCCAACTTGTCTAGAGGAGTCGTGTCCGGCGCAGAAGCGTTGACCGCTTTGGCCGACCGGGCGGTTTGGATCATTGCGGCATAGGCGAAGGAAGCGATAGCCAGCAAGAGCCAGGTCACGGCGAGCACAGGGCGAGTAATCAGCCTAGGAGCGCTCAGTATTTCTGTACTCATCGCAATAAATACGCCCCAGCAAGTCGCAGCTCCTAAAGCGGCGCTTCGCCAGCCTTCTCCTCGCAGACGAAAGATCCGAAATAGTCCCGCGTAGGCAATGAAGGGAAGGAGTGCAAGGATTTTCAGAGCAACACTCATCGCAGAGGCTGCCTCACTGCTTTAGCGGCACCTGAGTCGGGCGTGCCTTTCAAGTCTGACGCCGCCGGCCTGCGCGATGTGGACAGCTTGGTGTAGGGAGTAAACGGCGGAATAGGGTCGCCAAGATTATCCGGAAAAGTAAACTCCGAAATCCTGCGATCGGGGCTCTTCACGATTTGCTCAAACAGACTACGCATCTGGCCAAGCATGCAATTCACGGACGCGGCGTCATACAGGTCGTAATTGTATTCACATGAAAACCGCCAGCCGTCGGCCCGCTGAACCATGAAGAAGTTGATATCGTAAATCGCTCCGGGAGATTTTGAGGGTATGGGAGTCATGGTCAAGCCGGCGAACTCGCCCGGCTTTACGAAGTCTCTTTGATAAATAAAATTAATTCCGTAAAGCACCGGACGGCTCGGATCGCGTTTGGGTCTGAGGAGCTCAACAAGTTGTTGGAAGTGCAGATCCTGGTGTTCCAACCCTTCCTCGACGGTCTTTTTGACGCGGTCAACCAATTCGGAAAACTTTGGATCGCCGGAAAGATCAGTTCGCAGGACGACGGTGGAGATGAACAGCCCGATAAGCGGTTCAAGATCGACGCGGTCACGGCCAGCGAGGAGCGTTCCAACGTAGACGTCATTCTGGAGCGTGTAATGCTGAACCAGCATTTTCAGGGCTGCTAGTGCCGTGGTGTAGAAGGTACATCCATGCTTACTGGAGAATTCCGTAAGTGCGTCCGTCAAGGGAACGGGAAGCACGGTGGAAAGGATGTAACCATTGTGTGTCTTTAGCGCAGGCCGCGGATGGTCCAGAGGGATTTCCAGGGGAGGCAAAGCGGCCAGTTTATTCTTCCAATAGGCACGATGTTTATCGAGAGCCGGCTTCTGCATGCGATCGTTCTGCCAAATGGTGTAATCTGCGAATTGAAACGGCAGTTCGGGCATCGTTGGACGGCGGTTCTCTGCGAAGGCGGCGTAGTGAGCGCAGAGTTCATCGCTGAAAATTCCAATAGACCAGCCATCGGAAGCAATGTGATGCATAGTGGCCAGCAACATGTGCTCTTGCTCACCAAGCTTCAAAAGGCGAGCGCGAATGAGCGGGCCATTCTTCAGATCAAATCTGCGTTCGCCTTCTTGAATCGACACGCGTTCCTCTTCCGCATCTCGTTCCGTTTGCGACAGGCGGCTTAGATCATCCAGCGGTAAAGGAATCGCAGCAGTGGCATGAACGATCTGGCGGGGCTGTCCGTCGATCAGCGAAAATGTGGTACGAAGAATTTCGTGGCGGCCAACGATTTCGTTGAGGGCCATCTGCAGCGTTGGAATATCAAGGCGGCCGCGAATACGAAAGCGAACCGCAATGTTCCAAGCAGGATTGCCGCGTTCGAGTTGATCCAAGAACCAGAACGTCTGCTGGGCAATGGTCGTCGGGAAACAGTACTGCTCTTCGCCAAGAGTGCCAACGGATTCAAGCAGTGGTGTGGAAACCCGAGATGGATTGTTTTTTGTTTCCATAGCTATATCGAACGCGTGGTCGCAGGGTGCATGCGGTATTGTTCGCGGGGAGCACGCTTGATTTCCGAATCGCTGGGCGCTGATCCGCCGGCAGCGTCGAGTTCAGCAGTAATTGCGGCGACGGTTTGCAAACGCAGCACATGTTGCGGAGACATCGCGATGCCGGCGCGCCCAGCTCGCGCAATAATTTGAAATAAATGAATGGAATCAGCGCCCAAGTCGAACAAACTGTCGAGGACGCTCACGCGGTCCAGATGCAGCACCTCGGCACAAATAGCCGCTAATTTCTCTTCCTGAGGATTGCGAGGGGCAACAAACATCGCTCGCGAGCCGAGGTTTGCCGAATCCGGGGCGGGAAGCGCCTGGCGGTCGATTTTTCCATTCGGCGTATGCGGCAGTTCCGGCAGGAAGACGAACGCGGACGGAATCATGTAATCCGGAAGCGAACGCCCGACAAAAGCCCGCAGATCTGCTACCTCTGGTATTTGCGCCGGGTCCGCTACAATGTAGGCGACAAGATGCTTCGTACCGGGTTGATCTTCGCGCGCAAGGACGACTGATTCGCGAACGCCCGGAACTTTTGCGAGCGCGCATTCAATTTCTCCGAGTTCGATGCGGAAGCCGCGGACCTTGACTTGATTGTCAAGGCGGCCAAGAAATTCAAGGTGGCCATCAGTCCGGTAACGCACGAGATCGCCGGTTTTGTAGAGCCTCCGATTCGTCGTTGCGCTGAATGGATCAGGCACAAAGCGCTCGGCAGTCAACTCGGGACGCTTGAAATAACCGCGGGCCACGCCGTCGCCGCCGATGTGAAGTTCGCCCGGAACGCCGAGGGGAAGCGGTTGGTTCTGTTTATCTAAGACATAAAATTGAGTGTTCTGTATTGGCGGACCAATAGTGACGGGACCAGCGCCAGCTTCGACTCGGGAAGTCGCAGACCAAATCGTGGTTTCGGTGGGGCCGTACATGTTCCAAACCTCTCCGCACGAAACGAGCTGGTTCGCGAGTTCTCGCGGAAGAGCTTCGCCACCACAAAGAATCTTCAGCGCTGGAGTGCCCTTCCATCCCGCCTCGAGCATGAGCCGCCACGTGGCTGGAGTGGCCTGCATCACGGTAGCCCCGGAACTGGAGGCCAGCTTGAGCAGCAAGCTCCCATCGACTGTGGTCTCTTTACTAGCGAGGACTACCTGTGCGCCGACGGCGAGCGGCAGGAAAAGTTCGAGGCCGGCGATATCGAAGGAAAGCGTGGTGACGGCGAGCAAGCGATCGCGCGCGGCAAGGCCAGGTTTCTTGGCCATCGAGCTCAGCAGATTAACTACATTTTGATGCGTGACCTCGACACCCTTGGGTTTACCGGTCGAGCCAGAAGTGTAGATGGTGTAAGCCAATGCGTCGGGACTGAGAGCGACATTTGGATTTGAGCTCTGTTCGCGCGCGATGAGAGACCAATCGCGATCCAGGCAGACTACGCGCGCCTCGGGTAGGCCGGACATTTGCTTGGCCTGGGTCAACAGCAGCGGTACGGAGGCTTCGCCGAGAATAAACGAAAGGCGTTCTGCCGGGTAAGACGGATCGAGGGGCAGATAAGCGGCGCCTGCTTTCCAAATCCCCAGTAAGCCGACCATCATTTCAAGCGACCGATCAACGGAAATTCCAATGAGCGCACCCGGCTTGACGCCGAGCTTGATCAAATACCGCGCGAGCTGATTCGCGCGACGATCCAGTTCCGAATATGTAAGAGTCTGACCTTCGCATGCTACAGCTACAGCCTCGGGTGAACGCAGCGACTGTTCCTCGATGAGTTGGTGAACGCATTTTGACCGAGGATATTCGGCTGCGGTGGCGTTCCATCCGACCAGTATCTGGGATCGCTCACCATCGGTCAGGATTGGAAGTAGATCTACGATCTGGCTCGAATCTATGGCGATGCGTTGCAAAAGAGTTTCGAAGTGGCGCATCCAGCGGCCGATCGTTTCCCGATCGAAGAGCTCTGAGTTGTAGTCGCAATCCATCGACAGACCGTGCTCGGACTCCACGATATTCAGGAAGAGGTCGAAGTTCACGGCGGCTTTTGGGTTTGAATCTACTTCAACTTTCAAGCCCGGAAAGTCCAGACCCGATCCTACTTTTTCGAGATTAAACTGAACTTCGACGAGCGGCAGGCGGCTGGGATCGCGGCGCATCTTCAGTTTGCGCACCAGCGTGCCGTAGGTATAGGTCTGGTTTTCATAAGCGTCGAGCAAAGTGCGTTTCAATTGTTGCTGTAACTCCGATGCTTTTTGCTTCTCCGGCATACGCGCTCGAACAGGCAGGAAGTTGACACAGTGGCCGACAAGATTTCCATCATCGAGGAGCGACTGTCCCGCCGTGGGGATCCCGATCACGATATCGTCCTGCGCAGTCAGACGGTGGAGCAAGGTGGCAAAACCCGTGAGCAACGTGACGAACAGCGTGCAGCCCTGTTGCGCTCCGGCCTTCTTGATCTGCTTATATGAAGCGGCGTCGATATGCGCGCGGTACGTGGAGCCCTCGAATGACTTCACGGCCGGACGTGGCCTGTCGGTGGGAAGATTGAGAACCGGCGGAAGCTCCGCGAATTGCTTGAGCCAATACGTTTCGACCTGCGCCAATTCGGCAGTCACTGGGGCGCTTGATTGTGTTCGGGCGTATTCGCTGAATTGAACCGCAGCGGGGAGCACAGCGTTGGTGGCGCTAAGGCGAGCAGAATAAAGTTTGCTCAAATCATCCAGCAGGACGTTCGTTGACCAACCGTCGCAGACTATGTGATGACTAGTGACGATCAGCGCGTGTAGCTGCGGTTCCAAACGGTACAAATGCATCCGAATCAACGGACCCCGAGATAGATCAAACGGAGTGTTTGCTTCTTCCGCTATCGCGGCCTCTAAGCGGGCGTCGCGCTCGGACGAAGTGGCGGAGGAAAGATCCGTGACTGGTATATCCAGCCGAAGCTGCGGCGCGAAATGAAGTGACGAACCGTCCGCTGAGACGGTTGCTCGCAAAGCATCGTGCCGGTTCAGCAGTTCTTGAAGCGAGGCGCGAAGAGCCGGCTCATCAAGAGAACCGCGCATGCGCAGCGTGAACGACTCGTTGTAGGCGCAGGAAGCTTCCTTGCTGAGCTGGTCGGAAAGCCAGACTTCGCGCTGCGATTCAGTAAGAGGCGCGTCGGAGGCGGCAGCGGCCGGCATTACAGTTGCGGCGAGCACTCCGCCCGCTGCGACTTCATGGGTGTCTGTTCGTGGCGTTGCAGGAGTCGGCGGCGAGAAGAAACCGCCTTCCTGCATTTCGACGGCGCTTTCCTTGAATGCGCGGATTACTTTCTCGACGTCTTCGTCGGTGTGTGTGGTAGTCAGAAAAACAGGAAACCCCTCGAGCAGATGAATTCCCTTCAATCGCAAATAGTAGTAGAAGAGGCTCGCAAAACGTTCTTCGCCGGGGAAGCTGAAGTAGCAAACGCTCTTAAAATTCGCGAGACGCGTGGGAATACCTTTTTGTTCGAAAAACTCGTTGATAGTCTGAACCATGTACTGCATCCGGTTGCTGACCCGTTCTTGCAGCTCGGGCCCTTCCGCTTTGAGATGTTGCAGCACGGCTTTTACCGCTGCGAGTGCCAGCGGATGACGCACGAAAGTGCCGGCAAAGAATGTAACGCCGACTTCGGGGAAGGAATCATCGCCGAAATGCCACGCTCCGCCGTCGAGCGCGTCCATGAACTGCGCTTTTCCGGCAAGAATACCGATGGGCATTCCTCCTGCGACGACCTTTCCGTAGGTGGCTAGGTCGGCCCGAATTCCGAAGAGCGCCTGACATCCGCCTGGATGCGTGCGGAAACCGGTGACGACTTCATCGAAGATCAAGGCCGTGCCAGACTGTTCAGTAATCTTGCGAATTTCCTTCAAGTATTCCGGGAGAACCATCTCGGGATGGCGGCTCTGAACCGGCTCGACCAGAACTGCTGCGAGATCTTTGGCGTTTTGGCGAATCAATTCGAGAGCTTCGGGAGTGCCGTAGTCGAGGACAAGAATGTTGTCGACTTTTTCTTGGGGTATGCCCGGCGCGACCGGCGAGGAATGCGGCACGCCGCCGCGCTTGAATCCTTTTACCAGCACTTCGTCAAACATGCCGTGATAGGCATTCGCGAATAGGGCTACTTTTTTTCTTCCGGTCACCGTGCGCGCGACGCGCATGGCGGCCATCACCGCTTCCGAACCGGTGTTGCAAAAAGTCATGCGCTCGTTGCCGGTCATCTCGCAAAACATTTTGGCGACTTCGCCAGCGAGCGGCGTCTGAGGTCCGATTTCGAAGCCTTTCTTTAGTTGGGCTTCAATCGCGGCGGTAACAAAGGCGGGGCGGTGGCCGAGAAAAATCGGGCCGAAGCCGTTCAGCACATCCACGTATTCGTTGCCGTCCAAATCCCAAAGGTGAGGTCCTTCCGAGCGATCCGTGACGATTGGATAGACGATTTCCTTCCACTGAGAGCGGAAGCCTGCAACCACCCTGGGATCAGCAAGCGGTTGGCGGTGTTCTTCGGTGAAACTCTTGGATTTGGCCGTTCGTTTGGAGTATCGCTCGACAAGCGATTGCAGACTTTCTTTCTGCCGCTGCGTGAGCTCTCCCGAAACGCCCTTCTGTGGCGGCTTGTATGGACCGAAGGGCTTAAATTCTTCCCTCGGGCTTTCTACCGGCACGGGAGGCAGTGCGTTCGAAGACGAAGCTGAGGTCTGCGATGAGGCTGCGCCGGCAGATGGTTTGGACAAAGCCGAAACTGCAGTCGATGGAACTTGCGAAGAACCGCGCAAAGCTTCGAGCTGCTTGGCAAACAACTGGTTCATGGCTTCGAGCTGCTCGCGTACCAAGCGCTCTGCGGGAGAACCGGCCGGAAACACAGAATCAACATTCGCACTTCCCGAGGTCAATCCTGTTCCTGTGGCCGTAGAAGATGTCGCGACCGGAGCAGAAGGAACGGCAGCCCGCACGGGCTCGGCAAACGCATCGGGTGGGAGCTTTTCGTCCACATATGCCGTTAATGCGTCCAATGTGGATTGATCGCCGAGTAGCTGCCGGAACGTAATCTTCAAGTTAAATTTGTTTTGCAGCCCCTGCGTAACCTGCGTGAGGAAAAGCGAATCAAAACCCATCTCGAGGAACGTAGTTGAACCATCGGCTTGCGAGATCTGTACGCCGGAGAGCTCTTCGAAGAGTTCGGCAAGAATTGTGCGAATTCTGTTAGTGCGGCTTACAACATTTGCGGCAGCCGCCGGGGGTTGTGTGTTGGCGTTCACTGATTCTTTTTCCTCCGTCGAAGGAATTCCGACGAAACTTGGTTGATCTATTTGCGCTGCAGTGTGTTCTTGCTGGTGAGAGGCATTAGCCGCGGGCGCATCCAACCAGAAAAGTTTTCGTTCAAAAGGATAAGTCGGTAAGGATATGCGTTGCCGGTGTTCTCCGGCATGCACGGCCTGCCAATCCGGGGTTACTCCAGCCAGCCAGAGCGAGCCGAGTGCGTTTATCAGATTCGCAGCGTCACCTTCACCCGAATAGCCGTCGGAAAGTGAAGAGGCGATCACTTGTTCGCTGCTTTGCTTAGGCGAGCTTCCTGCGTGCTGGCGTGCAAGCGTGCCGAGCACATTCCCGGGGCCAACTTCCAGCAGGACCGCGTTCGGATTCTTGCGCAGCTCCGTCACACCGGCAGAAAACTGCACCGCTTGCCGGAAATGGCGAGCCCAGTAGGACGGGTCCGTCGCTTCCTGCGGTGTGATCCACTTGCCGGTGACGCCGGAGACGTAGGGAATCTTCGGCGCATGCAGACGCACTTGCGCAACACGCGCGGTAAACGGCTCAATAAGCGGATCCATCATGGCCGAATGAAAGGCGTGCGAAGTCACGAGTCGCCGGCAGGCAATTCCCTCGCGGCCCAATTCTTGCTCGAACTTCTCCAACGCGTCGAATGGCCCGGCAACCACGCAAAGGCTTGGGGAATTCACTGCGGCAAGAGCAAGCTCGCCATTTAATCGCGCGCGCACTTCCGACTCAGGCATGCGCACGGAGAGCATTCCTCCCGCAGGCACCTCCTGCATCATTCGCCCACGCGCAGCTACCAGGCTCAGCGCATCTTCCAGCGAGAAAATGCCGGCGAGACAAGCAGCGACAAACTCGCCGATGCTGTGTCCCAGCATGGCTTGCGGTCGAATTCCCCAGCTCATCCAGAGCTGGGCCAGCGCGTACTCGATGGTGAAAATGGCGGGCTGCGCGACGATGGTTTCGGTCACGCGGCGCTTGGCTTCCTCGGTGGCGCCATCGGGCGGATAAAGCAACGTGCGAAGGTCAGCGCCGAGGTGCGGCAGAAGAATCTTCGCGCAGCGGTCCACGGCTTCGCGGAAAACCGGCTCGGTATCATAAATTTCGCGCGCCATGTTCGCGTGCTGCGAGCCTTGGCCGGGAAACAGAAAATAAACTTCGGGCTTTTCGCTGGGGCGAAGCCGCGTTTGCATACGCTTGCGGTCTTTCTGCGTCAGAACAGCGATCGCCTCGGTAACATCGCGTGCGACTACAGTGCGTCGGCAAGGAAAGGCGCGGCGGCCCGCCTGGAGGGTCCAAGCGGCGTCTGCGAAGTTCACGTCCGAGTGAGTCTTAAAATATTCAGCAAGATTCTCAGTGGCACGATCCAGCGACGCTTCTGAACGCGCCGAAAGGGTAAGAAGCTGCACAGGACGCGCGGAAGCAGGCGAAGTGCGTTCTGGCGCTTGTTCGATAACGACGTGGGCGTTGGTTCCTCCGACGCCGAATGCACTGACGCCGGCTCGCCGAGGTGTGCTCTGCGACTTCCATTCCTTGCGCTTTGGATTGACGTAGAAAGGACTGTGTTCCAGATCGAATTGTGCATTCGGTCCATTGAAGTGAAGGGTTGGCGGAAAGATTCCATGGCGCACGATGTGGGCCGCGTGGATCAAGCCGGTTACGCCGGCGGCGATGTCTAGGTGTCCGACGTTCGTCTTCGCGGTGCCGATGGCGCAAAACTCTTGGTTTTTCGTGTGTGCATGAAACGCCTGAGTGAGCGCAGCCAGCTCGATGGGATCGCCAAGCGGCGTGGCAGTTCCATGCGCCTCAATGTAACCGATGGTTTCGGGGTTCACCCCGGCGGCTTCGTGGGCTAGAGCAATGACGCGCGCCTGTCCTTCCACACTGGGCGCCGTGTATCCAACTTTCGCCGAACCGTCGTTGTTCGCAGCAAAACCTCGAATGACGGCGTAGATTTGATCGCCATCGCGTACTGCGTCTTCCAGTCGCTTTAGCAGCACGACCCCAACGCCGCTTCCGAAAACGGTTCCTTGCGCGTCGGCGCTGAATGTGCGGCAGTGGCCGTCCGGCGAAACCATGCCGCCATCCTGATAATACGAGCCGCGCTTTTGGGGGAACGTGATCGAACTGCCTCCGGCTAGCGCCATATCGCTCTGGTAAGTGAGCAGCGACTGGCAAGCTTGCGTGACTGCCATCAGCGAAGTGGAGCAGCCCGACACCATGGTGAAGCTGGGTCCGCGGAGATTTAATTTGTAGGAGACACGCGTGCAGAGAAAATCGGGGTTGTTCCCCATCATCTCCGGATAGCTTCCTACCTGGTAGCCGCCGGAATATTTGGCAATGAAGCCTGGATTGGTGCAGAGGCGAGTGAGGAAATATGTGCTCTGGCTGCTGCCTGCGAACACGCCGATGGGACCGGGGTATATCGAAGGGTCGTAACCGGCATCTTCGAAAGCTTGCCAGCAGGATTCGAGGAAGAGACGCTGTTGCGGATCCATCAATTCCGCGTCGCGCGGAAGGATGCCGAAAAATTCCGCGTCGAAGAGACCGACATCTTCCAGAACCGACCGGGCACGAACGTAATTCGGATCCTTCGACAATTCGGCTGCGTTTGGAACTTCCAGTTCATCCACTCGAAAATGAGAAATCGCCTCGACGCCGTTTAGCTGGTTTCGCCAGAATTCGGCAACGCTCTGCGCTCCGGGAAAGCGGCCGGCCATACCGATGATTGCGACGCCCTCCAGGAGAGGGCTTTGATTATCGCGCGAACTCACGAGGCACCGCCGTCGTGACGTTCGCGCTTTCGAGCAAAAGCCTCGCGCTGCTTCTGCGCCTGCTGGCGCACGCCCGAAAAAGAAGGTTCCGCCGTGGTGTCCTCACGTAGGTGCTTGCCCAGCGTTCGAACCGTGGTGTATTCGAATAAGTCAGTGACGGGAATTTCAATGTTCAGTAGCTTCTGCAAATTTGAGTGAACCGCAACCAGCAGTAACGAATCGCCGCCGATGTCGAAGAAATTATCGTCAAGCCCGACGCGCTCCACACGCAGCACCCTCCGCCACAGATCCAAGACCGTCTGATCAATCGCATTCGTCGGGGCCTCGGCGGAGGAGCTGTCCGCACCGAATACCGGGGCCGGCAGAGCGGAGCGGTCCACCTTTCCGTTGGTTGAAAGAGGCAAGGACTCTAGCGCAACGAAAAGCGAAGGCACCATGTACTGAGGTAACTTTCCCTGGAGAAATTGGCGAAGCTCGCGCGGCGCTGGTCCACCTTCAGACGAACAAGCATAGTAAGCAATCAGACGCTTCGTGCCGCTTTCGTCGGTTTGAGCCACGACGGAAACATGCTTCACGCCTTGGTGCATGGTCAAAACGGTTTCGATTTCGCCCGGCTCGATGCGGTGGCCCAGAATTTTTACTTGGTTGTCGATTCGTCCAAGGAACTCAACGTTGCCGTCCTCGGTCCAACGAGCGAGATCGCCGGTGCGGTACATTCGTTCGTTGGGATTCGCGGCGAAAGGATCGGGCAGGAATTTTTCTTCCGTCTCGTTCGCGTTGTTCAAGTACCCGCGCGCAACGCCATCACCAGCCGTATAGATCTCTCCTGATTCGCCCGCCGGAACAGGACGCAGCTTTTCGTCCAGAATGTAGACACGCGCATTCGAGATTGGACGGCCGATTGGAATCGAGACGAATGACGCATGATCCTTAGGTACCGGATAAAACGTACTGAATGTGGTGTTTTCAGTGGGCCCGTACACGTGATAGAGGGCGCAATTCGGGAGTTGTTCGTGCACCAATCGAAAATGGCGAGGGGAAACAAACTCACCACCAGTGAAAAGCTGACGAACGGGAATAAGGTCTTCGAGGCGCTGATCCACCATCAGATTGAAAAATGCGGTGGTGAGGAAAAGAGTCGTCACACTATTTTCGCGCAGCACGCGGCCAAGCTCGTCGAGAGAACTCGCGCGGGGCGGCATCACAATTAAACGGCCACCGTTCAGTAAGGGACCCCATATTTCAAAAGTAGAAGCATCGAAGGCGACGGGAGCGAACAGAACGAAAACTTCCTCAGGGCCGAACCTGCAGTAGTTCGTGTTCCGGACGAGACGAATAATCGCGCGGTTTTCGATCATCACGCCCTTCGGCCTGCCCGTCGATCCGGAAGTGTACATAACGTAAGCGAGACTTTCCGGACCGCCGATAGATATCGGATTCGAGTCATCACCGGAAGATGACACGTCATCGAGATCGTCAACACACAGTAAAGAAGTACCGATTCCCTCAAAAACCGTCGATGTGAAGGACTTCTGCGTGAGTACTACCTTGGGATTCGTGTCTTCGAGCATCAGATCAAAGCGTTCTTTGGGATACGAAGGATCGAGCGGGACATACGCGCCACCGGCCTTCAGTATGGCAACCAGAGCAACGATGAGTTCGAGGGAGCGATCAACGCAACACCCAACCATGATTTCTTCCCGCACTCCCATGCGACGGAGCCGGTGTGCCAAGCGGTTAGCCCGGACGTTCAGCTCATGGTAGGTGAGCCGCTGCTTCCCAAATACCACCGCGACAGCGTCAGGTTGCGCTGAGACGATCTGTTCAAAGAGCTGAGCGACGGTCTTGTTCCTTGGGTATTCGGAGCGAGCGGCGTTCCAGGTCTGAAACGGCTCCGGGAGTTTATCAGTCCGGGTTTCTCCGTTTGCTACGCTCGCGATTTTTTGAGATTCGGGTCTCATTCAGTGCGCCTTGCCAAATCGAAGAACCAAGCAAGAACTACGGCAGAAGGATCTCCTTCTCTCCAAACAATCGTTCCGCGGTGATACCACGCTTGCGGCAGGTCTCAATCAATCGGTTCGACTGAATAATCGGGTTTGATTTCTCAGTGTACTTGATGCTGGAAATGTAGTTCAACCAAGGCTCTTGGCCCATAGCGTAGACGTAAACCTCTTTGCAATGGAATTGCTCCACCATGGCCATGGCGCGCTCGAAATTTGATCCGGCCAAGCGCCGCGACTGATCCTTGGGACGGTCCAGCCGCTGTGTGAGCAGCGGGCCGTAAATCCAGGAGACCGGAGCGCCGTCGCATTCCATTCCGACAAAAAACGCGTCCACGTCACCTATTTCACGGTGGATGTGCTCGTACATTTTGGGGGAAATGTTGCACGAGTCCGCGGCGAAGAGCAGTTTGTGATCGTCCACTCGCAGCAAGTATGCGGATTTGGTCATGACGTTCAGATCGCCATGCTCTCCAAGGAATGGAATAGCGGTGATCGAACCGCGCTCAAATGGGACCTGTTCCATTTCCGAAATTTCGATCACATTCTTAAATCCGCACTGCTTCAGCAGGAGTTTCAGCGAAGGATCCTGCAACGCGCCCCCGCCGTTTCGCGGCACGACAATGTTT
>Ga0187863_10002078_pt1 | contig 15462 bp, 12 predicted proteins | sample June2016WEW_11_1_FD_132975 | JGI IMG/M metagenome (GOLD analysis project Ga0187863, IMG submission 132975) | Peatland microbial communities from SPRUCE experiment site at the Marcell Experimental Forest, Minnesota, USA - June2016WEW_11_10 | ecosystem: Environmental > Terrestrial > Soil >... | reverse complement strand
TAGCGACTTCGCCGCTGGCAAATGGAACGGCGGTAATCGTTTGTTGGTTCAGCCTGAGATGGGGGGCGGGCACTCTCCGTTGGTGAAGCGTGACCGGCGCTTGGGGCTACACGTTCGGCACTGGAAGCGGTTGGCGCTTCATCGCAGTCCAGTTAATTCCTGGACACTACACTAGTTATTTACCGTCACCGCCTCCGTAGCTGAGTGGGACACGTTCCCCGTCGCCGATGCAGCTGTCAGTGTGATCGGATACGTACCTGCCGGGGTCCCTGTCGATGTGCTCCCGCTGCCTCCACCACCACCTCCGCACGACCCCAACATCAACACCGCTACCACTGCCGACGCCAGCACGACCCACCGCGCCACTCGTCGTCCCGTCATGCCTGCCGCTGCCAGTAGCGCCCATAGCGCCAGCACTGCTGAGACCACCAGAGCTAAGCTTCCCAGCCATCCCACCGGCAACATCGGCCTCGTCAGCCAGGGCCGCACTACAGGCAAGCTCCCAGTCGCGGTCGTTCCGATCATCACGGTCGAAGACGCCGTGTGCGTTCCGTCGAGCGTCACCGTTGCCGGGTTAAACGCGCACGACATCGTAGCCGGAACACCTCCGCAAGACAGGTTTACCGTGTACGTCGCTCCGTTGATGGGCGCAACCGACAACGTCGCCGTCGCGGATTGCCCCGCTGTCACGCTCGCCGTCGTTGGTGATACCGATACGCTGAAATCCCCCGCCGCCGCATTCACCGTCTGGGTCAGCACCGTCGACGTGCTCGCCGCGTAATTCGTACTCCCGCCGTACTGCGCCGTGATCGAATGCGTCCCCGCCGTCAGCGCAGCCGTCGCAAACGTCGCTGCCCCCGCGTTTAGCGTTCCCGTACCGATCTGCGTGGTCCCGTCGAGGAAAGTCACTGTCCCCGTGATTGTTCCCGCCGTCTGCGAGGTGACCCCCACCGTGAAGGTCACCGATTGACCCACCGTCGACGGATTCACAGACGAGATGAGGGCCGTCGTAGTCGCGGGTTGCGAAACGGTGACCGTAACAGCGGCCGAGGTGCTCGAAGCAAAGTTGGTGTCGCCACTGTAGGTGGCGGCAATGGAATGGGCACCGCTCGTCGTGAGCGCCGTGGTGGCTAGGGTTGCCATGCCTGAGCCGTTCAGCGCACCGCTGCCGAGGTTCGTCGTACCATCGAAGAAGGTCACAGAGCCAGTCGGCACGCCACTGTTGGATTGGGGAGCTACCGTCGCCGTGAAGGTCACCGACTGGCCTGCGGTGATGGTTTTCGCTGACGGAACGAGCGTCGTAGTAGTCGCCGCGCCTAGCGAAACGTTCGCCGCCGTCGCGCCGCCATTCAAAAAAACTTCCATTAGGTAAGGACCTGCGCTATTGCCGGTGGCAGAAACGACCAGATCGGGATACCCGTCCCCATTCACGTCCGTCAGCGTCATTGCTGGCACGCTTACGACGTTCAAAACGGAGCTCGAGTTTGCTGCCGGGAACGTGCCGTCGCCATTCCCCAACATCAGGTAACTGGGAGTATTGCCGCAGCAGCCCCCCAGAATTACGTCCTGCTTGCCATCCTGATTCACGTCGCCCACGACGATGGCGGATGGGAAAGCGTCGAGATTATTGGGCGCGGTGATGGCAGCCTGAAAAGTGCCGTTTCCGTTGCCGAGCAGAACGACAAGATTCCCTGTAGCTTCGTCGGATTCCGTGCTGCCGATGAGGACGTCCGGATGGCCATCGTTATTTACATCGACGATGGCCACAGGACCCGGATAAAATGCGCCGGTATTGAGTTGCGATGCGGGTTGAAACGTACCGTTGCCCTTGCCGAGGTATAGAAAGGTTACCCCCGCGGTCGTGCTTCCAAATTGCGGCGGTGCGGTGACCACAATATCGCGATTGCCATCGCTGTTTACGTCAGCGGCGGCGAGATAGGTCAGGTTGGCTTCGAGGTCCACCTGCACGGCGGGCTGGAAGGTTCCGTTTCCATTATTGAGCATCACATACAGCCCAGTTTCCGCGGAATTGCCCGGGTTGGCTAGGAAAGCGATATCGGGCTCGTTGTCGCCATTGAAATCCGCGACGACCATGTTGGATACCGTGCCGGGAACCGAGTAGTCGGTCTCAAGCTGGAATGTGCCGTTGCCGTTGCCGAACGCGACCGAAATGATTCCGCCCTGCGCGAAGATGACGTCAGCCTTTCCGTCCCCATTTACGTCGGCGGCGGCCAGCGGTCCGGAGATACCAGCTATCTGTGTCTGTATCCCTGGCGTCTGGAAGGTTCCGTCGCCATTGCCGAGGAGCACGGAGAGTACCGGACCATTGGCGTTGGCATCGTTCATGACGATATCCGGATTGTTGTCGCCATTAAAGTCAGCGACCGCATAAAACGTGCCGATCCCAGTGAAGGAAGAGGGAAGGTAGGCGCGGCTGGCCCCGAAGGAGCCCTTCCCGTCATTCAATTGGGTCATGAACATGCTGTTGGTATTGATATCCGGGGCAAACAGGCCGCCGCCCGCGGTCCCCACGAATAAATCCGTGTGTCCATCGCCGTCCAGGTCCATAGCCTGAATCGACTGCGAGCCATACATAGAAGGATAGGATGCGCCGTAGTTGAACGTGCCATCACCATTGCCGTAATACACGTCGATGGTCAGGGCGTTCTTATTGGTGAAGGCGAGATCGGTTTTTCCGTCGTTATTGAAGTCGGCGGCAGCGACCCCAAATTCGAAGCTGGTGTTCGTGACGGGAAACACGGTTTGCGGTGCCAGCGTGAACGTGCCGTCACCGTTTCCGAATAAAATCTGACCACTGCTGGTGGCGATATCCTTATTGCCATCCCCGTTGAAATTTCCGGTGACCGCCACGACTCCTCCGGCTCCGAGCGGGCCTACTTTGCCGGTCTGGAACGTACCGTCGCCGTTGCCGAGCAGCACGGTCAATCCCGGACTGGAGCCGAGGGGGAGCTGCGGCAGACCCGTGACGACCAGGTCTAGCTTGCCGTCATGATTCACATCGTCGATGGTCACGTCACTGGCGGAGAACGCGACCGGAATCGTCGTGGGCGTCTGGAATGTACCGTCGCCATTGCCGAGGAAGATCGAAAGGCTCGCTGGATTCGCACCGGATAATCCGGAGGTGACCACGACCATGTCGAGAATGCCATCGCCATTCAAATCCGCGGTGCCGATGCTGGCGGGGGTTGCGTTGGCATTACCGGAGGGAACGGTCTGGTATGTGTTAGCGGAAATCAGCGTCCCTGTGTTGCTATAAATTCCTACAACAACGCCACTCGGGTAGATGAAGGCGAACCCTGTGTTGCCATTGGACGTCTTGGCCACGACAGCGGTCACCTGCGAGGCTATACCGATGGTCGTGTCGGGGCACCCATTGGGGAATTGGTCCGCCGTGGTGGTCAACCCCGCGATCGTGTGCAGATAGTCCTGATAATTGGGGGAATCCGAAACAAGTGTGCCAGTGCTGTCGAAAACGATCCGCGACAGCGAGCAATTGGCTTCGCGATGCAGATACGGATAATACGGCGGTTCGGGATCGGTGACTCCGTTAGTAGAAAAATGCTGTTTAGGGGGAGTGACGGTTGGCTGCCCTGGAACGTATGTTTGGGCATTGTTGATAAAAATAAGAATAAGACCAACTGCTGCAAAAAAGTTGCACGCGGTCAGGCTCAACAGCGAAACGACAGCTAGAACCAGCGCCACTGCTCTAAAAAAAACCCCAAATGACCAAGTCTTCGGTGAGAAATACTTCGGCATCATAGGTCTCCTCCCGAATTGTGAGTTCGCCACGGCAGATGTAGTGAACTCTGAATCTACCCCCGCTCTCAAGTGGTCAAGCATCTGAAAAAATAATCATTACGATAAGTCAGACCGACTGGGAGAGTTGACTCCTCGCAGGCCACTAGCCTCCGACCGTCACGTTGAAGCACACCTAGAAATCTGCAGAGCAAATCGATACCCCCCTCGCAATTGATTCGAGTGAATTACCGATTTCCGAATTCGATTATCGATTGGAATGTTTGTTCGCCGAACGACCCGGAACCAGACGGATTCCGACGCTACATACGGGAAACAGCAGAACGCCACTGACCAAAGCGCAGACGCTAACTTCACGGAGGTTCTCCTGGGTAGAGACCGCAACAGGCCTGGAAGATGCTATGAACCGCCTCAGGGAACTAACGCAGATGTTTCCCGCTGACTACTTCATTCTCGTTTGCGAGAACTCACACTTTATCGTTCCGTTCCGATGCCAAGGCTCCGAAAGGCAGAAATGTCTTATGTCTTAGTAAGATGAAACAGCTGCCATTTTCGTAAAACGATGTCTGAATCTCGAACTACGCAGCCGGAAGCCTTGATTAACACGAGGCGCAGCCAGCGGGTTGTGGCTCGAATCCGGGTACAGGTGCGGAGACGGAAGGCAAAGCCGAGTTGTCCGGGTCAGGACGGAGGAGGGAGCCAGCCAAGACGAGGTTGCCGTCGAGTTTACAGAGCCTGCGCCGCGCTTTTGGCGTATCGATTTCCCGCCTGCTGATTGGAAGCGGTTGGAAGATTGACCGGAAAATGCGGTCCTGTAGTATCGCGTACAGGGTGAAAGCGGCGCTGGAAATGGATGGCGTGATTTGACGCCCCGCATTGTTCATTTTCGCAACGACCCATCTTTGCCTAGGCTTTGTTGTTCTCGCAGTATTTCTTGAGCCGGGTCTTCACCCACCCGCCAAGCGCCATGTAATCGCGCTGGCCTAATAAATTAGTTCCGCCTCTTTAGGCGTTTCACCAATTTTCAGCAGTGAGTTCAGGCCTGCCTACTGTCCAGGCTGTCATACTGTTGTGCGCCGTCATAAGTTCCTCCTTTGCGTATCACAGTTCAAGAGCATCCTCAAATCAACCGACCGAATCCCCGCGACCATAAAGAGTGACCTTCCCATCCACCACGTTCGCCACGTAGCGACCCCCGCTGAGAAATTGCATCACCTTCATGCCCGAGTGTGCCATTTGTGCCCAACGGGATTTCGTATCAGGGTTCTGTTCCAGCCCACGAATGTTGTTCCCGTCGAACACGAAGTCCACTTCCCGCAAATGGCGCTTGGGAGTTTGGCGGACGGGGTAACGCTCTGTGCCTAACTCCACCACGGTGGCGTTCTCGATAAGGGCTTGCCGCCAGACCTCAATGAGTGTTTCCTCTAGAAATAATTTCATCGCACACGGAGCTCGGTGGTGGATTATATGCCCACCGGCACCACCAATGCGGTGCAGGAGGGAACGGAGAAGAAAACATGTTGAACGTGGAAATCAGATTTGTGATGCAAGGAAAGGAAGTGTCAGTTGGTTCTTTTGTTGAAGGCATCGTACGAGAGGTTCGTGAGGAAATCAGTCGGACTCTCCCCAAGCATGAACAACAGGATTCTGATTCTCTTGGGAGGGTTAACTCCGAGATGCCCCGTCAGGCTGTTTCGGTCCGCGAAGCGGCTCGGCTGTTGAGCATTTCCCCTCGGACGATCCACAACTACATTGCATCGAATGCGATTCGCACCGTTCGGGGGGGGCGAGTTCTCGTCCCGATGAAGAGCGTGAACGAGGTCGCATCCAGAGGAATCCCACACAGGCGCAATCAGAAGTCAACCGGCGAGCAAAAAGGGTGAAGCTCAATTTCCTTCGTTAACTCGAAAATTTGTCACACTTGTCACACTTTTGGGGTAGAAGCCCCGCTGTCGAGGGCTGAAATGCGCTGTAACGGATTGTATTCAGCCCACGCTAAGCGGTTGGAAAAACAGCAAGTTTGACAGTTTATCTGTAGTTTTTGTGCGGTCGGAAGTGAATCCACCCTCTCCGCCGTACCCATGTCTCGGGTCGGTCAACCCCAGAAGTGACACCGGGAAATCCAACGAGTGCCTCTCATTTGAGTAGCCGCTGACAAGCTCTAGCCCTTGCAATGAGGCGTTCTGAGAGTCGGTTGAAGATCGGGTGAACGAGGCCTTGCTGCTTTGAATGTTCTCCGATCGTCACCACGTGATCGGGCATAGCTTGGGCAATGGCTCGGAGATTGGTGAGCAATTCGTCTGGATTTAGATGTGCTTCGGCCGCTAGGCGCCGCCAATGTCTCGTAGCGATGTTCCGCAAAGCGGACTCTCCGCCGATCTTCATTGCTAGTTTCAATCCAATTGGCTGCATGCCGGGATACGGCAGAGCGCTTGCGAGATCATACAGCGGAGCTAATCGGGTTCGGGACTCAGCGCCCAAGAGTAGGGCGTAATTCTTGGCGTGTGCGTCGGGACCGGCGATGAACCAGTTGAAGGCGACGGCGGTAACGAAAGTGCGTATGTCTTCGCCGGGTGCGGTCGAAGTGTTAGTGAGGAGTTCGGTGATCGCGCGCGCGCTGGGACCACCGTCACTTTGATACTTTTGAGTGGGTGGAAGTCCTAGGGCCTGGCAGATGTCTTCCTGATGGACTCGGCGGATCGTACCGCCGGTGCGGACGCGGTCGTAACGTTCGATCACAATCGCGATTTCGTCTTTGAACCACCGAATCTCCGAGTTTGCGACCGGCAGCTGGAGGGAGCGCGCCAGTTCGAGGCAAAAGTGCTCGTTCTCGGCGTGCCCGTCGAATTCACCCGTTGGTGGTTTGAGAATATGTGTTGTGGGCGTTCGACCAGCGGGGACGCCCCAGCGACCTCTTTCAAGAAGCAGCGCGGTTTTTGGTTGGGCACCGGCCAAGCTGAACTGTCCTGTGTCATGGGCGATTCGCCATGCAGAATGATCTTGCCGCAACGTGCGGAGCCGGCCTGCGATACCGGCATCATCCAGCCATGCGACTTCCAGCGGCCCGGCTGATCGAACGGCATCGAGTCGTTCCGGCTTCACGAACTGGACTGCACCGGCGCAGTCTTCGCCTACATTTGAGATAAGTCCGAAAACATTTCTAGGCGAAACGTGGAATTTTCGCGCCCATTGTCCAAGCACAATTTCGTTGTCGGGAAGTAGGCCCCAAAGGAAGGGATGGATTTTTCGGTGTTCTTGTTCATCAGGTGACAAGGGCATGGATACAGACAAAGGATAGGCACCTGGTGACGCCAACCATTCTTCGGAATAGAGAAAGGTAAGTCGTCCGCCCTTAGCGTTCGTCACCGTTCCCATGACCAAGCCTTCCGCAACAGCAATAAGCTGTGTTGTCATTTGCGTGGCCTACGCGCCGCAGCGACGATCTCATCGATATCGACGATGCTTTGCGGTCTCTTCGATGGCCGCTGTTCCGATGTTGCCGCGGTCAAGGTTATGCGAAGAGCATCAAGGGTCCGGAGGACCAAACCAATTTCCGCGCGAGGCTTTCCTTTTTCGATCTCGACGAGCCAAAGGCGACTGACCCCAATCTTCTTGGCAAGAGTCGATTGGTCCAGTCGGAGTTTTTTGCGGGTGTTACGAATCAGGGCGCTAAGGTCCGCCGGTGTGCGAATCGTCATTTGGCTCTCTCCTGTAAGCGAGCGCTTACAGAATAGCAAAGTAAGCGAACGCTTACAAAGACATACAGTCAGCGAGCGCTTACACCGAATCGTGTCTTGGCTGGATCAGCCGGACCCACGATGATTGAGTGAGGGTCGCGGGGGAGCGCAATCAAGCGCCAGACGGGCTGCGTCGGATTATCACTTACTTGCTCAAAATCATCTCGAGCGGATTTTTCGTAGTGGGCGAGAGTGTCCCCACTCTGTCCACGACACATGCGAAGGCGCGCATTTCCGGTCCTGATATCCCGGCCAGAATCAAGTGCTCCGACCTTCCGCTACGATGTAACCAAGTGCTGAGTAACCAGCTAACCGTTTCTTGTACATCCGAGCAAGCATGGGCACCAGCAAATCAGCGTAGTCGTAAACGAGCACCTCCTTCTTATTCTCATGAAGACGATGTAGTCGGCCTACATACTGTTGGAGTGTTCCTTTCCATGAGATCGGCATCGCAAGAAATAACGTGTCAAGACGAGCATCATCGAAACCTTCGCCGAGATAGCTTCCTGTCGCCAGAATCAGGCGTGGTTCATCCGGGGAGACGAGTGAGAGGGCCTCGATGACTTGCTTTCTTTGTCTTACCCCCAAACCGCCCTTCAACACAACGATGTGCTTGCACATCCCGCGCAGACGTCCGGCGAGGTAATCGAGATGTTCTTTCCGGCTCGTCAAAACAAGCGGCGAACGCCCATTAGACAAAACTTGGAGACAATCAGCCAACAAATCACTCTGTCCGGAGATTCGCCAATTGTCGAAAACACAGCCATTTTAGGATGGCAATTAAGCCTTTACTGTCAGCAATTTATAGATGGAACCTGGATTGCTTTCTTCATCACGACTCTCATTCGGCAAAGCCTGAAGCGAATGAGAGTCAATCCACGGCGACGCTGGCCAGGCAGCAATTGGGCCCAGCGGTTCAATGAAGCAAGAAGGCGACGTCGGGAAGGAGAGTCATGGCCACGGCAGCGACGTCGGTCCGAACCGAGGAACTTTATCCGGGGAAGCCGAATTCCCCGGCGGGCGATTTCAAGGAGCGGTTAAAGCGGAAATTTGCTGGGCAGCATGAGGCCGTGCAGTCAATTGTCGACCTACAACTGGTATTTTGTGCACAGTTAGACCCTTCCCGGTCGGCCAGTCTGAAACCTGCAGTGAGGCCGACGGGCATGGGGAAGGCGCGCGTGGTGGAAGCGGCGCGGCGGAAGTGCTGAGGCCACCGGGGGTTGTGTGGATTTCTCCGCAAACAACGGATTACGACTGGCGCCGAGGTTGCGACGCATCGCGAAATTCGCTTCAAGCGTAGGAAGCCTGCATGCTCAAAATTGACAAATCAGCGAATGGTCGAATCGTTTTCGCCCTTAGTGGACGCATAGAGGCAGAAGACATCAAGCAGCTGCAACAACTCCTTGCCTCGGAGGCAGCTGGAAAACAGTTGGTTTTGAATTTGAGGGACGTGACGCTCGTCAACCAAGACGCTGTTAAATTTCTTGCCCGCTGCGAGGCCGATGGCATCATGCTCGAAAATCGTCCTGCCTATATCCGACGGTGGATCGAGCAATCAAAAAGTGGTACGAGACGCCGGCGAATGCAATGAGAGGCTTTGGATTCCTGGGTGACTGAAAATCTATCGGAATGGGAGGGCCGCTTCCCAAAAGGGATTACCGGTGGTCAACACCTTTTGTCGAATGGAGTTGGAATGAAAGAAAGCTTGGTCATCAGCAAAACCAAGCGGAGCTCCATCGATGAGCTCGCGGCGTCCGTTGGACGATCCAGCGAACTGAACTCGTTGCGCACTGCCCTGCAGGAAGCCAGAGAGAGGTGCCCGGCACTTGAGCCCTGGTTGCGGCAGGGGGCACACCGAATCATCGAGCATCTCTCATCCTCAAAAATGAGGACATTTGTACCTACGCCATCGACCGGGGTTAGTGCTCCCCCATCTCAAAGAACGTTGGATAACGGTAGCAGCCGTAGGGCCGGGTTCGATTCCATTGGTCGTTCATACTTTTTGTGAAGAAGACGACGAGAGAAGTTATTCGTGTCATCTCTGCTCCCGCCGCCGAGTCCCACGAGAGGAGAGACATCCGGGCTATCGCGGAAAAAGGGACCAAGAAGCTGATGCCTCGGACACCCCCGCGGTTTTTGATTGGAGGGAAGCCGAAATAGGCTAGTTCTATCGGCCAACGAAAGAGCCCGTTACGATGCGCCTAGCTGAATTTCCTGAATGCTGAGATCTGGGCTGCTCTGCAAGAAGTAGGTTGCCGCCCGAAGAAGAGCAACGATGACGACCAGAGTCGTTACCTTGACAAATCGAGAGCAGCATCATATATCGGGACGCCCGTTGAATCGGTTTCTTTGAACGGAGGAACGCATGGACGTGGCGAGAGGGGCAGGAATTATGTTACTCGCGGGTTTCCTGTTGAGCGGGGGAGAGCATGCACAGAATCTGGCCAGTAACACGGAATCAGCCGCCGAGCTCCCCAGAGATGTCTATCCCGACTCCAGGGATCGCCTCCCATTACCGAAACGTGATGATATGGACCAATACGGTAGAACGATTTTCGACCGACTTATCGGTGGGAAACGGCTACCTGCGACCGTCCACTCTATCCGACTCTACAGCCCAGTTGCGAGATCGCTGGAAGAAACTGATCATTACCTTAACTTCGAAACTGGATTGCCGGCTCAGCTTGTTGAGATCGCGATTTTAGTGACGGCGCGCGAGGTGGACTGTCAGTATGAGTGGACCCAGAATGAACCGCGCGGGCGAGATCCCGGCAATCCGCACCATATCGACACGGCCATCATCGACATCATCAAGTACGGCAAGCCAACAGCCGGGCTGGGCGAGAAGGAACGCGCCATCATTAACCTTGGGCGCGAAATGATTGGCGATAGGAGAGTTTCGTCAGCGACTTTCGCACTGGTCCTCGGCTTATTCGGCCGCAAAGGAACCGTGGATTTGGTTGAGCTGATGGTCAACTATTCCGCAGCCGCCATGGAACTCAGTGCTTTCGACCAACAGTTGAAGGAGGGGCAAGACCCGTTGCTTCCCGCTAGACCAAAGCACGAATAAGCGGTTGTCACAGCTTCAGTTTCTCTATCAAAGCACTTGGTATATCTCCCTTGTGCTTCGCACAAGGTCGATACGCCCCGAATGCCACCAACTTTGGGAAGATTAAGGTGAATAGGTGAATGCAGCTTCCACCCACCTTCTTTTTCGTCTTGCTTTTAGCGAGAGAACTCAACACGAGCGGAGTCTACTGCGCGTTCGGTATGTTCAATCAAGTCCAAATGCTAGCAGCACGTTACCAGGATACGCCTCGCCTGGGCCTGGATTCGCAAGATATCCCGAGCCCACGAAGAGCATGCCCCCAGCGATCGTTGGCCCGGCTGCACCCATTGACCCCCCAGTCCCTGGGACACCATTTACCGAGTCAAACCTTCGAACCGTGTTGTATTTCCAAATAACTGCTCCAGTCGTGGTTGAAAGGGCTCTCAAAATTCCGTCCCAGCCACCCGTGAAGAAAATCCCGGGAATGGTCGAACCAGCTGCTGTTTGTCCATACGAACGCGGGCTGCCCGAGGAGTCCGGACCTGGCAGCTCAAATCGGGTTAACCATTGACGCTGCCCTGTTGATAGCTGGACAGCAGCCACGCCGCCTATCGTGAGCGGGAAATACGCGCTACGCTCATCCGCCGCTCCGCCAAAAACAATTAGCCCCTCTGCAGATGGCGGCGTGTCCGCTAGGTTCGTTTTCCATAATAAAGCTCCTTGATGGTCCGGATCGTGCGCCAGGACATTTCCGCTCTTCTGTGCCGCCACGATAATCTGGTGGCCATTAGGTAAAGTCCGTAAAATGGGCGAACTGCCAAAATCATAATCGGGCCCTAGATTCTTCGGGCAGTTCTCCGACCCACCAGCGTCGCAGCCCCTTATCCAAACGTCCCCATCAGTGTCTTGGGCGGACCACAGTATTCGGCCACTGTTCATATCCAGAGCCATTACCGAGTCCGAGTTCCCAGCAGCAGGCTCGGTGTAGCTATCGCCGGTGCCGACATACAGGGCGTGGCGTTTTGCATCGATTGTGGGGGAATCCCAAACTGCCACGCCCGCGGGTCCCCAGAGCTGTGTTCCCAAGGAGTTTCTCTTGGTCGGTGCTAACGGCTCAGATATCGTATAGGTCTTCCAGACCTGCCTTCCCGTTGTTGCTTCCAAACGGACAACGCTGCCACGAAAGGTGCAGCAGGGATAATGCATGTCTGAGGCACGGCCTTCCTCGGAAGAGGAAACCGGAACATAGAGAGAGTTGCTGTAGAGCTTGGGAGCACCGGTGATGTGGGCCAGTGGATGGTCGTCGATACGAGTTTTCCATAAAAGCCGGCCGTTTTCGGCATCGACGGCATAAACGTTGGCTTTCATATCCCCGAAGTAAATTGCGAACTTCGCTGGACCATTGCCTCTTGGGGAGCCAATACTTATAGCGGTGTGAACGCCCGGCCCAGCCCGAAAGGACCAATAGACGCAACCAGTGGCGGCATCGAGGGAGTAAACGTAGCCGTTATTACTTCCAACGAATACACGTCCTGAAGCAATTGTCGGTTGGCTGAAAGCGATCCCATTTGGAAAGCCGAAGGCCCACTTTAATTTCAATCTTCGCAACTGATCTGCAGATATACCCGCATCCTTTGCTTTTTGGAATCGAGTATTTGCAGGATCCACTCCCCAGCCATTCCAGATCGGACCAGCAAACGGATCCGCAAGGCGAGGATTTGAAGCGCAGTGGTTTGACATCGAAGTGGCATCACTAGCCATCCCCGTCCCGAACGCCTGGGAACTGAGGGATTCTGCGATGCTGCGCTTCTCGACATCTGATAAACCGCGCGCCTGTCCGCTCATTGAGCCGATGGTCAGCGCGTTTAATATTTCCTCTGGCGGTAGCTTCTTCAAGGCTGATCGATCGGGCGCTCGCTGCCCACCACTAGCGTTTACGTGGCAGATCGCGCAATGCTGCTCGAATAGTCGTAACCCAGTCATGCTGTTACTCTCAAGCTCAGGGATCGTTTCCAGGCTGCCATTCAACACTCGAGTCTCGGTCGCCTGGATCTCTACCGAAGATGTCTCAACCGTCTTGAAACCTACAGCTTCGAATTTCACACTGTAGATTCCAGGGATCAGCAAATCACACTTGTAAGCGCCGCCCATCCCCGTCGCAGTGGTGCGTCGGTAACTTGTGTTAAGACTGGTCAAGGTGATGGTTGCATTGGGAACCACTGCGCCGGAAGAATCTCTGAGAATCCCGGTCAACGCACCGGTCGATGACGACTGGCTCCAGAGCGAGGGAACGAACAGTACGGAGAACAAAAACAGCAGTGCACAGCTTAAATTGAAAATGCCGCCCGACGACCGCCTGGGAATATCGGTCATATAATAAGGATCTCTATGGGCCGACAGTCCGATCGCACTCATGATCTGCACGCCCCTTGTATCAGTTTAGCGTTGTGAGAGTCTTGCCGCCGCTCGATCAAGTGGGACCTCAGGATTCTGTATTTCATTTCAGGGCATCTGTTCAGATTAACGAATTACAGTGAGTTGATTGCTCTGGCATCCTCGGCTGATGCCTATTTTTCTGCGATCGCTCGGGCGGCGCCCGGCTGAGGCAGCCCCTTTTCTTTAGTGCAAGGGTACTGAATTCCGCCGGGTTGGGCCCTCCCAACCGGTTTCCCTTTCATGAGTTGAATCCCATCCCTCGCCATAAATGATGCTATATCGACACGATTTCTACAGCATGCCCCGAGACCGAGTTGCTCACAGGGGATTGTCTTCGGGATGGAATATTCTCCGTTATCCATGCACGCCGCTTCTCGCGCGGGTCCAGGCGATGCGCCTCCCGGGAGCATGTTTCCGTCCGCTATTGACAGCACCGTTCCATCGCGGCACGCGTCCCAGATCAGCCCCTTGTTTCACGGTGTTCTCTCCATTCCCCGTTTCAACCGGGGCCCTTTTCATTTTTCACCCGTCACGCAAACCTAGAACAGGAATAAAGCACCGGGAAACTGTTGTTTTTGAAGCCGAAGACTGTGTCCTCAGGGCGGTGTGCCTCTGGGGGACAAGCCTAAGTTCTACCGCCTGCCTGTCTCTGGCAGGTGCCATGGTCGCATGGCAAATGATTCCTGCTAGAACCAAATAGACCCCAGTCAATTGGTCGGACTGGAAGGAATGTCCTGCCGTGTTTTTATCTGAAATAGTTGCGGCCGTCATCCGTCTACAGAGATAGATGAACGAAGCGCTGATCGTCGACGCGATCGATCACGAGCAAAACCGACCAATCGCAGAGGTGGTCAATCTCGAAAAGGGTCCGAGCGAGTCTTCATCGCAGACGTGCGCCCGATGAGAGGGAAGCCGAGGACATTTTGCAGGAAGTCTTCTGCGAGCTGGTAGAAGCCGAGCGCATGATGAAACCGATCGAGCGGTTGGGTGCGCAGCCGAGCGAAGCAAATGATGCCGTGCGAGTCCTCAATCAATCTGCCCGTTTTGCGGCGCCAAGCCGATCGTCGGCGCATCATTGCGGCGCGAGGGCGACGGCGCGACAAAATCGCAGAATTTATTGCCCGGCCTGCGGCGAGAAACGCAAGCCTCAGATGACTTTCTGCTGGGCGCCGGAAATTGCGCGTGTGCGCGCGGACGTCTGCGACACATGCCACACCCATCACCTATCTAAAGGGCATCGACTTGACCAAGATCGGGCTGGCAATCCCCATTGTCGATGAGCTGGCAACTATCTCTCTGGACTTGTGGGCACGCTAGTACGGCTACAAGAAACTGCAAATAAACCTGTTAGGATCCTAATCCGACAGAGTGGAGAGCGCCGCTTACTTGCCTTGCTGTTTGCCGGCGGTCTCTTCCTGCTCGTCTTCACCCATTCGCCAACTGGAATCGGGGTTGTATTCCTTCATGGCTTTGGCAAGAACATCTGTCTTCCTGCCGAGGTCCTTCTGATACACGACGCCATCTTCGTCAACGATGAATGTCATCACGCCCGACGACCTGTATTCCGCCGGATAGGCGACAAAGGCGAAACCCTCGGTCATTTTTCCGTTTACGATGTAACTTTTCGCCCCGCCCGCGGCATTTTTTCCCAGCCCCGTCAGGACGTGGTAGTAGTAACCGCGGTAAGGAGTGGGAGCCCCGTTTCGACTCTGGGCGTAACCTTCGGCAACGGCCGACGCCACCAGCGGTCCGATGGGGCTCTTCGGCTCGCCATCGGCGACTTTCCAATACAGGCCGTTGTGCTGCCCTTCATCGCTGAAAATCTTCTGGGCGTACTCGTTGTGCTGCGTGGCGTAGTATTCTTTTTCCGCCGCGACCAGTTCCTTACAGACATGAATGGCCGACATTTCATTCTGGCCAATTCGCCTGTATAGGATTTCTTTCTTGCCCGCATCGGTGTCGAAATACCACGAATTGCCGTTTTTCATGAGCGGAACGGGCGTGGGCCAATTCTCAGGGCCGATGTATAAAGTAGTGGTTCCATCCGGCTCTCTCACCAGGCGGTGCATTTCCTGATATTTCTGGACGAAATTAGCGCGGGTGTTGGCGTCCTCGGTGTCGTCTCCCGACGAGACAATTTGCTTCCCATCAGGTCCGAGGATATCGAGTATCGATTTTTCGTCGTTGCTCTGCAAGGCCGCGACGAGCGCATTGCTCGCTTCTTCCGCTGACGAAAAGGTCTTCTGGCCCTGTTGCTGCGCCATGGACCAGGAGGGAAATCCACCCGTCAGAAGGATAGCGACAGCGGTCCACTTAAGAAGATCGGCCCAATGGAAACTATAGAATTTCTGCTTCGCTCGCCGCATATAGCGTCTCTCCTTGCTAAATTTCAAGATCGATCAGGGACCTAGGTTACCGGCGTCCGCCGCCGCGGGCTCCACCACCGCCACGAAATCCTCCGAG
>Ga0187863_10002077_pt1 | contig 15464 bp, 14 predicted proteins | sample June2016WEW_11_1_FD_132975 | JGI IMG/M metagenome (GOLD analysis project Ga0187863, IMG submission 132975) | Peatland microbial communities from SPRUCE experiment site at the Marcell Experimental Forest, Minnesota, USA - June2016WEW_11_10 | ecosystem: Environmental > Terrestrial > Soil >... | reverse complement strand
GGATCGTTCATCGGCCGGATCCACAACGCTGGAATGATGTCCTCGCGGCAGAACACGCTTCCGAACAGAACACCGAAGAGAATCGCCATGATGCCGCCAGGGACTAACATGCGCGTCAGCGGCACGCGCCGTCCCAGCACGATGCCAGCGAGGCAAATGACAGCGCCCTGACCGACATCGCCGAACATGAAGCCGAAGATTGACGATGCGATGACCGCGAGGAGTTGGCTGGGGTCGCTCTCATACCGCCCGGGCGTGCCGAGCATGCGTGCGAACACCTCGAAAGCGCGGGCCCAGCCGGGATTGTGGAGCACAAGCGGCGCGTTCATCCCCGCCGGCGCATCCAACAGGCGCAGGATGTAGCGCGCTCCGCTAGCATCGAGCGCGGGGCGCAGCGCGGTGCCGCTGACGTCGCTGGTCCAGCCGGTGACCCAGGCCAGGTGATCGCTGCCGCGCAACTCGTTGGCGTGTTCGTTGAGCCACTCGATCAGCGCAATGTCCGCGAGCGCTGCCGCGATCTTGAAGTGCTCGGAGAACGCCTGCAGTTGCGCGGTCAATACCGCGCGCTGGTGGGCGAATTCGGCGAGCTGACCGCTGATCGCCGTCACCGCCTGATCCGACGATGCCGGCAGCCAAGACGGAAGCGGCAGCGTGTGCCCTTTCAAGCCCTGAAGCTGTGTTTCAACATCGCCAATGTCGGAAGCTTTGCCAACCGCGAGTACGTAGCTTGCATCGGGTGTTTGCCAGGGCTTAACCAGCAGCAGCGCCGGCAGCTCTCGCAACAGCCCCCCGGCCGGCAGAGCAAACAGACGCACCTGCAATTTCGGGCCGGCACGGCTAAGCGAATGAATATCTGGGAAGTTGTCGCCCGCGCTCTGCAAAGCTGCGCGCAACTGCCCGAGATCGACCGCATTCTGCGACAGTCTTTCGAGGGTTGTGATAATCGGATCGACCTGCTCCCTCCATGCCGCCAGGCGCGCGCGCGCGGCTTTGAGCGTCTCGCTCAATTGCTGCGAGCAGCGTTCGGCGGCGGGCGCGGGAGGCGGCCAATAATGCTGATAGCGGCGAGCTAGTTCGCGGTGACTCTTGAGCTCCTCGTCAAGGCCGGGAAACAGCAGCCGATCGGTCGTGCGGCTATGGGTCTCCAGTTCGACCGTGCCCGTGCGCGATAGACACTCCATCACCCGCGCCAACTCATTGTGCACGGTTACCAGCTCGAACCATTTGGCGGGTACAGGGCGAAGGCTCATGCGGCTTCCGTCGCGTGGCTAGGCTCGAAGAGCCGCCGCCGAATGAGATCGCCGCGCAACCGCTCCAGATCGAGCGCGACAAGAGCGAGATGGCAGAACATTGCGGCAGGCGAACCGCCGTGCCTCCGAAACAGGCGTGTGAGGCTGCGCGCCAGATCGCGGCGATAGGGAGCGCTCTTTTCTTGCGGAGCGGCGCGGTCGACTCGTTCGACGTGTGCATTAATCGTCGCCGCAAGATCGAGCAGCGCACTGTGATCAGCCATGCCGTGCTGCGGCCACAGCGAGCGCCAATGCGTATACCAGTTCGCCGCGGGACGCGCGCCCGACCCGACAATTGCGGTGAAAGGGGATTTTGTCAGGGCGGCCCTGCGCTTGCGTAAATCAGTTTCAGCAAGCCGGGCAAATATCGGGTCTTGCTCGATCCACACCGGCGCTTCGCCCCTGAGCAAGGCATCGATAATGGGCAGATCCGGAAAATACGACGTCCACATCACGGCTTGGCGCCATGCAGTCGGCACCCAGCCGGCCACCTCCGTCACATAGGCGCGCCATGCATCGCGCAATATGCGCTCAACAACGTGGCTTGACGTGCGCGCATGCGCGCGCTCGGTAAAACGGCGCAGCGGCGATGCACGTGCGCGTTCAATGAACTGATCTATCGATCGCGCAGCCTCGATTGCGCGCCAATCGGCCTCCTGCAGCCGTTCGCCGTGGCGAGCTTGCAGCCGCGCCTGCACGTAACTCCATCGCGGGCTGTCACTCATGCTGCACCAGTCAACTTCGCGGCAACTCGGTGTGCGGTCTGAACGATCGTCACTGTGTCATAAGCATGATCAGCGCGCTCCGACGACAGGTTCGATTGCGCAAGACTTTCGATGTTGCGCTGCACTTTTTGCAAATAGCTGTTGTGCAGTTGCGAAATGCAGGCATCGGCCTGTCTTGCGATCGTTGCCGCCTGCGCGCGCGCCCGCGCCAGCAGAAGCTGGGCCTGCTCCTGGCTATGCTGCAATTGCTCCACGCCGTCGCGTTCGATCTTGAGCACCCGCGCGATGGCGGCGGTCACCGGGTCGCCCTGCTCGTGGTCTTGTTGACCCGCCATGATCAAAGCTTCGTCGCAAGCAGGAGCAAATGGCAGCAATATTGCGCAAGCGTTTTTTAGAATGGGCAACAAAGAAAGGCTTGGCATTGACATAGATCAAGCCAACGGCGGGTCAATTCTCCTAGCTATTATTGTTCAAGTTGACGGCGGCGTTGGGCAAATGCCGGCGTGCAGCTTGAGGTGGTCAGTCATAGTTGATTTTAAGCAGTGATCGCGACAATTCGAAGGAGAGGATAGGCCATGCGTGCTGGCAAACTTGTGCCGTCGGCGGTCGCGTTGTTGATGATCCTTATTGGTGCGCACGCAGCAAGCGCCCAAGACGCTGCTAACCTCGACAATGCGACGTGTCTCGGCTGTCACGGCGCGCAGGGCTTTGCAGCGCCGAGCGCGGACGGGCACGCGCGATCGCTCTACGTGTCGGCGGATCAGTTTACCGAGAGCGTGCACGGCAAAGTGCTGCGTTGCGTCGATTGTCATACGACAATAACCGAGCTGCCCCACAGGAACCTGCCGGCAACGCTCGCCGCGCGCGATCGGGAGCGGCTAGTCCTCAACAACAACTGCGGCGACTGTCACGTGAAGGCTCGGCAGAGCTATACGGAGACCTACCATGGTCAAGTCGCCGCCTTGGGCTATGCTGATACGGCGACATGCTTCAACTGCCACGGCAGCCACGCTATCCGACCAGCCACCGATCCGACTTCGAGCGTGTCTCCGGCCAATCTGCTGACGACCTGCCAGAAGTGCCATCAGGACGCGACCCCGGGTTTCGCAACGTTCGAATCGCACGCCACGACCGACGACTTTGCGCATTATCCCTATGTGTGGATTACCTCAAAGTTCGTGATCGCAGCGGTCGGCGGCGTGCTTTGGTTCTTCTGGTTTCATTCGGTCCTTTGGTTTTACCGCGAATTTCGCGACCACCAGCAGCGCAAGTTGCGGCCGCATGTGCGGACGGATGCGCTGCCGCGAGGAGAAGGCCCGTATTACCAACGTTGGAGCGCCTTGTGGCGATGGACTCACCTCGTATTTGCGGTCAGCATCATTGTGCTGGTCATGACCGGCTTGCCGTTGCACTATCCGAACGCGGCCTGGGCGCCGCTGCTCGAACGGGCAATGGGCGGACCCGCGATCGCAGGGCTTGTGCACCGGGTCGCCGCCGTGATCATGGTCGCGGTCTTTGCCGGGCACATCGTCTACGCCGCCATCCACATCGCGCGGAACTGGAACACCTTCAAAGTGTTTGGGCCCTATTCGCTGATGCCGAATTGGCAAGACGCCGCGGACTTCGTCGCTATGTTCAAATGGTTTTTTGGCAAGCGTCCGCGACCAATGTTCGACCACTGGAACTATCAGCAAAAGGTTGATTACTGGGCGCCATTTTGGGGCATTGCGATGCTTGCCGCGACGGGTGCCATGCTGTGGTTCAAGACGCTCACCGCCGCGTATCTGCCGGGATGGACGTTCAATGTTGCCGCGGTTGCTCATGGCGATGAAGCCTTGCTCGCTGCCGCCTACCTGTTCACGGTACACTATTTCGCGAATCACTGGCGACCGGACAAGTTTCCGCTCGACGTCGTCATCTTCACTGGCTCGATGCCGCTCGAAGAGTTCAAGCGCGAATACGCTGTCGAATATGCCCGTTTGGTGGAAACTGGAGAACTCAAGCAGCATCTGGTGGATGCGCCGTCGCGGCCGCTGACGCTCGGCTCCAAAATCGTCGGCTTCAGCCTCGTGGCCGTCGGCCTGGCGTTGCTCGTCATGATGGCGATAGGCCTTAGCGGAAATCTGATCGGTGGTTAAGCGATGCCCGCCGTCAAGCCAGCGCTGCTACTCCGCATGCCTATCCGCAGGACCAATGAGCGGACGGCCGAGTGCGACTCCGTACCTAAGCTATATCGGTCCGTTTTCATGAAGCTGTCATCGTGGATCATAGCGGCAAGGCCGCGGACGCTTAGCCTGTCGACGACCCCAGTCGTCGTCGGCACGGCCCTCGCTTGGGCGGTAGAAAGACAGATCCGCTGGCCCGCGGTCTTGGCGGCACTCATCGGCAGTATGTTAATCCAGGTCGGTACTAACCTGCACAACGACGCGGCCGATTCCAAACGCGGCGGCGATGGTCCGGACCGCGTCGGACCGCTGAGGGCGACTGCATCCGGTCTGCTGGACGGAACGGCCGTCGATCGAGCCGCATGCGGATGCTTTGCGGCGGCAGCGCTTATGGGTACCTACTTGGTGTGGGTGGGCGGTTGGCCGATTTTCCTGCTCGGTGTCCTATCCATTCTGTCAGGCTGGGCCTATACCGGTGGCCCGGTCCCAGTCGCCTACACGCCGCTGGGGGAATTATTCGTGGTGGCGTTTTTTGGCGTAGGGGCCGTATGCGGCACGTATTGGCTATGCACCGGGAAGCTAGCGCTAGTCTCGATCGACGCCGGTCTCGCCGTGGGTCTCCTGACTGGAGCGGTATTGTTGGTCAACAATCATCGCGACGCGGAGGCCGATGCGCGCGTGGGACGACGGACTTTGGCCATTCTGGCAGGCCCACATGTGACGAATTGGCTATACGCCGCCCTGATGGTGGTCCCGTTCGGGCTGCTTCTTCCGATCGGACTGGCGCTCCCGCGCAGCCATGTGTGGCTGGCTCTCATGCCATTGCCCCTGGTCGGCATGTTGATCAGCCGCTTCATCCGTGAACCTCGCGGCCGTGGTTTCAACCGAATTCTCTTACAAACCGTGAGGATTCAATTCCTGTTCAGCCTGCTGCTTAGTGTCGGATTGGTCCTGTGATGTAGATCAATGCAATTCCATAAGCGTTATCTATGGCTACTTGAGGCGGCTTTTGATCGGAGTACATTGGACCCATGATGGCGCGCAAAGGCATTTACGTGGTTCCTACCGACCGCTGGTATATCGAGCGGACGGTTTGGCTGATCGCCGGCATGGTCCTGCTGACTAGCACGCTGCTGGCGGTGCTGGTGAATCCGCTGTGGATTTTCGGGGTCATCGCCACCGGACTTGTCTCCATCAATGTCGCGCTGACCGGCTTCTGTCCGGTCGGCAATATACTCCGCCTGCTCGGTTTCAAGGCGAGGCTCGGGACGCGGGCGCCGACACGCTGGAACCTTTATTTCATGCAGACCGACAGCTGGTATCTCGAGCGGCGCATCTATGTCACGGTCGGCGTCAACGTTACCCTTGGGTCCATCTTGTTCCTGGCGCACAGCCAGTGGTGGGGCCTGTTCATCGCCTTCGTCGGCGCCGCGATGGTCTGGTTTGCAGCGAGCGGCCTCTGCATCCTGGCTAATTTATTGTACTGGATCGGTGCCGAACCGCGGCTGAATCCGGGCGCGGTGGCTTCGGGCCATGTCGGCGATCACGCCAAACACGCTTGAAGCGCTTCGCGTTCATTGCACACCGGTCTGCCGCACATCGGATGCAGTGTCCGATCGAAGTCACGAATGTCCGCCGTAAAGCCGATGCGCCTGACGTTCGTAGGCCGAGATCGTCGCAATGGCGCGGCCAGCGAACGTTTTTTGCATCAGGATTTGCAGCACACGCGGTCGGAACTTGAAATCAACGTAATATTCGACATTCGTGCCGCCGTGGGTCGCCGGCTCGAAGGTCCACCGCTGCTCAAAACGATCGAACAGAGGATCGTCGCTGCTGATATCGATCCGATGCGGTCGATGGAGCACCGCCGCCGTTGAGAATTGCTTTCGCAGTGGTCCGGCTCCGATCATCATATCCACAAGCATCATGCTATCCGTGCGGTGGCGTACGCGCGCCTCGATCACCCAGGGCAAGAATTCCGGATACCGTTCGACGTCCACGACGAGATCGAACAATTGCTGCGGGGTGTATGCCAGAAGTTCTCGTTCGGTGCGGGCTGCCATGAGGAGTCGAAGGTTTGAATGAGCGACGCTATGCCAATCTTGCAGTTATTTGTTCAACGATGTTGCAAACGGTAGCCTGTGGTAACTACGAGCCTTTGAGCGACGTGATGTAAGCCACGAGCTCCCAGATTTGCCGATCATCCAGCATTCGCCACGACGGCATCGCGGTCCCGGGTACCCCATTTCGAATGGCCAGATATGTCCGGCCCGCGCTTGTCCCTTCGGACCACGGTGGCAGCGTCAGATTTGCAGGTGGCGGGTCTATTCCTTCTCGCCGCTGTCCGCGGCCGTCACCGCTGACACCGTGGCAGATGGCACAGTTGGTCGCAAAGATGACTGCCCCGGCTTGCTGGGCCTCGCGCGATGTCAACAGCCCGGCAGGCGGATTTGGCGTCCCACCGTCACATCCCGAAATGGCGAGTGAGATAGTGAATAGGGCGATGCCGGCCAGCCGTCTTCGACTCATGAACCATCTCGTGTCCAAGGCTTTGCACCTCGCGGACAATAGCGGAGACAAGCTCATCAAGCCCGCCGTCGACGGCACTCGATCGGGCCACCGCCAAATCGATGGTCTCCGGCACCAGCCCTAGCAGCGTGACCTCGGTCGGGTAACTGTCGATCAGACGCGCCGCGTCGAGAAGGTCTGCGACTCCTACCTGATGAGGAGACAGCCGCTCGCGCACCGCATCGATGACATCCGAACCATCGAGCCGAACCAATGTTCCCGGCGGCCCATCGGTGCGCACCGCGTCTACCAGGATCACGTGGTTTGATTCCGTCAGCAAGCCTAAAAGTGAAAGACCGAGCGTACCCCCGTCCGCCAGCCTGACTCCCGGCGGGACACAGTAGTCGCGTTCGATGCGGGCGACCGCGGCGGCGCCTACTCCGTCGTCGCCGAGCAGGACATTGCCCAGCCCCAGAACGAGTACGTCAATCGTCTTGTCGGCGAACTTTGCCGTGGACCCGTCGTTCACGAGGTGCCTGTTCTTCGCCTGGGCACGAACTTGTAGCCGGAAAAGATCGAGTCGAATGTCCCGATGTGCTCGACGATCGACGACAGGAATACGAAATAAATGTGCATTATCACGAAAACCAGCACGACCCACATGCCAATGTGATGGATCAGCCGCGCCATCTGCAAACCATCGAACAGTGGCACCAAGAAATCAAAGACTTGGAACGGCGAGCCGGCCGAAGCGATGGCCGTGTAGAGAGCAAGGCCAGTTGCGATCATGATCAGATATACCGCAAAGATCATGGCGTAGCTTCCGGCCCCGAGTGCGTTATGGCCCGGATAGTCGTCGGGATCGTGCCGGATGAATGAATAGTACAAGAACGTTCTCCAGAGGTTCTGCAGACGTTGGCGCGACATCGGTATGAACTGCGGCAGCCGCGCGTAGCTGTTGCCGACGAATAGCCAATAGATGCGGACGAGCACCGCCATCGCGAATATGATCGCCGTATACAAATGCACGGCACGAACGGTCCCCATCACGAAATGGCTCGTGGCCGCGCCTGGAACGCTGATGAAGGGATTGCCAATGTAATAACCGGTTGCCGCCAATATGACGATCGCAAAAAATATCACCCAATGCGTGAGCCGCACGGGCAATTCCCAGACGTAGAGGCGTTCAAGGTTGAGCTCTTTCTTGGGTGCTTCCGCCATGGCGCTCACATGACTCTGACGCGGGCCAACTCTCGTTTAGTCCCGTCGACGACGTGAACCGCGCAAGCCATGCACGGATCGAAGGAATGCAGCGTGCGCAGAATTTCCAGCGGTTGCTCGGGTTTGGCGACGGGGGTGCCGACAAGAGCCACTTCGTAGGGGCCGGGCTGGCCCTTCGCGTCGCGCGGACCGGCATTCCACGTGCTCGGCACTACGCACTGATAGTTGACGACTGAACCGTTGCTGATATGCACCCAGTGGCCGAGCGAACCCCGCGGCGCCTCATGGAAGCCGGCGCCGAGGCATTCGCGCGGCCAACTGCTGGGGTCCCACTTCGAATTGTCCTGGATGCGGTAATCGCGGCGCGCCATGTTATCGGCTAGGCCGCGTACCCACATGTCCATTGACTCGACAAGGACCTGCGCCTCGACGGCGCGCGCGGCGACCCGGCCCAGAGTGGAGAACAGCGCCTCAGGTCCAACCCGGAGCGTGGACAAAACTTTATCGACTAGCTCCTTGACTCGGGCAGGGCGCCCGGAGGCGTAAGCAATGAGCATACGCGCCAGCGGTCCAACCTCCATCGCCGCGCCGTCGTAGCGCGGCGATTTCAGCCAACTGTATTTCTGGGCGACTTCGAGCCTCTCATAGGGCGGCTTTGGTCCGGTATAGTGAGGCTTGGTCTCGCCGTCGAACGGATTGAGCCCCTTGTCGTCGCCGACCGAATAATCGTACCAGGAATGGGCTACATACTCGGAAACCCTGCTCTGATCGACCGTTGCTATCTTAGTCAAATCGCGGCCGTAAATGATTCCCGGTGACAGGAACAACTGGGGATTCTCGTTGTCGTCCTCCGGATACTCGCCGTAGCACATATAGTTGCCGATGCCGGCGCCGATGGAGGCCCAGTCCTTGTAGTAGGAAGCTATCGCCAGGACGTCCGGCAGATAGACGCGGCTGACGAACGCCAGGCCGTCGGCCACCAGCTTGTCCAGGGCCGCGATCGTTTCCATGTTGAGTGAGTTTTGCGAATCGGGATCGACCGGCGTCGCCATGCCGCCAACGAGGAAGCTCTGCAGATGCGGATTCTTGCCGCCGAGGATGGCATGGATCCTGATGAAACGCCGCTGCCAATCGAGCGCTTCGAGGTAGTGCGCCACCGCAAGCAGATTGGCTTCGGGCGGCAGCCGATAGGCGGGATGGCCCCAGTACCCATTCGCGAACGGCCCCAGCTGGCCGCGCTGGACGAAAGCCTTGATGCGGTCGCGGACGCCGGAAAAATACGTGGTGCTGGACAGCGGCCAATCCGAGATCGATTGAGCAAGCGACGAGGTTTTCGCCGGATCGGCGTCGAGCGCGCTGACGATATCAACCCAGTCCAGCGCGTGCAGATGATAGAAATGAACCACATGGTCCTGGACATTCTGCGCCGCCATAATGAGATTGCGTAACAACCTGGCATTGGGCGGCGGCACCGCGCCGATGGCCTTTTCGACGGCGCGTATCGATGCGATCGCGTGAACCGTGGTGCACACGCCGCAGATCCGCTGAGCGAATGCCCACGCATCGCGCGGATCGCGACCGCGCAAAATCAGCTCAATGCCGCGAAACATCGTCGACGAGGACCACGCCTCTCGCACCGCGCCGCCATCGACTTCGGCCTCGACGCGAAGATGACCCTCGATCCGAGTCACAGGGTCGACGACGATGCGGGTCATGACTTGGGCTCCGCTTTGTCGAGAATTGCCGGAGCCTTGCCGACGTCATGGCGCAGGACTTCGGCGACCCCGTGCACGACCACCGCTGCTGCTGTGAGACCGGCGAGACCGAGCCCGACTGGATCGACCCAGTTGCCGACGTTGAAGCCGACGACGTTAGGTAGCCGCTGATAGAACGGCGTCATCGTGTCCCAGAAATTCGGCTCGGCGCAGCCGATGCACGGGTGCCCGCATCCGATCGGCCAGTTGGTACCCTCGTTCCACCTCACCACTGGACAATTCTGTGACGTCGCGGGACCCTTACAGCCCAGTTTGTAGAGGCATTGGCCGTGGCGATGCGCTTCGTCGCCCCAGACCTCGACGTACTGCCCGGCGTCGAAATGTGCGCGCCGCTCGCAATTATCGTGGATAGTCTTGCCGTAGGCGAAGAGTGGGCGCCGATACCGGTCGAGCGGCGGCCAGCGTTTCAAGGTCAAGTAATAGACGATGAGCGCCGTAATGTTCTCGGCGTTGGCGGGACACGCCGACATGTTGATGAGGTTTTTGAGGCCAGGCACCGCGTCGGCGACGGACAAGGCACCGGTTGGATTCGGACGCGCCGCCGGAATGCCGCCGAACGCCGCGCAGGTGCCGACCGCGACGGTGGCCGCGGCAGCGCCGCAGACATCGCGTGCGATTTGCAGGGCGGATTTCCCGCCGATCGTGCAATAGGCGCCGTCGGCGCCAGTTGGAATGGAGCCCTCCACCAGGGCGATGTATTTGCCCTTGTTGTCACGAACCGTCTGTTCCAGCGCACTTTCGGCTTGGCTGCCGGCCGCCGCCATTAAGGTCTCATGATAGTTGAGGGAAATCGTATCGAGAATGAGATCGGCGACCGTCGGATGGCTGGCGCGCAGGAACGATTCAGTATTGCCGGCGCAGTCTTGAAACTCCAGCCAGATCAGAATCGGCCTGGGCTCGCCTTCGATCGCCGCAGCAATGGCTTGGGCGGCCGAAGCTGGCAATCCCAGAACCGCGGCCATCGCAGTGCAAAATCCCAAAAAATCACGACGGGAAATGCCGCGATCTTCGAGTTCCTGCGTGACGCTATGAGCGATCATTGCTCACCTCCGCTATTGAACCTCAAGGCGGTCGCCTTGACTTGAAGTTGCGGCGGCGCATTCGCAAGTTTTTTTGTTCTTTTTTTGAACGATAACATGTAAGACGCGCACAGCAAGCGCAGCGATTTGTGATTAAAATATAGCGTGCTTTAGGTGGCGGCTTTGATGTAAATCAATTCGGTGCGGATCGGAGCAAGGTCATGTGCCTGGGAATTCCTATGGAAGTGCGGACCGTTGACGGTTTCTTGGCCCGGTGTTGCGCCAAGGGCATCGAGCGCGAGGTGAGCCTGTTCTTGCTTCAAGACGATCCTGTGACGATCGGCGACTTCGTCTTGGTCCATGTCGGTTATGCGATCCAAAAAATGACGCCCCATCAGGCTCGATCCGCGTGGGAGTTGTTTGACGAAGTCCTCGCCGCCGAAGGAGCAGACAGCCGTGCATGAGCTTGCGATCTGTTCCGGGCGCTTGTCTCGCAAGTTGAAGATATTGCCGGTCAACAGACGGCATGGATGCGGCAAGTTCGCGTCGGCGTTGGGCCGCTGTCCGGAATAGAGCCGCGACTGCTGGAAAGCGCATATCCGCTGGCCTCTGCCGGTACGCGAGCGGAAGGTTCGCTGAAACAGCGCTGCAACACCATCGAGGAAATTCACCGCGGCATTTCCCATTGAGCATGTGCGGCGCGCGTCATCGCAACCAGCGACGCAACGCGGCGATGATTGTGCGCAAGGGTTCAGTCAGCCGCCACGAACGCGACGTTAGAATATGGGCCAGTTTGCGTTCCATATTCGCGCGCGCACGCGTGACGTTATCGAGCTCGGTTTGCAAGCGATCGCGATCAGCCGTCATGAGACTCAGGGCGGTTTGCAGGTTATCGCACGTCGTTTTTAGGGACTCTATTTTGAATTGGAAGCTGTCGCGTGATTCCACGCTACGCAACTCCGCCATGGTGTCTTTCCGCGGCGTGTGCCTGAGCTTCGGCGCGGGCTGGCCGAGCAGCCCATCGGAGAAGTAGAGATACGTGGCAAGCACCTCTCCAAGACCGGAAGCCGAGAAGCGACGATCGAGTTCATTCCGAACGATCGCCCCTTCATGCCGAGCCCGGATGAGTGCCAGATCGAGAAGATGGCGAAGCTGGATCTTATTCAGCGCGTATAGTTCGTGAAAAATCTCGCTGTGAAAGATCGTGTGCCGGATGTGCTCGATAGCTGCCGCGGTGCACCCGATCGTGCAGGTTTTTCAGTTTGTCTTCGAGATTTTCTCCGCAACTCCGCCACGTCACGCCATCGATCCCGGGCGCCGCAAGGCACTAACTCCGGTTCGCCTGACGACCTCGCTCAGATGCCAAGCCAAAACATCCAGCAGTTCGCAAATGTGAGCTTCCCAAGGGAAGCCTCTTTGATCTTGATCAAAGCGGGCCACCTAAAGAACGAGGACACTTTTTATACTGGGTGATATGTGGTCTTCGGTTCGCAGGATAGCGGCGCCTTTCAGGATCAGATCCAAAGCGGGTGCCGACGTAAGGGGGAGGCAACCAATGAAGGCGCTGTTCTGGAATGGGAACGGCATTCAGACGAAACTGCTATGGGGCGCGATTGCGGCGCTTGGCGCAGTTTCACTCGGCATCGTGGCCTTGAGTCGCGGCGAGCCGGTCAATGCCGCTTGGCTCGTCATTGCGGCGGTGTGCATCTACTTCATCGCCTACCGCTATTATGCCCTGTTCATCGCCAACAAAGTGCTCGGCATCAATTCCGGCCGGCCGACGCCGGCCGTCCGTCACAATGACGGCCTCGATTACGTTCCAACCAACCGTTACGTGCTGTTCGGCCATCACTTTGCGGCGATTGCCGGCGCCGGCCCGCTGGTCGGTCCGGTGCTCGCGGCGCAGATGGGCTACCTGCCGGGCACGCTTTGGATTCTTGCCGGCGTCGTCGTCGCCGGCGCGGTGCAGGACATGACCGTCCTGTTCCTGTCCACGCGGCGCGACGGCCGTTCGCTGGGAGACATGGTGCGCGCAGAGATGGGCCCGGTTGCCGGCACGATCGCCGGCATCGGCATCCTTCTGATCTGCATCATCATCCTGGCGGTGCTGGCGCTTGTCGTCGTGCAAGCCTTGCGCGGCAGTCCGTGGGGCACCTTTACCGTGTTCGCTACGGTGCCGATCGCGTTGATCATGGGCGTCTACGGCCGCTTCATCCGCCGCGGCCGCGTGGCCGAAATGTCGCTGATCGGCTTCGTGTTGCTCATGGCGGCGCTGATCTACGGGCAGACGGTGTCGCAGACGCCCGAACTCGCCGCCTATTTCGACATTAGCGGCCCATCGCTGGCGCTCATCATCATCGGCTACGGGTTTGTCGCCTCGGTGCTGCCGGTGTGGCTGTTGCTGGCGCCGCGCGACTATCTTTCGACCTTCATGAAGATCGGCGTGGTCACGCTGCTGGCTTTGGCCATCATCATCGTACGGCCGTATCTGCAGATGCCGTCGATCACCAAGTTCGTCGACGGAAGCGGCCCGGTTTGGGCTGGCAGCCTGTTCCCGTTCCTGTTCATCACCATCGCCTGCGGATCGGTCTCCGGCTGGCATTCGTTGATCGCCTCCGGGACGACACCGAAGATGATCGAGAACGAGAGCCAAATCCCGTTCATCGGCTACGGCGCCATGCTGATGGAGTCTTTCGTCGCCATCATGGCGATGATCGCCGCATCCGTGCTGCATCCGGGCGTCTATTTCGCCATGAACAGCGCGGCGGGAATCATTGGAACCACCGCCCTCCAAGCGGCGCAGACGGTTTCCAATATGGGCTTCGTGGTGACGCCCGATCAGCTGACACAGGTCGCCCATGACGTCGGTGAAATCACGATCTTGTCGCGCACCGGCGGCGCGCCGACGCTTGCCGTCGGCATGGCGCAGATCCTGTCCAGCCTGTTCGGCGGCCAGGCTTTGACGGCGATCTGGTACCACTTCGCTATCCTGTTCGAGGCGTTGTTCATCCTCACGACCGTCGATGCCGGCACCCGTGTTTGCCGCTTCATGATCCAGGATCTGATCGGCAATGCCATCCCGGCCTTCAAGCAAACCACGTCGTGGACGAACAACCTCATCGGTTCGGCGTTGGCTTGCGCGCTATGGGGATACTTCCTCTATCAGGGCGTCATCGACCCGCTCGGAGGAATCTGGACGATGTGGCCGCTGTTCGGCACCTCGAACCAGATGCTGGCGGCCATCGCGCTCGTGCTGTGCACGGTGGTGCTGTTCAAGATGAAGCGCGAGAGGTTCGCCTGGGTGACCGTCGTACCCGCCACTTGGCTTGTGGCCTGCACGGTGACGGCCGGCCTCGAGAAAGTGTTCAATCCGAATCCGGCAGTGGGCTTCATCGCGCATGCCTGGCGGCTCTCTAGCGCCATTGCGGCGGGCCAGGTACTGGCGCCGGCCCATTCGCTTAGTGAGATGAGCCGCCTGGTGTTCAACGACTACGTCGACGCGACGCTGGCCGCGGTGTTCGCCGCCGTCGTCGTGGCCGTGGTGATCTATGGCTTCTTCGACATCCGCAAAGCATTGGGGACACCAAAGGTGACCGCCGTGGAAGTGGAGTTCGCCGGCGCCGCCGTGGGAGGTCGCAGTGCCTGACCTGCTGTCCATCAAATTCGCGGAATGGAAGGAACGCGGTCAAGCCGTGAAAATCTGGAGTGTGCGCGCAGCGCGGCTGATGATAGGTGTCCCCGACTATGACACCTATGTCGAGCACCGTCGGGCCAACCATCCGGGACTGCCGATCATGACCTACGAAGAGTTCTTTGTGGAACGTCAGGAGGCCCGTTACGCCGTCGGCAAAGGGCGGTTCAAGGGTTGCTGCTAAGTGGAAGCGGGGCGCGTCCGTGCCCCGCCCGCTGGTGACTAACAAGCCAATGCTGCGGCGCACCGGCCGGAGAGGTGTGAAATGGAACGCGAAACCATGCAGCACATGCTCCGCGGCATGTTGCTCTCTCGCGCCTTCGAGGAGCGAGCCGCGGAAGAATACAGCAAAGGAAATATCGTCGGCTTCCTCCACCTTTATCCGGGCGAGGAGGCCGTCGCCGCCGGCGTGATCAACGCCACCGGCCCGTCTGATTACATCGTCAGCAATTACCGCGAACACGCGCATGCTCTGGTGCGCGGGACGCCGGCGCGCGAGGTGATGGCAGAGTTGTTCGGCCGCTCGACCGGCATGAGCGGCGGCATGGGCGGCTCCATGCACATGTTCGATCGCGAGCGCCGCTTCATGGGCGGTTACGCCATCGTCGGCCAAACCTGTCCGATCGCCATCGGCATTGCTTATGCGATCGCGATGCGTGGCCTGCCGGAACTCGTCGTCTCGTTCCTCGGCGACGGCGCCGTGAACCAGGGCACGTTCCATGAATCGCTCAACATGGCATCGCTGTGGCGGCTGCCGGTGCTGTTCGTCTGCGAGAACAACCACTACGCCATCGGCACCGAGATTCACCGCCACTCCGCGGTCCCCGAGGTTTTCAAGCGCATCGCCGCCTATAACATCCCGGCAGAAAAAATCGACGGCATGGATGTGCTCAAGGTCTACAACGCCACCCGGCAGGCGCTCGACCGCATCAGGCGCGGCGGCGGCCCGCAATTCATCGAATGCGAGACCTACCGCTATCGCGGCCATTCCATGGCCGACCCCGGCACGTATCGGCCGGCGGTTGAGCTCAAGGCCTATCAGAATTGGGATCCGATCGCAGCGGCGATCCG
>Ga0187863_10002076_pt1 | contig 15468 bp, 14 predicted proteins | sample June2016WEW_11_1_FD_132975 | JGI IMG/M metagenome (GOLD analysis project Ga0187863, IMG submission 132975) | Peatland microbial communities from SPRUCE experiment site at the Marcell Experimental Forest, Minnesota, USA - June2016WEW_11_10 | ecosystem: Environmental > Terrestrial > Soil >... | reverse complement strand
GGGTTGTCGGCAGCATTGCCTTCACTGCGGTGGCTTCGGTCGCCAGCTATCATGTGCTGGAAGAACCGCTTATCGAGTATGGACGCCGCTTGGGACACGCGCTGGCGCCGCCGCGTCCCGAGACGCCCCTGGCGCAAACAGTTTCCATGTCGCAATGACGTTGCCAAACCGCTTTTTGAGGCTGGCAGACCGAAGAATTTACTTTCGCTGTTTCTTCGTGATCTACTATTCCTCGGCTAGTTGTTGAGAACTCCCCGAGCACGGCCAGAACCCCTTCCAGCCTTGTCCTTCGATGCGTCGCAACCGTCAACGCACGATTAGGACACTACCCAAATAACCTATAGGTCGTCACCGTGCAATCAAACTAACTATAGTTCCGATGGGTTGGCAGGGTCCCTAACAGATGACGTTTGCTTCCGCGGCAGTCTGTTTCTCGGAAGTTCGTAGTCGGTCGAGAAGATGGTTGCGTGCGCCGCCAGCATGTCTTTCATCGTGGCTATAATATTGCGAATTGAGGTAGAGTTACCCCGTCCGAATTCCCGGGGAAATGTCTGTATTCCAACCTCTCCAACGCGGAAGCCTTTCAACATCGTCTTGATCGCGATCTCCGCTCCAATGAAGGGACTCGCCGCTTCCAAGTGAAGTTCGTCGATCAACTCGCGCCTAATCAGACGAAGACCGGTGGATATGTCGCGATAGTGCGTCTTGAACAGGAAGCGCAGCGACACGTTGTAGACCCAGGAGACGAAAACCCGGAAACGGGTGTACATCTTGGTGTATCGGAAGGTGATGATGAGGTCGTAATAGTCCCGGAGACGGATGAGTTTATGCAAATCGTAGATATCGTATTCATCGTCTCCGTCGGTAAAACAGACCCACTCATAGCGAGCGTTAGCCAGCCCGGTGCGGACCGCGGCGCCATAGCCAAGATTCTTCCGATGATGGATCACTCTGACCCGCGGATTTTCGCGCGCCAGAGCGTCCGCGATCTCACCAGCCCGGCAAGGAGTGCCGTCATCGACGATTAAGACCTCGTATTCGGAAGCTATCTGGGAGAGCACGTCCAGGGCCTTCCGGGTGACACGCTCCACGGTCTGTTCGTCGTTGTAGACGGGAAAGAACACGCTGATATTGGGTTTATTTGTAGCGTCGCCGGAGTGCATTCTTCTGGCTTCACTGTCCAGCCGGACTTGCTTTGGCTCCCCGGCGAGCGATGGTTGATCCCCGAGGTTCAATTTATCCTCCATGTTTCATTGCCCGGTCACGAGCCATCCCAGGGGCAGCCTTGAACGACCGACTCTCACGCAAATGGTACCAGCGACTGAGGAGCCGGCCATGTCCGGCCCCGCGGCGTTATCCGTCGATCTGATTTTTGGTTGCCGCAGCCGGCTGCGAGACCCGGACCTGCGGTATGATTTAGCGAGCGCTGGCGTCATGGCGGCCCGACCCGCTCGGTTACTCCGCGGGACGGCAGCGCCGCGAGACGTAATGCATTGAGCCTCTCTGCCATGATCGCCCTGAGGTTGGACGGCATCGTATCATATTTAACAAATCGGCTGCGGCCTGCCATACGGTTCGGCATGCACGTCGTGCCTATAAAAGGCAGCGTTTCGTGGATCCGTTCTAAATTGATTTCTTCTGGAACTCCTGGCGAATGCTTTGTTCGAGTTTACAACCAAAGTAAAGCTCGCCCCCTATTCATCACCCGGGCCAGACTTCCATGAAGGTGCGTAGCGCTGGATCACTGAGGACTCCAGTTCGTCGTGAACAGCTGTCGCCGTGGGCTCTGCGCCCCACCATAACGGGTCGGGTGTTTCGGCCTGCGTTTGTCACCGAGGTTCCCCGATACCTCCAAGACGTCGATGGCGGTCTTCTGCCCATTGGCGCGCGAACAGCGTATGGAGATGCCTGTGTTAACCCGGGCGGCCATCACTTGGACACGGTACAGTTGAACAAATTGCTCGCGTTTGATGATTCAGCGGGACGTCTGACTTGCAGATCCGGCGTCACCCTGAAGGATCTCCTGAGTTTTTCCGTGCCGCGAGGATGGTTTCTGCAGGTTGTCCCAGGGACCATGCGATCTACGGTAGGCGGTGCCTTCGCGTGCGACATTCACGGCAAGAATCACCATGTTCAAGGGAGCTTCGCTTCGACTGTTTCCGGGATTGAGATCATCACTGCGGATGGTCAAACCAGAGAGTGTTCCCGGGACGTTAACCCTGAGCTCTTCTGGACCACCGCCGGCGGCCTCGGCCAAACCGGTATCATTACGAAGCTCACCATCCAACTTCTGAAGATCGAATCGGCATGGATGGTTGTAAGACAGGTGAAGACACGGGATTTGGATCACACCATGACCGCATCCGAGTCCTCAGATTGGCCCTATTCGGTTTCCTGGATCGATAGCTTGGCTCGAGGGCGGCGTCTGGGAAGGGGCGTCCTGATGCTCGGACGTCACGCCACCGCAGATGATATGAGGCATATGTCGCCAAGTCTCGCTCCCTTTTCCGACTTCACGACTACGCGCATCAGCCTACCTTTCTTCGTGCCTCGGTGGCTGACCGGGAGCTTAATGTGGCGAACGCTGAATGGTGTGTACTATCACCGGCATCGCGCTTCAACCGAGCCATTTCTCACGCATTTTCGACCATATTTCTTTCCTCTTGACGGTGTTTCCCATTGGAATCGGATCTATGGCCGCAAGGGCTTCCTTGAATATCAGATCGCGATGCCGGTTGCCGCTGCTTCCGCCGTGTTTCGTGAGATTCTTGAGCGACTCTCTTCGAGTGGCAACGGATCCTTCGTGGCCGGCATAAAGTGCTTCGGAGCAGGCAATCCTGGGCCGTTGTCGTTTCCCATCAAGGGTTATACCCTCGCGGTGGATATGCGTGCGACTGGTGAGACGCAAGACTTGCTCTTGCGGCGCTTGGATGAAGCGGTGGCCCTTGGCGGTGGCCGAGTGTATCTCGTCAAGGATTCACGTCTGACGCCGTCGCTGGTCGATGCGATGTATCCCCGGCGCCGAGAGTGGGCCGAGAAGGTGAACGGCTATGACCCCGAGGGAGTTTTCACTTCGTCCTTAGTGCGGCGGCTGCGCTTGCGATCATGACTGCAAACCTGGTGCTGATCATTGGATCGACAGCCGCGCTGGGTCAAGCCTTGGCTGAGGAGTACGCCAAGACCGGCTGCCCCCTTATGCTGGCGGCCCGTGACTTAGCCGCTCAACGAGAAATAGCTGCCGACCTCCGCCTGCGCTATGCGATGGAGATTCACGAGTTCTTCTATGATGCCAATGATGCGACAAGTTATCACGCTCTGATCGACTCAATTGTCGCCGTAGGGATACCTCGACGCTTGTTTTTCGTCGTAGGAGCGATCGGCGAATCCGACGATCTTTACTCGGCTCAGGCCGTGGAATCCTTGACGCGAGTCAACTACCTGGGTATTGCAAGTTTAATGGCGGAATTCTTGCCGCTGTTAAGCGGAGCCGCTGGGACTCGCGTCACTTTCATCGGATCGGTCGCCGGAGATCGTGGACGGGCGGTCAATCCGCTGTACTGTGCAGCCAAGAGTGCCTTGGATACATATGCACAAGGGGTCCGGCAACTACTCCAGCCGCGAGGAGTAGGAGTTTGCTTGGTTCGGCTGGGGTACATCGATAGTCGGCTAAGTTACGGTCGTGTTCCTCGCGCGCTGACGTTGACTCCTGTAAGAGCCGCCACTCTGGTGAAGCATGCTTGCGAGAACAACCGGAGTATCGTCTACATTCCGTGGTGGTGGTCCGTTATTATGGCCGGAATTAAGATGATTCCGGAGGTAGTTTGGAAGCGTCTTCCGCCCTTCTGAGGCAGGAACGAGCGAAACATCAGGAACATAAGCCGACGATAGGGTGAAGTCGCGTGTGGAACCTGGGAGGCCCGACCTTTTGATGTTTTCCAGCTCCGAAAGCCTTGGGGTCCGCCGGCCATTCGTTCTTGGTCTTGCGCTGGTGATTGCCACCCTTGCTCTTTACTATCCCGTTCACGAACACCCATTCATCAACTACGATGACACCATCTATGTGACCGACAACGTCCAGATCCAGGGCGGGATCAATTGGGGTACGGTTAGGTGGGCGTTCACGACTTTCTACCTGGGCACATGGAATCCGCTGACCTGGCTTTCGCACGCCCTGGATTGCCAGCTTTTTCAACTGAATCCTGCCGGACACCACGACGTCAACCTGCTGCTGCATGTGATCAATGTGGTTCTGCTGTTCTGGGTATTGCTGCGCGCGACAGGTTGCCCCGGACGAAGTTTCATGGTGGCGGCGCTGTTCGCGCTTCATCCCATTAATGTCGAATCGGTGGCCTGGATTGCGGAACGCAAGAACACGCTGAGCCTGTTGTTTTTTCTGCTCGCCTTGGGAGCGTATCGCTGGTATACGCGCCAGCCGCGAATCGGGCGCTACGTAGCGGTTGCTCTGTTGTATGCACTTGGATTGCTGGCCAAGTCGCAGGTGATTACGTTTCCGTTCGTTCTGCTGTTGTGGGACTACTGGCCTTTGCAAAGGTTCGCTTTTCGCCGGCAGGGCTTGTCGGGCAGTTCCGCCGAAGTGCAACTTGCGAAGAGCGAACAACAATCTTCTGACGAAGGGCGAAAGGCGAAGAGCGAAGAGCGATTCCTCTGGCTGCTGCTGGAGAAACTGCCGCTGTTGGTTCTATCCGCGGGCAGCGCCTTCATGACCTTGGAATCGCAGCGTGCGCCCGGCGACAAAATTTTGTATCCACTCTCCATCCGGCTGGAGACCGCAATAGTCTCTTATGCACAGTATCTGCGCGACGCCGTTTGGCCGTCGCGCCTGGCGGTGTTCTATCCTCATCCCGGAAATTCCCTGACAGCGTTTCAGGTCTGTGCGGCGCTTCTGCTGCTGCTGGCGATTACGGCGCTGGTCATCGACCGGTGGCGGCAACGCTATCTCGTGACGGGATGGTTGTGGTTCCTGGGGACCATGGTGCCGATGATTGGGCTTGAGGCAGTGGGTTACCAAGGCATGCAAGGCATGGCCGACCGCTACGCCTATCTGCCGTTCATCGGATTATTCATCATGATTTGCTGGGGCCTGTCGGACTGGGCGGAGCACCGGCGTATTTCTGTCGTCTGGCTTGCCGGTCTTAGCTTCGTGGGGTTATCGATTTTGACGGTGGTAGCGCACCGCCAGATTGGATACTGGAGCGACAGTGCGACCCTTTGGTCTCACACTTTGCAAGTTACCAATCGCAATTGGCTGGCTGAGAACAATTTGGGCAAAATCCTAATGAGCCAGGGGCGGGTGGAGGAAGGCGTGTCACACTTCCTTAAGGCCACGGAAATTTACCCTAACGATCCCGTTAGTAACATGAATCTCGGAATCTACGAACTGCAGCGTGGGAATCCGACGGAGGCCATCGAGCGGTTCAAGAAAGCCCTGATTTCCTCGCATGACGCCAACTTGAGATTCGCCGCTTTCAATGACATGGGCCGTGCGTATAGCCTGCTCGGAGATACGGCACGCGCCCAGGAATGTTTCGCCGCAGCGGAAAACCTGCGTCACCCCCGATAGTCCAAAGTTTGGGCGAGACTCCCCGCGGGGTACTGGAGATATCACGTGCGGAACGTCAGCCCTGGCCCGAGAGAGATATGGACTTGCCCTCCTCGGCATCACCGCGTATTGATTGCGTTTGATTGCGGGAATATTCATAGGCGTGTGCTCGACCAGCGTGAAGTTCGGCTCGATTATAATCAGCAGCCTCTCACCGGGTGGGGTCAGAAGCGATCCGTACTTCCCTAGTAATGACGTGCTCGACCGCCCGCAAACCGGATAACTGTTGCAAAATCGCCATCTCGCAAGTAATCCTCGCTGCGTGGCCCGTTTCAGGTCAGGTCGCGAGGCGGCGTTCACGACAGCCTATCCCCGTGGGCCCGAAGTCTGGTTGTGGGAACTCTACCGGCCCGACCTGGTCACTCCCGTGACACGCCGGTTACGGAAACCACTTGGACGTATAGTCGGCAAACCGCCGACTGAGAGCGGACGACACGTCGTAAGTCACAAGAAAGGGTAGGGCGTTACTCGGCAAGTGAGATCCGTCTACTCAACATCCAAGTGGCCATCCAGGCGCCCCCGCACACAGAGAATCAACGGCTCGCGGTAGTATTGAACTGTTGAGCGACGGTTTACAGAGACTCGATATGCGTCCGAAGACCCAGGGGATCTTAGAGTTCTCACTATACGTGACTGATGTGGCACGTTCTGCTCAGTTTTACGCGAGGATCTTTGGGTTTCGGGCTATTAGTGATTTCGGAGCGCGTGGCTGTGCCATGGAAGCGGGTAACCGTTAAGTTTTGTTGCTATTCAAGAAGGCGGGCTCAAGCACAATCCAGTCGTCGCACGACGGCGATGGCGAGCTTCATCTCGCGTTCGCGATTCGTACCGAGGAATTGGCGCGGTGGGAAGACTGGCTGGCGGAAAATGGAATCGCGGTCGAAGAGAAACGCGGGTGGGAGCTGGGAGGCCAGAGCCTTTATTTTCGCGATCCAGACCGGCATCTGATCGAGATCGCCACACCCGGTGTGTGGTCGATTTATTGACGTGTCACAGGAAACAATGAGATAGCTTGGTCGCGTGGCATTCCTCTGAGCGGACTTCCGGGAAGCAGCTTGTGCCGTGCTTGCGATATCTTCCTGGCAGTGGAGGCTGAATGCACGGGGGTGGAGTACACGCGGTCGAACTGGTCTTCCTTTCGTTGTTGGCGTTCGTGGTGTTATTCGCCGCGGTCGCTCGCAAGCTCAACCGGCCATATCCCATCGTGCTCGTGGTTGCCGGACTGCTGCTCAGCTTCCTGCCCCGGGTTCCCAAAGTTACCCTTAATCCGGACATCATCTTCCTGATCGTCCTGCCGCCGCTGCTTTATTCGGCCGCGTGGCTTACCTCCTGGCGTGAGTTCCGCTTCAACCTGTTCAGCATCTCCATGCTGGCCTTTGGACTGGTAGCTTTCACAATATTCGGAGTGGCTTTTGCGGCGCCGCTTGTCTTTGCGGGCTTCACTTGGCAACTGGGATTTCTGTTGGGCGCAGTGGTGTCGCCCACCGACTCAATCGCGGCCACGTCCATCGCCCAAAGCCTGGCGTTGCCGCGGCGCATCATCGACATCCTGGAAGGCGAGAGCCTGGTGAATGACGCTAGCGGCCTGGTCGCTCTGGAGTTTGGTCTGGCGATGATTCTGCGCTCGCAGACCCCGACCGCGGGTGAGGCGCTAGGGCGATTGTGCTATCTGACAGTGGCGGGAATCGTGATCGGGCTGGCGATTGGCAAGCTGGTGGACGGATTCGAGCGGCATATTGACGACGGGCCGATCGAAATCGCGGTCAGCATACTCGTCCCTTACGCAACCTATTTGGCGGCTCTGGCGGCGCATGCCTCGGGTGTGCTTGCGGTAATCGCCTGCGGACTCTATCTCAGCCGCAAGAGCGCGCATTTCTTTTCCGCGAACGTGCGCTTGCAGGCTTGGGCGGTGTGGGAGTCACTGACCTTCGCGCTGAACGGTCTGGTCTTCGTGCTCATCGGTCTGCAACTGCCGTATGTGCTGGCGGGAATTCGCTCTTACAGCATGAAGCAACTGCTGGTGTACGGCGCGACCTTCAGCGCGTTGCTGATTGTGTTGCGCTTGCTGTGGATGTATCCCGGCGCCCGTTTCGGCTATTGGTTTCGCACCCGTGTTCTACATCAGGACTATCCACGCCCGTCTTCGGGCGGGATCTTTGTTCTAGGCTGGGCGGGGATGCGCGGAGTACTTGCTCTGGCCGCCGCCATGTCTCTGCCGGAGAAGCTCTCTGACGGAAGCCCTTTTCCGCAGCGCAATCTCATCATCTTTCTCACTTTCAGCGTGATTCTGGTGACGCTGGTTCTGCAAGGGCTGACGTTGCCTTGGGTGATTCGCAGGTTGGGGCTGGCTGGTGCCAGCGGCCCAAATTGCGAGGCGCGCGAGGCACGCCGCATCATGACGCGAGCGGCCTTGCAACGACTGGACGAGGCGCGTGCACAGGATACTCCCGACCTCGCGCCAGTCTACAACGATTTGAAGCAGCACTATGAGCAGCGGCTGCAGCGGCTGGAAGGGAAGAGTGAAGACCGCAACGAAAGCTTGCAACAGTACGGTCGTGTCCTCGAGGTCAACCGGGATCTATTGCGGGCGGAGCGCGAAGCAGCGCTGTCGCTGCGTGCCGCTGGCCGCATCAGCGACGAGGTGTTACGCCTGATCGAACGCGAGCTCGACTTACGCGAAAGTGAGCTGACGCTCGCTGCCGAATCCAGCGCGTAGCCAGGAACCGTTCTCTGTGGGTCGGGCAGTAGCAATTCGGGCTTTGAGGGAAGAAACCACGATTGCTCGATGCTTTGCTTCGGATGAATCATAGACATCGCTAAACAGACGCAATGGAGCGAGACGGAGATAAGGAACCGCGCGAAAGAACTCGCTCGGTTGGCCGTGAGGATTTGGCCAGCGCCTTCAGCAAGTGTCTTCGCTACAAAAGCATGATTTGGTAGCCCAACACCGGCCTCGATCGTAGATAGTGCTTCCGACTTATCATGCGATAGCTTCCAGTTGGTCGGCAATCATTCCCCAATCCGGCTCGTTGCGCTCTTAGGCAAGCGTGGCAACCGATCGCTGAGCGCTCCCTTTGCTCACATTGAGGGTTCGACATACCGCGGACCACGATCACAGGCCACCGAGTACAATCGTTCGGTGCCTTGTTTCCTTAAAAGGAGGAAAACCATATGCGAATGTTGATGAGAGTATCGATTCCTGTAGAGGCCGGAAATGCCGCAGCCAAGGCGGGAACCCTAGGATCCACTGTCGAGCAAATTCTAGCCGGTCTCAAGCCGGAAGCGGCCTATTTCTTCGCGGACGATAGCGGCCAAAGGTCGGGCTCCATCGTGTTCGATATGAAGGACTCATCGGAGATTCCGGCAGTCGCTGAGCCGTGGTTTCTCGCTTTCAACGCAAAAGTCTCATTCAGACCGGTCATGAATCCGCAAGATCTTGCCAAGGCCGGTCCATCGATTGGCGAGGCTGCTAAGCGATACGGAAAGTAGCCTACAGCTGCAATCGGGAAGTAGTCGATCCCAACTCGCGCTCGGCGAAGCTGCGCATCGAGCTGGAGCTAGACCCCTCGATCCTCTCCATCACCAGATTGCTGTTGGTACAGAGTGGGCCATTTCATTCAGAAAGAGCCGGCCGCAGCTCAGCGATCTGAGTTTGGTCCAACTTACGGTTTGCCCGTCATCCGGGAGCAATCCGGACAGAGCACATATACGAGATGGCGACTAACCGTCCAAGTGGATTCCCGGAGACTGGCGCGTTTCTCGGTACGAAAACTCTGGCTCGTAAGCAGTCTGTCTTCGTTGACTTGCCTTCTGCCTCAACCTAAGATGAGCGCGAGATGCCGGACTCCCAGTTTCTAATCGGCCAGACTATCTCCCATTACCGAATCGTAGAAAAGCTCGGCGCCGGTGGCATGGGAGAGGTTTATCGTGCTCGCGACGAACAGTTGCAACGCGATGTCGCGGTCAAAATCCTTCCCCCGGATTCTCAAAGCAGCGGCAAGGCGAAGCAGAAACTCCTCAACGAAGCACGATCCGCCTCCGCCTTAAATGATCCAAATATTTGTGTCATCTACGAAGTGGGAGAAGGCGGCGGCCAATATTTCATTGTGATGGAGCTTGTGGTGGGCGCGCCGCTCAGTTCGCTGATCCCACCGGCGGGGATGCGCCCAGAGCTGGTCGTGCGCTATGGCAGGCAGATTGCCGCTGCTCTGGCGCATGCGCACGAACATGGCATTATTCATCGCGACATCAAGTCGGCCAATGTCGTCATCACACCCTCCGGCCAGGTCAAGGTTCTGGACTTTGGTCTTGCCAAGCTTTCCGATGAGCGCGAGTTCGCCGAAGCTACTCGCTCGACCCAATCGTCCATCGATGCCAGCGCGATCGTCGGAACGCTCCCATACATCGCGCCCGAAATTCTTCGCGGCGAAGAAGCTGGCCCGCACAGCGACATTTGGTCGCTCGGCGTCACTCTCTTTGAAATGTCCGCTGGCCATCGCCCCTTCCGCGGCCAGACGGGCTTTGAACTGACCTCTGGAATTCTTCGAGAGCCACTCCCGCCGCTCCCGCCCCAACTTCCTTCAGGACTCCAGACGGTGATCGAGCGCTGCCTCGAGAAGGAGCCGGGCCATCGTTACCAGCGTGCAAGCGAAGTCCGCGCTGCGCTCGAAGCGGTTCAAACGCAGCAGGGGGCGTCTTCCTCCGCCGTTTCCGCCGCCTCCTCCCCGGCGAGTTCCGCGAAACGAAGCCAGTGGATTTACGGCATCCTCGCCTTCGCGATCCTTGCCGTCGCTCTATTCGCTGCCAACGTCGGTGGTTTGCGTGACAGGGCATTCCATCGCGCCGCCGCTCCCGGCATTCACTCTCTGGCCGTGCTGCCGCTCGAAAATCTCTCCGGCGACCCTCAACAGCAATATTTCGCCGATGGCATGACCGAAGAACTGACCACTGAGCTGTCCCAGGTCGGTGCTTTGCGTGTTGTCTCGCGTACCTCGGCGATGCGATATAAGGGAACGCAGAAGTCGGTCCCGGAGATCGCACGAGAGCTCAATGTCGACGCTGTGGTTGAGGGTTCGGTCGAACGCGAAGGTGACCGCGTCCGTATCACCGCGCAATTGGTTCAAGGTCCCAGCGATACGCACCTCTGGGCGAAAGCTTACGAACGCGATTTCCGGGATTCCCTCAGCCTCCAGGACGAAGTCGCCCAGGCTATCGTCGATGAGATCCAGTTGAAACTCACCCCACAGGAACAGGCCCGCTTTGCCCGAAACGACGTGATTGATCCCGAAGCCCACGAAGACTATCTGCGCGGCCTTTTCTACCTGAATCTGCGTAATGGTCCTGACGAACGCAAAGCCATAGAGTTGTTCCAGGCCGCCATCAAAAAGAGCCCGACTTATGCGGCGGCCTACGCTGCCCTGGCGGATTCCTATCGGGCACTCATATTCAACAGCAACGCCGCTCCAGGGGAGGTTCTTCCTCAATCCAAGGCTGCTGCCAAGCACGCCATCGAGATTGACAGCCAGCTTGCTGAAGCCCATATCTCCCTGGGCGGCAACTTGGCGGATTATGACTGGGATTGGGCAGGTGCCGAGAGAGAATTTCAAACCGCGCTCCGTCTTAATCCAAACTCCTCCTTGGCGCATTCCTCTCATGCACATTTCCTTCGCCAAGAGGGCAATATTGAGGAAGCGATTCGCGAAGGCCGGCGAGGAGTCGAACTCGACCCAGTGTCCGCAGTAGCCACCTTTCTTTTGGCGCAGACCCTTTTTGAGGCGCGAGACTACGATGAGGCACTCTCCCAACTGCACAAAGCCTTGGATCTGGAGCCGCGCTTCTGGCCCGCGCATCTTTATCTCGGCAAGACGCTCGCCGAGCAGGGTCGGTATCAGGAAGCGCTCGTGGAATTGAGAAAAGCGCAAAACTTCACCGCAGAACCCTACGCGACGATTGGCTACGTTTACGGGCGAATGGGCCGTGCCGCAGACGCTCGCAAGGTCATCGCGGATCTGCAGGAGCAGTCGAAAAAAGGCTATGTGGCGCCAACCAACTTCGCGAAAGCCTACATTGGTCTCGGCGACAAGGATCAAGCCTTCGCGTGGCTCGAAAAGGGCTACCAGCAGCACGATTTCTGGGTCACGTTCCTCAAAGGCGATCCTATATTCGATTCCTTGCGCTCTGACCCTCGCTTTCAGGACTTGCTCCGCCGGATCGGCCCACCTCAGTAAACTGCGGTTCGTCAAATGCTCATTATCAAGAATCCAGAGCATATGACCCACCAATCGGGTTGGCCTCCGACTGCATGTTGGAAATCGATCTTGCAACCACGACGGGCCCGGTCAGCGAGTGGCTAACTCCTGCATAGTCGCGTAGGCGGACAAGTGCCCTAGCCACCAACGGCGTTGTGGGCGCGCGTCGGCGGCAATGCGAAAGTAATCCGGGAGCGGCGCGATGCTTTACTTTGCGTGTTTTGCAGGACAGCATCTTGCCGCCGCCGACTCGTTTTTCCGGGCAGAGGCCAAGCCATGAGGCGAAGGCAGAGGCATTGCGGAACCGGCTGACATCGGTGCCGATCTCGGTAAGGATGACTTGTGCGGTAGCGGCGCTAACCACTTGCGGATTGGCGGCGCGACACGACAGAGGTCCTACGTCGTCCAAAGCAATGCCCAAGTAGCGCGCAACATTCTCCAGAAACTGGCCCGAACCGGAAGCACACTGGCCGGTCATGCGGTAACCAAGCACGCGGCTACGCTCGTCAATTCTCATGGCGCGCGCATGCAAGGCTCCAATATCGAGAACGGCGCGGACTTCCGGCATAAGGAAGATCGCACCACGAGCGTGGGTGGTCATGCCGTAAAAGTGTCCGCGACTAAAATCCACCAACTCACCTTCGCCGGTGCTAGCCACATAACAAACCTCTTCCGCAGACACGCTGGCTGCGCAGAGAGCCGCCTGGTATCCGTCATTCACAACCTTGCGCAGTTCGCGGCGGCGTATGCGCTCGGTGAGCAACGTGAGAACCTCGGTATCACCGTCGCTGGACGTTAGCAGAACCGCGATTTTCACAGCGCTGGAGCCCACATCGACGCCAGCGGTAATCTGGCCGTCAACCGATCGAGCCCTCGACGAGATGGCGGTAGTTGTCATGCGTTGGCCTGAGCCCCTCGCCGCGCAAATAAAGCTGCGCCCAGAGCGCCGGTATAGATGGAATCGGCAGAAATGTTCAGCGTCCGGTCGCCATAATTCTCCTGCACCAGTTCGCGCAGAGCCTTCACGGCCGCAGGATTGCGAGCCACACCGCCGGTAAACGTAAACTCATTGCTAATGCCACCGGAACGCGCAAGCAGCGACATGGCGCGCATAATGATCGCTCGGTGCAAGCCTGCCAGGATATCCTCGCGCCGCTGGCCTAACGCGAGCCGCTCCCTCAGCTCGGCCCCGGCGAACACGGTGCACGTGCTGTTGATCTTTACCTGGCGTTGGCTCTGCAAAGCCAGCGGTCCCAGCTCATGCAATCCCAAATTCATCTCGTCGGCGATGTAACCGAGATAACGTCCACATCCGGCAGCGCAACGGTCATTCATTTGAAAGCTAACAACCAGCCCGTCGGCATCTACTTGGATTGCCTTGGTGTCCTGCCCTCCGATGTCCAGCAGGGTGCGCGTGTCGGGAAACATGGCATGGGCGCCCAGCCCGTGACAAAGAATCTCACTGCGAATCTGCTCCTTGGGAAAAGGCAAGCGCTGGCGTCCGTATCCCGTGCCTACGGTACCGGCTTCTATGATGTTGGCGTGGCAGGTCGCCTCCACCACCTCGCGCAGCCGCGATGCTTTGTCTTGAACTTCCGGCGTCGCCGACGCCAGAGTGGGCTCCAGCGCGCCGCGCAATTGTGTTTCGAAGCTACCTTGAATAGTCGCGTTCTCGACGATGAGAATTGCGGCGTCGAACAAACCGCATAGCATATCGAAGGTGATTCCGCGAGGGTTGCCGTATTGTTCTGCCAGCTGCATGTAATCGGCGGTTGCAAGGTCGCGGAAGAAGTCACTCTTGCGCACCGCCAATTCGCTAAAATGCAGCCCGGACCGCTCGACCATCGCATTTAAGATGCTTTCTACCGCCGCGCTTAGTTCCTGCCGATGGCTGCTATGGCGCGGATCATCGGCAGCGGCTTGCAGAGCTTCGCGAAGCCCTTGCAACCGGTCGAGGTGCTGGCGGCGCCGAAAATTCAGCTGCAACGAGGAAAGGAAAGCTTTCTCGACCTGAGCCAGAGCTGGATCACCGGTGATCGCCTGGCGAGTGAGCGTGAAGCGAGTGCGGATCAGAGCTTCCCCCCGCACCACTTGGCAGGCGACATCGTAATTGCTGCGACTGTTGGTTATGCCGCGGCCGATCACCTCGCCAGCGTCGTTGAGGACGATAGCCTTTAGTGGTAGTAGAGCCGAGGTCAATGCCGACATAGGTCCGTAGAGCATTCATGCGTTCACGCCGGTGCGTTTTTGTTCGATCATCTGCAAATAGCTCTCGATGCGGTTCTTGATGTTCGCGGCGGAAAAATAGCGCGGGTCGACCAGGTCGCTTTCGATGAAGCCGCCGGGAACGCCAGTTTTCTGCTCCAGTTGGCGCAACATCAGGAGCTGACCCACGCTAAAGGAATTGCAGCTCTTGATACTGTTGATCATGAAGCCGTCGGCGCGGTACTCGCGAAGGTAGCGCTCCAGCAATGCCAGACGAGTGGGCAGGCCGAGATTGGTGTAACAACCCAGGCAGTATTCCGCCAGCGTCTCCAATGGGTGTTCGGGGTCGTGACGGAAGCCGCCGTCGTACAGACCTCCAACCTTGGTATAGCTGCTGGCCACGATGACAGCGCCCTCGTCATAGAACATCTTCCAGAAGTCACGAAAGCTGGTCCAGTTCGGTGGACCTTCTATTACCAGACGATAACGTTCCTTCTCCTGCGATCCCTCCGGGGTCAGCGGACCCAGGCCCAGTCGCAAACGTTCTTCCACTTCCTCGCGTAATATGCGGTAATAGGAGACGCCTTCAGCCGTTCCACGGAATGCGGTGAACATTGGCCCGATGTAGTACACACCGCCGAAGTAAGCGTCGATGGGTGAGGGGACATGCTTGGCCGACTCCAACACCCAAACCAGATCATCTTCTGCCTCCGCCGAGAGCCGCAGCATATCTCGGAGGCGGTCCTCGTCGTAGCGACGCCCACTAACTTGTTCGAGCTTCGGAATCACTTCCGTACGCAACTGCTGGACGATGTACTCGACGTGATGGGGCAGAATGCGGCCCTCCGACTGGTATGGAACATGAAGCATGGCCACCGGACAGTCGTATTCCTGGCGCAGCAGTTCGAACCACTTCATAAAGGTGAAGCAGCCGGTGTAGGAAAGCAGAAGCAAGTCTGGTGGAGGCAGTCTTTCGCCGGTAGGACCGATATTGCCTTTCTTCAGCATCCCGATATCGCATTTCACGTAGGTACAGACATCTTCGCTGTGCCCGTGCTTCTCCGCTTCCGCGATATAGCCGCCGGACAATTTCCGCATACCGGACTGAAGTGCATTGATTTCAGGAAGAACCGGAAGCAGATCGAAGGAGCGCAACAATTCGGTGAGATTGCCGGGAACGAACGTGTAAACGACCTTGCGACCTTCTTGCGGAGCACGTGAGAGCGCGGTGTAATGGCCGGCGATCATTTCCTTTTGCAGGCGCATGCTGCGCTCTTTGTCGGCCTCGACGGGAAACCGAGTGCTGGGAGAGGCAACGGTCATGACTGGCTCCATAGCCGGATGGAATCTGAAAATGTACCCGCCTGCTCGCGGATGACGGCAAACTGGCCAGTG
>Ga0187863_10002073_pt1 | contig 15484 bp, 12 predicted proteins | sample June2016WEW_11_1_FD_132975 | JGI IMG/M metagenome (GOLD analysis project Ga0187863, IMG submission 132975) | Peatland microbial communities from SPRUCE experiment site at the Marcell Experimental Forest, Minnesota, USA - June2016WEW_11_10 | ecosystem: Environmental > Terrestrial > Soil >... | reverse complement strand
AGGTTCTCGTGAACGTGCGCAGCAACGGCGACGGCGTCTTAGCCGCACAGTCCGTTCGGGATGCAATCGCTGCAGCGGAATCCGACCTCGGCGCATCGGGCCGGCTCTTGATCCGGCCATCCGGCACCGAGCCGCTCATCCGCGTCATGGCAGAGGGCGAGGACCGGGCGCTGATCGAGCGCGTCGCCGGTCGGGTTGCTTCGCGAATCGAGCAGGAGGTCAAGCGCTTAACCACGCCGTAACGCCCGAAAATCCGGAAACGGATAGGCCCGGGAGGGCGCCGCAGCGGAACGCCGAAGCGGCTCCGTCAAGGGTCTCCCGAAGAGAATAAAAAGTTCTCGTCGGGGGCTCTCGTGCCTGATGAAAGCACTGAGTCGGGACAGGTGTCCCGAGCGGGGGATATCCCGGTAGGGGTGAATGGGCCGGTCGGCCCTAGGGCGATTCTTTCCCGCCCGAACCCGTCAACTAACCCCGCAAGTGTCGTGAAAGAGGAGCGATTTCTTGCGTCACGCGTTAGCTGTTGGGGCATTTGCCCTACTCGTTTCGGGATTGGGCGCTATTGCCCAAGCCGACACTAATACGTCCACCATCCAGTACACCGGAGTCTCCAGCTCGGCCAACGCCCAAGCCGTGAGCCCCGACGTCGCGGAGTGGACCTCGCGTTTGATCATGACCACACCGGGGCGCCATCGCGGCGGCGTCGAGCGCTTTGCCGGCGGCATCCTTGCGCGAACCTCCAAGATGGCCCGTTCGCTGACCAGTAGCGCGCTGCGTTTCTTGGGCGTGCCCTATGTCTTCGGCGGCACCAGCACCTCCGGATTTGATTGCTCGGGCTTCGTCCAGCACGTCTTCGCGATGCTGGGCGTCGGCTTACCCCGTACCGCGGATGCGCAGTACGACGTGGGCAAGCCCGCTGTGGGCGGACCCCGTCCGGGAGACCTGGTCTTCTTCGATACGTATGGCGGCGTCTCGCACGTCGGCATCTACCTGGGTAAGGGTCAGTTCGTCCACGCCAGCTCGAGCCACGGAGTGATGGTCAGCCACCTTTCGGACTCGTACTGGGCGGCGCGATACGTGGGGGCCAAACGGCTAATCGCCAGCCGCTAGAGCCTCAAGGGCGATTTACCACCCGGGCTTGTCATCCTGAGCGCAGTGATGTCATCCTGAGCGCAATGATGCCATCCTGAGCGCAATGATGCCATCCTGAGCGCAGTCGAAGGACGAAGGACGCCACCGAGGCGATAGTTGGGCTTGCCGTTTGCCGTGCCATCTGCGAAAGTAAAACGCGATGGGGTGTCGCCAAGCGGTAAGGCAGCGGACTTTGACTCCGCCATGCGTTGGTTCGAATCCAGCCACCCCAGCTTTTACTTGTGGAGGCAAAGGCCGCTGCCTTACCGCAGCGTAGGCGGCGCACCGCCGAGGCCGCCTGCTAGTAAACAAGCTGCCAAAATCAAGCCGATAGATCAGGGTGTAATGACGCCAGCCATATTGGGTCTTGCCATCTAATGGCGCGCGCGCTGCACATTACCAACGGCGACGCAGCGCTCTACCTTCTGGGTAAGGCGGGCATCTTAGGCACGCACGTCGCATGGCGCGACGCGCTCAACGACGGCCCCGTCCCGTTCGGCTTTTCGCTCGAGAAAACGAGCGAGACGCGCGCACAGTATCTCGCTTTGCGCGGTTACGGCAGTCCGATCAAACTGATTCACGACTTCGAGCGGCGAGACGCGCAGGTCCGGCGCGCCGCGGAGTTTGAGGAGGTCGTGCTCTGGTTCGAACACGACCTGTACGATCAGTTGCAATTGCTGCAGGCGCTGACGTCACTGGCGGAGTTGAATCTCGAGCCGGGCCGCGTCGCAACCATTCAAAGCGATCACTATCTGGCAAGCATGACCGTCGACGAGATTCTGCCGCTGCTCCCGAGACGGCGCACGGCGACGGCTGCGATTTTTAAATCCGCCCGGCGAAACTGGGAACGCTTCACCTCCCCGTCGCCCAATGAGCTTTACGCCGCGGCAGGAGAAGATGCGATCGGCCTGCCGTTCTTGCGCGCCGCGATGCAGCGCTTGTGCGAGGAATATCCGTCGACGCGTGACGGTCTGTCGCGTTCGCAGCGTCAGACGCTCTTGGCGGTCGCGCAGGGTGCTGCACGTTCGGACGAACTCTTCACGCGCACGCAAGCGCGAGAAGAAGCCTCCTTCCTGGGCAACCGCGCATTTAGCGTGATGCTTGACGAATTGCGTTCAGGCGAGGCAGCCCTTATTGAAGGCAACGAGGAGAGCTTGGTTCTGACGCCGCTCGGCCGCCGAGTTCTGGCCGGCGATGCGGACTGGCTCGACGAGCATCGGATCGATCGCTGGATCGGCGGGGTCCACCTGACCCCGGAGAGTCTCACTCGCTGGGACGAAGACGCCGCGCACTTTGTATGAGTATCGCATGAATATCGGTGCGGCGATGCCAGGCCGAGCTTACTAGGGGCGCGAAAGAGCGACCGCGCAGATGACACATGATGAACTGAGCATAGATCTTAAGACCGAGGATGGCGGAGAGACGCTGGTTTTCCGGCTGCGAGGGAGTCTCGATCTCGCGACCGCGCCGGCCGTTCGAGCGGCGCTAACCGACGCGACCGAGCGCGGCAGCCATAACCTCATCGTCGATTTGACACAACTCGAGTTTCTCGACTCGACGGGCCTGGGCGTGCTAATCGGCGCGCATCGCCGGACGACCGAACGCAGCAAGACCCTGGGACTGGTGGTCAACGATGGGCCTATTTTGCGCTTGATGAACATTACCGGCCTAATCGTCGTGTTTTCAGTCTATCGCTCGTTGGAAGACGCCCGCCGCGACCGCGATCGCGTTACCGCACTCTAAGGTTTAGGGCTTCCCTCGTAGGCTTCGTCGAGCAGCTCGACGATATGGTTGACCGTCGCCGGATAACCGGCTTCCTTTAGGCCTGCCGTCACCTGCATCGCACAGCCTGGATTCGCCGTGACCACGATCGTCGCTCCGGTGCGTACGATAGCCGCCACCTTGCGCCGCTGCAAGCGCGCGGCCATTTCCGGCTCCGTTAGATTGTAGATCCCGGCGCTTCCGCAGCAGACGGCGCTCTCGTCCATTTCGACAAATCGCGCCCCGGGGATCAGTGCCAGCAGCCTGCGGGGAGGCGCCGAAACGCGCTGTGCGTGCACGAGATGGCACGGTTCCTGATAGGTGATCGTGGCGTCGATCGCGTGCGGCGCTGGCCCGAGGTCCATCGCATCGAGAACCTCGCTGACGTCGCGCACGCGCTTTACGAATTCGCCGGCGCGCTGCGCCCACGACGGATCTTCTGCGAGAAGTTCGTCGTAGTGTTTGAGGGCGCTGCCGCATCCGGCGGCATTCACCACGTAGACGTCCGCCCCACTCTGCTCGAAGGCGGCGATGTTCCGCTTAGCAAGTTCGCGCGCGAAATCCGGCTCGCCGGCATGCGTTGCGATCGCACCACAACAACCTTGCCCGGCCGGCACAATTGTGGTGAGGCCGGCCCGGCGCAACATCCGTACCGTCGCCTGGTGGACGCTACCGAAAGCCACGGCCATGATGCAACCGGCATGAAGAAAGGCTATGCCCTTGGCGTTGCGGGCTTCGAATCTTTGACCGCGAGCCGCAAAAAACGAAGACTGGATTCGGGGGGCTAGCTTAGCGGCATCTCCGAGCCCGACGAGTCGCGCCAGCGACGTGAGGCGCGTTTGCTGCGCGAAGCGAAGGATCCGTGCCGCCGCGCGCATGAGCCGCAGATCGGCAAAGAGCGAGTGCAAGAGGAAAGCGCGTGCGAAACGGCGGCTCGGCGGCTCTGCCGGGTCGGTCTGGCGGATTTGGGCGCGGGCGGTTTCGACGAGCTGTCCGTATCGGACGCCTGACGGACACACAGCCTCGCATGCGCGGCAATCCAAGCACTGGGACATCTGCTCGAGAAACCCCGGGCTGCGCACGTCGAGGCGCGACTGCGCCACGTCTTTGATGAGACTAATCCGGCCGCGCGGGCCGGAGGTTTCTGTCATAGTTTCGAGATAGGTCGGGCAGGACGGCAGGCAGAGCCCGCAGCGAATGCAGGCGTTATAGATGGATGCGTCTTGCTCGATCATCGGCAGTGGTGGCTTCGCCCGCAGCGAGCGAGCATTCCCGCCCGGACCGGCGAACAAATCAGTGGAGGCAGCGTGAAAAAGCGAATTAAGGTGGCGGTGACCGGTGCGGCGGGACAGATCGGCTATGCGTTGCTCTTCCGAGTGTCGTCGGGTCAGATGTTCGGCCCCGAGACGGAGCTGGAGCTGCAGCTCCTGGAACTGGAAGCGGCGCTCGGCACGCTGCACGGCATCGCCATGGAGCTCGAGGACTGCGCGTTTCCGTTGCTCAAGAGCGTTCGCTACGGCTCCGACGTCAACGAAGCGATGAACGCGGTCGACTGGGCGCTGCTCGTCGGCGCCGTTCCTCGCAAAGCCGACATGCAGCGTTCCGATCTCCTGCGCATAAACGGCAAAATCTTCACCGAGCAAGGCCGCGCAATCAACGATCACGCGTCGCCGGACGCGCGCGTCTTCGTCGTCGGCAATCCGGCCAACACCAACTGTCTGATCGCGATGAACAACGCGCCGCGGATCTCGCCGGACAACTTCTTCGCGATGACCTCCCTCGACGAGCTCCGCGCGCGGGCGCAGCTGGCGCGAAGGGCCGGCGTCGACACGACAGAGATTGCCAACGTGGTCGTCTGGGGCAATCACTCGCAAACGCAGTTCCCCGACTTTGCGCACGCCACGATCGGGGGCAAGCCGGCCCCGGAGCTACTCGATCGGCCGTGGCTCGAGAACGAGTTCATAACGACCGTGCAGAATCGCGGGACCGAAGTTATCAAAGCGCGCGGTGCCTCGTCGGCTGCCTCGGCGGCCAACGCTGCCATCACCGGCGTCTATAACCTGACCCACGACACGCCGACCGGCGAACGCTATTCGGTCGGCCGGTACTCACATGGCGAGTACGGAGTTGACAAGGGACTGATCTTTTCGTTCCCCTCGCGCACCGAAAATGGCGTTTCTCGAATCGTTGAAGGCGTTTCGCACGACGAGTTCGGCAAGCGCAAGCTTCAAGAAACGCTTGAGGAGCTGCGCAAGGAACGCGATGCCGTGAAGGAGCTTGGCCTTATTCCCGCCTAGCAGCTAACGGACTCGCGAGCCTCGCGAACGAAGTACGGCTTATGAGCGGTTCCCCGGGCAACGATTCCGACCTGGATCTTATTCACGTGAACGTTGCTTCGCCAGCCGGAGCCTATACGGTCGGCAGCATCTCCTTTTTTCGCTACATCCTTCGGCTGGGTGAGTTGGGGCTGCCGCTTTCGCTTGCGGATCAAGAGGCGGTCGACGTCCTTTTAGCGATTCCGCATGCGCTGGGGCCCGAAGAAGAGGTTGCTTTTGTCTCCGGCCGCGGCTGGCGCGTCGTCCCGGCGCAAGGCGAGATGGATTGGCCAGTGTTGGAAGCGACGCCGGAGCGGCTTCACAGCGCTTTCGAACGAGCCCGTAGCCTGCTCTGGACCCATGCCGCGCGCTTCCAAGTGAGCGCCGGCGAAATTGCCTCGATCGAGGAGGAGCTCGACGCCGTGTACGGCGTCTTGATGCGCGCCCAAGCCGCGGGCGTCGCCGTCAACGTATCCTATGTAGCGTAGGTCCTGCGCGTGCCGGTCGTTTGCGATCTTCCCCTGGTCGGCGCCGGGGGCGAACCCATTTCATTCTCCCGCACTATCCATTCGCACGGCGTCGCGCGCTTGCCGCCGGCGACGGTGCAGGAGTCACCGCTTCGTTACCTGCGTCGTTTTCGCATTGGAAAGCGCGTCGTCGAGCTTACGTTCGAAGAACGCGATGGCAGGCTGCTTGTGCAATCGCCGTCGCGGCTTGCGCGGGGCGGGGTCGAACGCGTGCAAGCGCTGGTGGCAAAGATGTTTCGCTTTCACGACAATCTCGCGCCCTTTTATGCAAAGATCGCCGGCGATGAAATGCTCGGGTGGGCGGGCAGCGGCGCCGGACGCATTCTAGCGAGTCCGACCGTCTTCGAAGACGTCATCAAGACGATCTGCACGACCAACTGCGCCTGGTCCGCCACAGTCCGCATGACGACGGCGCTCGTCGAGCTGGGTGGCGGCGCCTTCCCCGAGCCGGAGCTTCTGGCCGCAACGCCCGAATCTTGGTATCGAGACGTCGCGCGCATGGGCTACCGTGGGCCGTACGTCCGCAGCATCGCAAAGGACGTCGTTGCCGGAAAGCTCGACCTAGAATCGCTGACCGAGCCGGCGCGTTACTCCGACGAGGAGGCCGAGGAAATGCTCCTCACGCTGCCCGGTATTGGCCCATACGGAGCCGCTCACGTCATGCAGCTGCTCGGGCGCCATCGCCTGCTCGTCCTCGACTCGTGGACGCGCCCAAGCTATCGGCGCCTCACCGGAAAGAAGCGGGCCGCCGATTCGACCATCCGGCGCGCCTTCGCACGGTACGGCGAGTATGCGGGGCTAGCGTTCTGGCTTTTCCTGACGAGGGACTGGGTCGAAGCGCCATAAAGGGCAAGCGGTTGCTTTTGCGATAGATGCGTAGATGCGCTGCTTGAAATCGATTGTCGCGACCCTTTTCGTCGCCATCTTTCTGCCGTTTCAGGCGATGGCCGGCACTACGGGTGCAGTCTCCGGCCGGGTCGTCGATGCGGACTCACAAGCACCGATCGCAGGCGTGGTGGTCACGGCGAGGGCTCCGTCGCAAGCCGCCACGACGATTACCGACGCCGGCGGAACCTTCCATTTCCTATCCCTGGCGCCCGATACGTACGTGCTTTCGTTCAGTAAGGCGCCGTATAACGCGTTTTCGCAAAGCGGCATTACAGTCTTTGCGGACCAGAGTCAAACCGTTAACGTCAAGATGGTGAATCTGCGCACGATTGCTCGCGTTACGTCACAAGCCACGGGAAGTCTGGTGAAGTCCGGTACGACCGGCGATGTCTATTCGATCAACGCCACGGGACAACAAGCCGCACAAGGCTTGTCGGGCCCAGGCAGCTTGAATAACGCCTACGGCGCGATCGCATCGGTGCCGGGCGTCTCGCTCGATACGGGCGAGAACAGCTGGTGGCAGACCGTCCACATTCGCGGCGGCGACATCGACCAGGTGGGCTACGAGTTCGACGGCATTCCCGTCAATCGCGCATACGACAACGCGCCGCAGACGATGCTCTCGACGTTGGGAAGCCAGGAGGTTCAAGTCTACACCGGCGGCGTGCCGGCCGGCTCCGACGCTCAAGGGATCTCCGGTTACGTCAACCAGGTAATTAAGAGCGGAACGTATCCCGGCTATGCCGATGCAAACCTTGGCGTTGGTTATCCGGCCTTCTACCATCAAGCATCGGTTGAAGCCGGCGGCTCGACCCCGGACCGAAACTTCAGCTACTACATCGGCCTCGGCGGCGCCAACCAAAGCTTTCGCTACGTCAACAACGACGACGGCTCGAACATACCGAATTCGTTCTTTTATCCCGTCAACGCGCTGCCGGGCAGCAACGGCTACGTCTACACCGGGCCACCGTCGCCGCTGCTCTTCACGACCGGACTGGGATTCTCGCTAGCGACGCAGTCGCTGCGCGACAGCCTCGTCAACCTCCACTTTGGGATTCCGCACCACGGCAATGGGTTGCGAGACGACGTCCAGGCGCTCTGGATGACCAGCGAAAGCCTCAACCAGTACTTCAGCTCGACGAACGATTTTGGCGCCAATATCGTCCAAGCGCTCTACGGCCCCCTCACCTTTGACGACAGCTATCTTTACCATGGAGCGACGCTGCAGCCGTTCCAGCCCAACGAACTCACGAAGTATTACTTTCCGAACAGCCCCCAACACGAGTTTGAAGGCCCGGTGCCGACCAATCTCCGCGATCCCAACGAGAACGGCGTGGCGGTGGAGAAGCTGCAGTATCAGCACGAGTTTAGCGCCGCCTCGTATTTGCGATTTTACGGCTACGCCATGTACTCGACGTGGAACATCAACGGGTATAACTCGACGGCCCAGCCGTACTATGGCTGGGAGCTGCCGTACTTTTTGCCCGACCACACTTACGGTTTCAACTTAAGCTACGCCAATCAGCTCAGCGCGCAGAACCTCTTGACGGCGTCGGCAAGTTACACGTATTCGGCGCTCCAGCGGTACGACGTAACGTACTTCAGCCAGGACTGGGACATCACGAACTTCGTTGGAGCCAACGGCAAGTGCTACGATCCTTCTTCTGGATTGCACATCGGCTGCTACGACCAGACGCCTGGCACGCTGACCGATCCGTCGCCGCCGCCGACGTACTCCTGCAGCTCGAGCCCAAAGGTACCAGCGTGCGCCCCCGGCGTCAATCCGAAGTGGTTGGTCACGAACACGAGCTTCAACGGTTCGCTCAATCAGGTTCACGCAGCGCCGAGCGGATATTCGATCAACGATCAGTGGAGTCCGGACGATCGCCTGATCGTCAACCTCGGGCTGCGGCTGGAAGACTTCCAATACATCCTGGGCGACACCAGCCCGAACGATCCGGCGCGGCAGTTTTGGTTCAACGCGTACAACGCCGAGTATTGTTTCGCGCCGGGCGTCAACAACAACAAGCCCATCGACCGGACGCAGAACGGAATCGGTCCGTGCCCGAGCGTCAGCGGCGTTCAGACCGTCCCGCTGGCGCAGTCGCCATATGGGCCGTTGACCAATACCAGCGGCGGTTCGTATACGCTGGCGCGCTTCCAACCGCGACTCGGCACGACCTATACGCTCAGTCCCAATAGCGTGCTGCGAGCGTCGTTCGGGGTCTACGCGCGGCCGCCGAACTCGTCGAACTCTCAATATAACACGCTGCAAGAAGACTTGCCGGCGTATCTCGGGTCGCACTTCTACGGCTACGGGTTCAATTCGCCCGATCACCTGATCCATCCGGACACGTCGTACAACTACGACCTCTCCTGGGAGGATCGGCTCAAAGGCACCGATGTGAGCTTCAAGCTGACCCCGTTCTTCCGCGCGACGCGCGATCAACTGCAGAACTTTTACATCGACCCGCAGGGCGGCCTGGAGTCGGAACTCAACGTCGGCAGCCAGCAGAGCAGCGGCGTCGAGTTTGCGCTGCAGAAAGGCGACTTCTCGCGCGACGGTTTCAGCGGGCAGCTCGCCTTCACGTACACGCACAGCCAAATCAAGTATCAGAACTTCAGCGGCACCAATCAGAACGTCATCGATCAACTCAACGGCTACATTTCACAATATGATGCGTTCCTCAAAGGCCACGGCGGCTTTCCATGCTACCACTACGAAAATCATGGCGGCGGCGGAACGCTCAATTGCAGTCAAAACGGCGTCGTCAAGAATCCGTACTACAATCAGCCTTATCAGAACATCTTTTCGGATAGCGCCTGGTATCCGACGTACGACGTGATTCCGGGCCCGTCGGCCGCTGCCAACGGATATGCGGTACCCTACGTCGTGGCGTTAATCCTGAATTATAAGCATCAGCGCTTTGCCGTCACGAACTCTTGGAGCTTTGGGTCGGGCGCAGAGTACGGCTCGCCGACTCAGTGGCCCGGCTACTTCCCCAACTCGTGTTATCGGCCGAGCGTTTCGTGGCGGACGACGCACGCGAACGCCGCCGACCCTTCAAACTGCGACGATGGCGGCAACCTGCCGTTATTCATCCCGGACAGCTTCACCGGCGGATACGACAACCTCGGCGCCTTCAAAGAGCCCTGGCAACTGCAGATGGGACTAGCCTTTAGCTACGACGTCAGCCCGCGCGTCACGGCGCGACTGAACTTCACCAACCTCCTCGACATCTGCGGTCAGCGCGGGTATGCGTGGGACAATCCGTCGATCTGCACCTACGGGTCGTTGCCGACGAACTTCCTGTATGCCGCCGGCAACTTCTATCCGAACTCGAAGTCCGCGGTGCCGCCCCCGCAGTTGCAGTATCCCTACTCGTTCTGGTTCAACGGCAACAACACGGGCTTCTTAGGCGTTGTTGAGCCGATGCAAGTAACGGGCTCGCTCACGTTTCGGCTCTGACCTCTCGCTGCCGGCCTTATTCAGTTTCCTATCATAACGAACGTTTGCGGAGACGAGCCGACTACTTGGCCGGTCTCTCCCGGTGCCAGCGTAAAGCCCCCCGAGGAGAGGTTCGTCGGGAGGTGGTCGATCGTGACGCTGTGCTGCGTCACGTAAAATACCGTCGGGCCATAATAACTATCTACGGTGATACCGCTAAATGTTCCGCTGGGCGGCAAGGACGTCAATGTCGGGTGTTGATCGTTGTACCCGGCGCAGTTGGTCACCTCAACCTGCGAGAGCGAGGCTGCGATCGAGATCGCGTCCGTGTACGGGGAGTATCCCTTTGCGTTGCAGTCCCGCACGAAGATCCGCGTGCACTCCGCGTCGATCTCGAGCCCTGTGACGTTGCCATAAAGATCACACGCCTTCACGGTTACGTCAGAAGCGGCTGCAAGGTAGAGCCCGCATCCCGAGCCGGAACCCGAATCGCCCACGCTGCCGCTGAGCGTACAGTCCTTCACCAGCACGCCCTGCGCGTCTTTGACGTATATTCCCGTCTGCTGCGTGATGTCCGGGCTGTCAAAGACTGGACCACCAGTGCAAACCGCCCCGATGATGCGCACATCGCTCACCGTGCCGTCCGTACCGTCGATGTGGATCCCATCGCCAGGGCTGCCTGGGTCGCCTGGCTGGCCGTTGCCCGAACAGTTGACGCCGATGATTTGGATGCCGGTGCCGTTGGTGACGAGGACGCCGTGGAGCTGATATAGCGGTGTCGATAGATTTGCGGCTTCATACTCTAGCCCGATACAGTTCGCACCGATGATCTGGACTTGGGTTGCCCCACCACCGATGGTAATGCCGCCGGTCGCGCCGTTGCCCGAGTAGTGTCCGCCTAAGATCTGGATGTTTTGCCCTACCCCGATCTGCAGCCCATATGAATCACTAAGACCCATGCCGGAGCCACCGGTCAGGCCGCACGATATCAAGCGTACCGTGTCGATCTCGGAATTCGTGCCGCCGTTCATTCCGATCGCTATACCAGGTGACGTGCCCGTGTAGCCCTTCTCGGCCTCAAAATGGCAGTTCATAAAGCAGATGTCAGAGACCATGTGATTGATCACGGCGCAGGACCCCGCCGGGCCGTAGGCGCCGGACCACCCGGGCCCATAGAAATCGCAGCCGTTAATGCGCACTCCGGTGGTGCCGCTGTTCGTGCCCTGAATTTGGATGCAGGTTCCAAAGCTTGAGACTTGGGTGTCGCTTACTTTGACGTTTGACGCGCCGTCGATAAAAATGCCATAGTTCGGCGCGACGGGCGTGCTGGCGGACCAAAATAGGATACTGTGGCTGATTACGGTATCGTCGCTGCCGCCGGTGATCTGAACCGCTGCCGAATCGGTAAAGGCCAGAGAATCGTCGCCATAGTCGATGTAACACTCGAGCAGCCGGGCATGTTTGGTGCCGTCGAGGACCACTGGATTCTGCGTGTTGAGAATCGTGACACGAAAGAGGTTGCAGTTCGCTGGACCGGATCCGGAGGCTCCGCTGAAGGCGAAAGCTGTCCCCAATCCGCTAGTGCTCGGATCGAAGTTAATCGTGAGGTCTTGGAACGAGACCGAGTCGGACTGCACGTCGAAAAGAACGTCGTTGGCGGAGAGCATCGTAAGCTGTGTTCCTCCACCCGTACCGCAGATCAAGATCGGCGTCGCGCTGCCCATGTTCGGGATTTTAACCGCCGAAGTGTCGCCAGTTTGGCACGCGATCTCGTAGGCTTTGTATTGGCGATCGCCCATGGAATCGAGGGAAAAGCTTGGGATCAACACGACCGCCCCGTTGGGATTACCGCTTGCCTGCGCCGCGTCGATGGCTTCTTGAAGAAACTTCGCATTATTTTGAGCTGCCAAAAGGCCTGTGGTTCCGGCTGCCATCCCGTAATCCAGCGCGTTAAAAACTCCGGGAGCGGAAAAGTCCGTCACCGTTGACCCTCCAACCCTCGAGCGTCGCCGACAACGCCGCGCGCGCCAGTCGACCTCGCGCCTGCGCGACTAACGGTTACCCCGAAGAGATCGAGCGCTCCATCCGGACGATCAATTACCTTCGTCGGGCGCCCGCCCTTCGGATAGCCCCAGAAGAGCAAGAGACCGGGGACGTTCCCACGGACGAGTCCAGGGCCTATGATCTTTCCGTCACCTGTCCAAAACTGGACGCCGCGAGAGCTGCGGTGGCGCTCTGTCTTGAGAATCGTCGGGCCGCTAACGGTGCCCAATGATCCCGAAATCTGGAGCTGGTAGATATAGTTCGAGCCACGTGGCCCTCCTGAGTTGTCAGCAACCACAAACGCCTGGTACGCGTCAACCCACTGAATGCTGCTGGGACCGATACTTTGATCGAGTGCGATATCGTTCAGACTCTGGCCTCCTGCGGGAAGCTCGGCAATGCCGTCGCTGCTCGAATCGTAACCGTCGGCTAAAAGGTCGCCCGTGGCGTCGTAAGAGCAGAAGAGAAAGAACGGGATATTGGGGTCGGAATACTCCGCCAAGGGACCCTGCCCACTGGGAAAAACGACGACATCGCCGTGATAGTATGGGGGATAGTCGGCGGACACATTCGTGACGGCGACATTCCCGGTCGTCGGATCGACCGCGCATCCCCATGGCAAGCCAGGATCGTCTAGCGTGGAAATTGGCTGCGTTCCGCCATGAGCGTACTCCAGAATGTAGCCCTGAAAACCCGATCCTTCCGAGGTCACGAATACGTCGCCTGCCCCGTCCGAACAGAGACCAGCGAAATCCCCCGAAGGCACCGTCACCTCTCCAACAAGTTTCCCCTTCGGATATGAAAAAACTAAGAGCTGGTCATCATTGGAGACGTAGAGCAAATCCATACTTTTCGCATCAGGTAGCATCCAGCCGCGCGAACGTGTTTGATTGTGGAACGCCACTGGATTCGCGCTATGAGCAAGCGGCAACGCAACCGGCGTAGCACCAGACAAGCATCCGGCCAGCGCCGTGGCGAGACACGCAAAGGCAATCGTATAAGGCACTTTCATAACATTCTCTCCGCGGAAAACCGACCTCTGCGCACGCTCCCGCATTGCCGTTGCTTCATTTCCCGACCATGAGAAAGTGCGATACGATGCCGCCTGAAATCTGCGCACTCTCACCCGGCGCCAGTGTAAATCCCCCCAGCGAAAGATGTGTGTTTTGCCCGTCGATGGTCACTGTAGCGCCGGCTGCGGTAAGGTAAAAGGCCGTTGGACCGAAGTAGGTGTAGCTAAGGCCGCTGAACGTTCCCGACGGCGCGCTAATCGTATTAGCAAGGATAGTGTGGCCAAGATCGTTGTAGCCGGCACAGTCCGTCACCTCCAGGTTCGACACTTCGCCGGACACGGTGAGGAACGTCATATAGTTCATGTACTGCGCGCCATTGCAGCCGCGGACGAAGACATAACTCGTGGGAGCATCACCGGACCCAGCGATAAAGAGCCCTTTGGCGCCGGAGGAAGAGGAGTAGATGTCGCAAGCGCTTACCGTCACGTTCTCGACTGAGCTCAGGTACGCGGCGTAAGTCGCGTTGCCGGTGAGCGCACAGCCGTCGATCAGCACGCCCGAAGCGTTTTCGACGTAGACGCCATACTGTTGCGAAGCTCCCCCAAGTACGCCGTTTTCACAAGTGGCGCCGACGATGCGCACGTCCTCCACAGGCTCCGTCGTGCCGTCGATGTGGATTCCCGCGGTGCCGTTGCCCGAGCAGTTAGCACCCACGATTTGGATGTCTTCCGCGGCGGTGATATAGATACCGTACTGCTGCGTCGTGCTGCCCGCTGTCCCGATGCAATTGGCGCCGGTGATCTGGACCTCAGCCGCGCCGCCGACGATCGCGATCCCCGCGGTGCCGTTCCCCGAGTAGCTCCCGCCATTGATCTGTAGATTCTGGCCATACAGGATCTTGACGCCATGCGTAGCAAAGCCCTCGACCGTGCATGCCGTGAACCGAATCGTGTCGTAGTCGGCGTTTGCGCCGCCCGAAGTGCCGACGACGATGCCGAAATTGCCCGCGGGCGTGTTCGATGGGGTGAAGCTGCAGTTCCCAAAACACACGTCATACGCGGGACCGTTGATTTCGACGCATGCGTCGACGGCGTCTACGTCGAGGCCGGTAAGGATGGCTCCCCTCGCCGTGCCCGCTGATCCTCCTCCGATCATTATCCCCGTTCCAAAGCCGCTGACCTGTGTATCTGTTACGCGTGCGTACGAGGATCCCGTGATGTTGATGCCAGTATATGTTCCCCCGCCGCTGGTCCCGAACGTTAGTGAGCACTGCTCGACGTTGGTCTCGGCTCCGCTCGTCTTGATTGCCGTGCAATCGATGCCGCCATAGTTCCCGTCGTAGGAGATCGTGCACTCTAAGACGTTAACCGCTAGCGCCCCGTCGATGGCGATCGCATTCGGGGAGTCAACGATAGTGACGCGAAAGAGCTTGTAGCCATAGCCCGCGGTAAAGTCGAACGCCTTTCCTGAATTGGTTTCCGATTCTGCCGCGTCCACGATGGTTAAGTCTTGGAACGCGGTGAGGGAGCTGTCGATGCTGAAGATCGTGCCCCCTGCGCTCTGCATCACTAGGGTGGTGCCGGGCCCGGTGCCCATAATCAGCAGAGGGCTGGCATTTCCCCCGTCGGGGACCGTGATCACAGGGACAGCCGGATCAGAGACTGCCAGAGCGTAGTCCCCGTAGATGTTGTCTCCCGAGTTGTCGACAGCGAAGGAGGGTATCAGCACGATAGCGCCGTTCGGATTACTCGAAGGAGTATTGATCTGCGCGGCATTGATAGCTGCTTGTAAAGCCGCAGCATTCTGAAAACCATCGTTTGCGGGGCTCATTCCGAATCCGGCGCCCCAATCGTCGAGGGCGTTAAAGATGCCGGGCTGCGAGTAGGTCATGAGGTCGGAGCTTCGAGGTTTCCCTGAAACTGAAGCCCCTCGAAGATGACATGCCCTACTTGTGCGTTCTTAGCTTCCGTGACGACGAACACAGTGTTGTCGTCCGGTGCGACTAGCGCAGGCATGCTATCGCCCGTGATGCGGAGGGTGCCCGAACAGTTCGCCTCAGTGCTCACTGCTACGCTGATGCGTTCGGCGAACTCATACTCCCCCGCGGCGATGAGAAGCGTCCCTCCGCCTAGCGCTCCTAGGTCGTCGAGCGCCCGCTGCAAAGCAGCGCTGTTGCGTTCTCCCGGGCCGCTTCCCGGCAGGACGCCATAATCCGCGGCATTGAGAACATCAGTATTCATCAGTTGCGGGCTCCCTATCAAAGTTTGTTAGCCTTTGTGCAGCAACCTTTTGTGCGCGGTGCGAGCGAAGCAAAAGAATGCGCGCTGCCGTAGCATGATTGTAGAGCCCCCCCCCCCCCCT
>Ga0187863_10002072_pt1 | contig 15486 bp, 10 predicted proteins | sample June2016WEW_11_1_FD_132975 | JGI IMG/M metagenome (GOLD analysis project Ga0187863, IMG submission 132975) | Peatland microbial communities from SPRUCE experiment site at the Marcell Experimental Forest, Minnesota, USA - June2016WEW_11_10 | ecosystem: Environmental > Terrestrial > Soil >... | reverse complement strand
GTCGGGGTCGGGTTAGTCGGGGTCGCGGTCGGGGTCGGGGTAGTCGGGGTCGCGGTCGGGTTCGTCGCGACGGCCGGTGCCTTCAGGGCCCTGTCGCCTGAAGCTCCCGCAGCTCGCCGAGCCACGGCTCGTAGTTCCGCCAACGCTCGACCGAGGTGCGGTAGATCGGCTGGCGCGCCTGCCATCGGCTGGCAGTCCGCACGGCATCCGGGTTGCGATCGGGGCGGAGGCATGCAGGGTCCCATTCGAGGCCGCAGAACGCAACGAGCCGCCGCGCGGTCTCCACGGGGGCGGCGATCGCTTGCTCGTAGTCCACGTCGATCATGCGATCGGCGGGGAGCACGGTGCGCCAGTGGTCCATGAGGCGCAGGTACTGGCGATAGTACGCGGCGAGGTCTCCGCGATCGCTCGCGAAGCCCCAATGCTCCGCGAAGTAGGTCGAATAGATCGACAGGCATGTGTCGACCGGATTGCGCCGGCAATGGACGATCCGCGCCTTGGGCAAAAGTACGTGGACGAGGCCCACCCACAAGAAGTTGAACGGCATCTTGTCGGTCACGCGCAGAGCGTCCGGCGCGATGCCGCGGAGCATGCGGAGGTATTGCCCACGAAGGCTCTCCGCTCTCGCAGCAAGCTGGGCCGTCGCAGCGCCGACCCAGGCCGGGCCGTTCTGGTTCCAGAAGCCACGCTCCCCGCCCCCAGCGACCTGCGGGTGACTCGAGATGAAGCGCTCGATGATCGTCGTCCCGGATCGCGGCATGCCGAGAACGAAGACGGGTGTCTCGTCGTCGTTGCCGAGGGCGCGGTTCTCAGCGAAGAAGCCGCGCGCGAACCGCGCGACGAGCCCGGCGACGCCCCGCGCAAACTGGTTCCGGTCGAAGGGCGCGATCGTGTGTCGGATCCGGTTGGCGGCGTCGAAGTGCTCCATCGCCGCACCGTAATCGCTCAGATCGTCGAACGCCTTGCCCGCGGCGAAGTGGAGCATCATCCGCTGGCGCTCTGTAAGGTCGTTTCGTTCGAGGCGCTTGACGACCCGCTCCACGATGGGCCTGTCGTCGTGGGTCATTTTTTTTGACGTGATGAGCCCCAGGTGCCCCGTCGCCTGCCACGGGGCGAGCTCGATCGACCGCTCGAAGGCCGCCCCGGCTTCGCCGAAGCGCCCTGTCTCGAGAAGCAGATGGCCGAGTGCGAGCTCGGCTTCCACACGCCAGCCCGCGTCCGATCCGTCCGCCGCGGCGCGAGCGACGACCTCTTTCAGGTACGCCTCGGCCTCGCTCTCTCGACCCTGAGCGCCCAGCGCCTTGGCCTTGCAGAGCATGCCGTACGCGCCGGCTGGCGACGCTTGGAAGGCCTGCTCGTAGGACGACGCGGCTTCTTCGAAGCGGTTCTTGCGGCGCAGGATGTCGCCTGCCTGGCCGTGCGCCTCGGCGAGCTTGGGGTCGAGCGCTGTCGCGGTGCGGAGGGCCGCGAGAGCGCTGTCCTCGTTGCCGGCCTGCGCCAGCGCGATCCCGAGCTCGAAGTGCACGCGCGCGACCGTCGGCTCGAGCTCGATCGAACGGCGCAGCCAGTCGATCGCCTCCGGCAGACGTTGCGCGAAGAGGCATGCGACGCCGAGTTCGTGGAGCAGCGCCGGATCGTTCGGCGCACGGAGCGCCGCCTGCTTCAACGGCGCGATCGCGTCTTCGTACCGGTGGGCTTCAAGGTGCCCCCGAGCGATGCGCACGGCGTTCACGACGGCGCGCGACGGCACAGACGAAGAGTCACGCGCGCGCGACATCCGGCGCCTCAAGAGAGCACGACGGACTCGCCTCGGCTATCCACGAAGGTAGCCATCACCTGGCGAGCGGTCCGCGGCAACGAGCCTCTCAAGATCATGCACGCGGCCGGCCACGATGACCTCCGCACGACGATGATCTACGTCAACGAAGCGCAGGTCTTCGAGGGAGGTTTCGGGACACCATTTCCGCCGCTCCCCGCCAGCGTGATTGGGATGTGGGACGGCGTCGAAAATATAAGTATCAAGAAGGATTGCGTCCCCAGGGGGAGTCGAACCCCCGTTAGCGACGTGAAAAGCCGCGGTCCTGGGCCTCTAGACGATGGGGACTCGAACTCGTGCGCGACCGGCTCATAGCCGCGCGGGCCTTGCGTTGTCCAGATCGCCGGCACGTTCAGCCGAGCGATCCATGCCCCTAGCCGGAATGGGCCGTCTCTACGCGGTGCCGATCTTGTGCACCTGCGCGGCCAAGCGAGATACCGTTCGCGAAGCCATTTTCCGTTCGACACCGCCCTTGCTCGCGGCCTTGTCGAGCGCGACCGTGGCTTCCGCCAGGGCTGCGACGGCCGCCTTGGCGTCCTTTGCCGCAATGGCGGCGCGAACGGTCTTCACTTGCGTTCGGACGGCACTCTTGATCGCACGATTGCGCAGAGTTCGCTTGACTCTCTGGCGGTTGCGCTTTTCGGCGGACGGATGATTGGCCACGGGTGCCTCGATCTTCGGAAAGGCGAGCACTGTATTCGGTGCACCCGCCCTGTCAAGGGAGCGCGCAATGGCTTCGAGGCTCGCGTGCCCCGCCCCCCCCGAGCGGCCAACGACGAGCGGTCAGGGACCGCGCAACGGTAGCGCGATTCGAAACGCGGCGCCCCCGAGATCGCCCGCTGCCACCGAGACGGATCCATGGTGCGCCTCGGCGATTCCGCGGGCGATGGTTAGGCCGAGCCCGGATCCGCCGGCCGCTCGTCCGCGCGCGCCTTGCTTGTAGCGATCAAAAATGGTCTCTCGCTCGCTTGCGGTCACGCCCGGACCGCTGTCGGTGATCTCGAAAATCGTGAATCGATCGTCGTGTGCGACGCGGACGACCACCCGGCCGCCGCGTGGGGTGAACTTGAGGGCGTTGGCCACGAGGTTGTCGAGCGCCTGCCGAAGCTTGTGCGGGTCGGCGTAGACCGTAATGTCGAGCGATCCCTCGAACGCCAGTGCAACGCGGCGACGGGCCGCCACCGGTGTGAAAACGACGAGCATCGGCTCGATGACCGCGCCGACCCGGATCGGACGCGGCTCGACCGTGAAGACGCCGGCCTCGAGCCGGCTCGCCGCGAGCACTCCATCGACGAGCCGAGCCATTTCCGAGCACAGTCCGCGCATTTGCGAGACTGCGGATTGGCGCTCTTCCGGGGTCATGTCCTCCGCCTCGAGCAGTTCCGCCAGAAGGCCCATCGACGAAAGGGGATGCCGCAGATCGTGCACCAGCATCGCAACGTGGTCGCGGCGTTGGGCCTCGAGCATGCGCTTGAGGCGGAACGTCTCGAGGGCGGCGCGTACGCGGGCGAGCAGCTCGCGGGAGTCGATCGGCTTCGTCAGATACGCGTCCGCTCCTTCCTTGAGGCCCGACTCGATGGCATGCGGCTCGCGTCGCGCCGCCGTCAACATGATGACCGCGGGTCCGCCTCCGGGACGCGTGCGCAGCCTTCGCAGCACCTCGACGCCGTCGAGCCCCGGCATTGACACGTCGAGCAGGACCAGCTCGGGCTCTTGCTCGTCGACCCAGTGCAGCGCTTCGGCGCCGCTCGTGGCCGTTCGCACCCGATGCCCGTTTTCAGTGAGAAGGCTCTCGTAGAGCGCGAGTGTGTCGGGAAAATCGTCGACGATCAGCAGGTCTCCGCACGAATCACCGAACGTCGCGACGGGACTTTGCGAGATCACGACAGCGCCTGCGTTGTCGTCGCAGGGCTCTCGGCCAGAGCGTGCGCGCCCACACCGGGCAGTACGAGCGTGAACGTCGATCCGTGTCCCTCGCGGGACCGCACCTCGATCTCGCCCCCGAGTGCACGAGCCAGTCGGCGCGACAGCGCGAGTCCCACGCCGGTGCCGTGGTAGCGCCGCCCGTCGCCGGCTTCCAGCTGGTGAAACTCCTGGAAAAGCTCGTTCATGGCATGAGCCGGGACGCCGATGCCCGTGTCCCGGACCGCCAGCCGTACTTCCGTCGCGGTAGCCCGCAGGAGGATCGCCACCTCGCCGTGATCGGTGAACTTGATGGCATTGGCAAGCAAGTTGAGGAGAATTTGCCGCACGCGTTGGGCATCGGTCGTCATCTCGACGGGCACGTCGCCGACGTCGGCCACGAGCCGAATGTCCTTGCCGGATCGCAGGCTGTCCACCTCCGCGAGGCACGCGCGCGCCAGCAGCGCGACGTTGACCGGCGCCAGCCGCACGTCGATGCGCCCGGCTTCGGCTTTCGCCAGATCGAGGACGTCGTTGATGAGGCTCAGCAGATGCTCGCCGTTGCGCTGAATGCGCTCGAGCGACTCGCGCGCGCGCGCGGACAGGTGCTCCTTGGGCGACGTGATCAGCAGATCCGCGAAGCCGAGGATGGCGCTGAGCGGCGTGCGAAGCTCGTGGCTCATCGAAGCGAGGAACTCGGTCTTGACTTTATTCGCGCGCGCCAACCGCTCCCCTTGTTCGGCGAGCGCCACGCTCTTGTCGCGTAGACGGTTGTGGGTCCACGCGTTGTGCAGGGCAGCCGACAGCTGGCGCGCCGCGTCCCTCACCGAATCCACCGCATCCTCGCTCGGCGTTCGGATTCCGGCGAGCACGATGGCGCCCGCCCCCTCGCTTCCAAGCGCAACAGGGTACGCGAGGGCCCACCGAAGCGGTGCATTGCCGACGCCCAAGTCGAGTGTCGGCAGAGGCTCGCCCAGAGTCTCGGCCGTCAAGAAGACGGGCTCGCGCCGATCCATCACGCTCTTCGGCAAGCCGCCTGCGCCGAACATGCGGTGGTCGACGGCGCGCCCGTCGGAAGCCGCCGCCTGGACGGGCACGAGCCGGTCGGCGTCGTCGAGCAAGTACACGGCCCCCACCTGCGCGTCGGCGAGTCGCACGAGCGTCTGCAGGCCTCCGGTCGCGAGCGCGCTGACGTCGAGCGCTTTGAGTTCGCGAACGAAGTCGGCGAAGGCGCGCGCGCGCGCGTCGCGCATCGCAAGATCTTCGTTCGCGCGCGTCAGATCGGCGAGCGCCTGTTCGCGATCGGCCAGCGCCGCGCGCAGCCGGCTGTCCTTGTCGAGCAGCAGGGCGTTCATCTTGGAGAGGCTCCGGGCCACGGCGCCTAGCTCGTCGCGACGGGTGGGCAGCAGGTGCACGGATTCGAGCCGTCCGGTCGCCGCGAGCGCGTCCTCGAGTTGCGCGGTGGTCCCGGCGATGTCGCGCGCGATCCAGGCACCGCTGCCGAGCGCGATGATGATCGCCACGAGCAGCACGCTCCGCGTGGCACGTTGCGACGCGCTGGCGGAGTCGAACGCCGCGTGTTCGCGCGCGTCGGCTTCATCGATCGCGTGACGGCGCAGGTCCGTCAGGATCGCACGCATCTCGTCGGTGCGTGATTTTCCTTCGTCGGCGGCAGCAGGATCCGGCACCCGGCCCTGCTCCCGGTCGCGAATCTGGGGCTCGCTCACGTTCGCAATCCACTCGTGCACCAGGCGTCCGAACGCCGCGACACGCTCGTCTTCCATGCCGTTCTCGGCGACCGCTTGAGCTTCGGTCAGCAAGCCTTCGAGATCGTTGTGCGCCTGTTCGTAGGGGGCAAGAAATGAGCGGTCGTCCGTCAGCAAGTATCCGCGCTTGCCCGTCTCGAGATCGACCATCAGTCGTAGCAGTTGCTCGGCATCGTCGGCCAGCTTGAGGTCGTGTTGGACGAGGCGCTCGAACTGTTGCTCGAGCTGTTCGTGGGCTGCGTTGGCCCGGTACAGACCGACGCCCAGCACGGCGACGACCAACAGGGAGCTCAGGAGGATGCGCCAGAAGAGAGCGCTCTTCAGGATGTGCACGTGGGCGGCAAGATTCTGGCACGGCCCCCGCGCAGGCGCTGCTTTTCGGGCGACCCAGCCGCGCGGTCCCATGCGCGAAAGGGCGCGGACCTCTCGGAGCACGCTGTCCGTGCTGTCAGGCCTGCCGGCCGATCCACGCCCCGACGAACGACAGGACCCAGGCGATGGGCGACAGCGCGAGAGCAAAGACCACCGTGAAGGGCGCCGCCATTCCGAGCGCGATGAGAGTGACCAGCAGCGCCAGGACCGTGGCAAGCGCGGGCTCGAGCAGAGTACTCATGCCGGCGGCGCGCACGATGAGCCAGCCGCTCGCCGGGAACGAAAGAAGCAGGCCGACTCCCAAGAGCAACGCCGGCGACGCGGTCACCACGTCCTGCTCGTCGACCGCGGCCAAGTCCAGGTGGAACCACCGGGCCGCGATGACGCCCGCCGCGACTCCCGCGATCATCGCCCCGAGCGTGACGAAGGCTCCGAAGACGATCCAGCCCAGGCGCACGGGCTGGTCGTGCGCCCTGAGCGCCTCGCGCACGGCTGACAAAGTGGGCGGCGATCGACGGAGGCGACGGCTCGGCAGGGAAGGGATGCGCGACGGCCGATCGTCGCGCGCGCGCAGATCGCGCCCGAGCAACGAGGCGACGAACCCCATGGCCGCGAGCAGCGGGGTGACGGCGAGCAACGCTCCGCCGCCGCGTCCGTACACGAAATGCGCGTAGAGACCATGCGCGGCGATGGCGGCGATGAAAGCTCCCGGGAAGATGGGCAGGCCGCGGCGCGCGTGCTTGGCCCGTCCGAGCGCGTAGCCCCAAAGGCAAGCAAAGAAGACGTGCGCGGGAAGCGCGAGCGCCGCACGGGCGAACCAGATCGCCCCGACGGGGTTGGCGTGGAGCACGACCGCGGTCTCGACGGCCGCGAACCCGAGCGACGCGGCCGCCGCGTGGACGACTCCGTCGTAGGGCTCGTCGAGGTGTTTGGACACGAATGCCGGCCACGCTGCCGCGACCTTGGCTGCCTCTTGGACGGGCGCGACCACGAAGAAGAGAAACATCAACGCGCTGGCTGGACCGACGTCGGAGACGCGGACGTCGAGGCCGGTCCAGCGCTCCGCGCGGGACGTGATGAGCAGCGCGCCCGCGGCGCCCAGCATGCCGAGCAAGAACGTGCTCCCGACGAGCAGGGGGGGCTCGCGACGCGAGTCCGTGCGCCAGAGCAGCCATGCGAAAAGCCCGACCGGCACCAATGCGGGAAGACACCAGCGCAGAGTCATCATGACCCCGTGCCTCTCGCTCTGCCGCATGCGGGGCGCCGTCGCCGTCGCCGTCGCAGGTCGCGACGGGGGTCCCCCACGAGCGGTCCAAGTCGAGTTCGACGGTTCGATCCCGAGGACCGTTCGTGGATGCGGATCTCGTTGGGGTGCATCGTTGGTTCGCGCTCACACTGTAAGCGAGCGTTCGCGTCGACGGGTCGCTCATCGAGCCCAAGACGGTGCTGGTGGGTCGACGCGTCGATGGTACGTTTCGGTCACGTGCAAAACGTAGGCGAAAGTCCGTGTCCGTGAAGACGAAAAGGGCATTGTTCGCGCTGGCGGTCGTCAGCTTACTCGGGGGCTGTGAGATCGTGGCGGGCATCGAAGACCTGCAGCTCACGTCGAGTCCAGGAGACGACGCGGGGTCCGGCGACGCCGGCAATCCCGATGGAGATGCCACGACGGGGGCATCCAGCAGCAGTGCGGTCCAATCGATCGATGCGAACGACGCTTTGGTTGCGCTGGACGTGGGCGATTCGCTTTCCCCCGGCGACGCAACCGACGCGGCGGCCAGCGACGCGACGCCCGACGCGTACGCGACCGACGCGCCGGCCGATGCCGGCGGGTCCGCCGATGGGGCCGGGTTCGACGCGTCGGCGGATGGATCGCAGGATGCGACGAGTCCGCAGTTGGTGCTCATCGACGACATGGAAGCGGTGGGAGTCCCCGTCGGCTTTCTGGATGGTCCGGGCCTCGCGGGTAGCTGGTTCGATTTCGACGACGGCACTGCGGGAGGCGTCTTGACCCCTGCCGTCGGCGGCAGCAACTCGGCAATGATCATTTCCGTGATTCCCGGGGGTCGAGGCACGGCCGTCCATGCGGCCCACATCACCGCCAACAGCGGCTTCACCAACTACGGCGCCGGTATGGGCTTTAGCCTGAATGTTTCGGGCACGACGCCACACCCCTACGATGCTTCGGCGTACCAAGGTTTCACCTTCTGGGCCCGTGCCCTGGGCGACGCCTCCACCACGATCGTGCGTTTCAATGTGCTGGACAAGAATACGACTCTGGTTTCGGGCGGCGGTGTCTGCGACGGAGGCGCGTGCAGTGCCTACTACGGCTTTACGCTCACATTGACGAACGCATGGCAGAGCTTCACCGTCAGTTATGCGGAGCTCGAACGCCCGTCGTATGCCTTACCGGACGGCTTGCCCTTCGATCCGTCGAACATGATGGGATGCCAATTTCTTGTGAGCCAGAGCGTGGCGTTCGACCTCTGGGTGAACGACATTTACTTCGTCGACAAATAGCCCGAAGCCGCCCGGCCACCGGCCCGGCGCGTCTTCACGCTCCGGGGGGCCGATCGCAATCGGCGTGCGGCGCGGCGGGCGGACTCCTGGTCACTCTTGTGGCCGATGTCGGCGACGATGGCATTGGGCATGGGGACCGTGACCGCGCCTACCCCGACCCCGACCGCGACCCCGACCCCGACCCCGACTTACCGCGACCCCGACTTACCGCGACCCCGACCTTTTGGATTCCCCGCTCGATCCCTGCGGCCGAGATGCGTCCGGTGAACTCGCCGTTTTGTCCAATTTGTCATTGGGAACGGAATCTCGCCTCGACCGGAGGACAAGCCACCCCCTCCGGGTTGTTGGGTTTCTGCCGGACCCGGGATGAGAACCGGTATCGTGAGAAGGTCTCCGTGAGCCGTTTGGCATCGGCCACCTCTCTTTAACGATCTCAACGCGCGCATTCCGCAAGGGCGTGTTGCACCCGAAGGAGACGCCGGTGAGAATTTTGCTGCCCAACTACATGACGCTTTCGAAGCTCGGGCACATATGCACTCATGTAGGTCGGTCGCGGCTGGCATGGGTGGGCCTCGCGTCCCTGGTCGCTTGCAGTTCAGGTCTCCGGTCGACCTCCGGCAGCCCAGCCGCAGATTCCGGGGCCGCGTCGACGGGGACCCCCGGGTCGGGCTTGAGCGGACAGTCGGGGGCGACGAGCAGCGGCACGGGGTCGGGCCTGAGCGGGCAGGGGGCCTCGGGGTACGGTGAAGACTCGGGAGCCAATCCGTCGGCAGCGTCATCGACCGGCACGGGCGGCGGGCCGCCGGACAGTGGGAGTGGAGGGACCGCGAGCGGATCGGGCAACAGCGGCAGCGCGCCGGCCAACGACGCGGGGAGCGATGGCTCCGGGGCCGGCGGCAATGCGTCGGATGCGGAGGTCGCGGCGAGCTCCGACGGTTCTTTGGAATCGGCGTGCGGAGACGCGGTCGTGTGCGATGACTTCGAAAGTTACACGTCGCCGACAAACCTGACTCCGTGGGTCCTCACGATGGCCAACGCCTCGCTGATGATCGACTCGACCCACGTCTACAGCGGCAAACAAGCCGTCAAGTTCACCATCAATGCGGGCGCCAACAACGCCGCGCAAATGACGCGCAGTGGCGCCCCACTCTTTCCCGTCGCCCAGGATGAGCTCTGGGGCCGCATGATGGTCTATATGACCAACTTGCCGGCGGCCGGCGTCCACTACGACAACATTCAGGGGGACCCGGGGACCACCATGACCCCTCAGTACCGGATCGGGGGGATGGGCACCATCCTACTCAATTACCAGCCCAACGATTGCTACGACCATCCGAGCAATCCTATGCCCCACGACATGTGGACGTGTTGGCAATGGGTTTTCGACGGCTCGGCGAACACGATTGAATTCTATATTGGCGGACAATTACAGGCGAAGGTCGTCAGCACCGGCGGGGGATGCACCGAAGGGCCCGCCGGTACCGTGTGGACGGCCCCGACGTTCGGCGCGGTCCGGCTCGGCTGGGTCAATTATCAAGCGACGACTGCCGTCGTCGACATGTGGATCGACGACGTGGCGCTCGGCGGCGACGCGATGATCGCGTGCCCCGCCATGCCGGCCACCGCGCGTTGACGTGCGATGGATGCGCCGGTTCGGATGCCGTGGGCCGGTTCGGAATTCGAGTTTCCGGTCGCCCGCGGCAAAAACTGACGTACGCTATTCGCATGCGAAGCTTTGCCCTTCTACTGGCCGCGTCGGTCGCGGCTTGCAGCGCGGGGGCGCCCTCTGAAACTACAGCGTCGCTGAGCAGCCCGATCCAAGGAGGGACCACCGACACCACACACAACTTCGTGGTCGCCGTGGCGGAGCAGGTTTCGCAGGGTTTTGGGCTGTGCTCGGGCTCGCTATTGGCGCCCAATCTCGTGGCCACGGCACGCCATTGCGTTGCGCAGGTGATCTCTCAACCCATCGATTGTACGGTGTCGTCCTTCGGCGACACCGTCCCGGCGAGCGAACTGGAGGTGACGAACGTCGCGAACCTCGCGAATGTGACCCAAAGTATCGCGGTCGAACAGATCATCGTGCCCTCGGGTGCCGGTACCACGTCGTTCTGTGGCAACGACCTCGCGCTGCTGATTCTCGCTCAGCCGATCGCCGTGCCCGAATACGTGACCCCTGTCATCGACCCTCCCATGACGGATCACAGTCTCTACTCGACCACGATCACGGCCATCGGATACGGGATCGATTCACCCCTGGACACGACGGGTCAGACGGCCGGGATTCGAAGGATTCGCGAAGACATCGACTTGGTGTGCGTCCCGAACGACGTGACGGTGCCCGACTGTTTGGCGACCCCCGGAGCGTCCGAATTCATTTCTGCAAGCGAGTTCGAAGCGACCGGCGGAGTGTGCTCCGGCGACTCGGGGTCGGGGGCTTTCGAGCAGAGAAACTTCGACGCCGGGATCTGGACGAGCTTCGGAGTCCTTTCGCGCGGTGCGACGGGTGCCGATGGCGGCCTATGTGTGAACTCGATTTACACGCAATTCAGTGCTTGGGGTTCCCTGCTCGCCGACACGGCCGCTCAAGCCGCGCAAATCGGAGGTTACCCCACCCCTGCCTGGGCGGTGGCGATCGGTGCCGAGGGCGGCGTGCCGGCCGAGGCCGGGCAGCCGGCTGCCCCGTCTTGCCTTTCGTCCGGATCAGCGTGCGGTGCGGATCCCGAGTGCTGCTCGGCCAACTGCATTTCGCACGACGACGCAGGCACTTTTTTATGTGCCGACTGCAATGCCGAGAACCCATGCGATGTCGGCTACCAGTGCAATCAAGGAACGTGTGTCTCCGACCCGGGCTCCGATGCCGGCCAGGGCCTGCCTTCGAGCACCCGTGCCTCGACGACCGTCACCGGAGTGGGTTCCGGCGGCGGAGCGGCTGCGACTTCGTCGGGTCAAGGGTGCAGCGTGGGGGCGGGCGCACCGCGCCGTCCAGCCGGCGGGTCGATCGGCCTGATGGCGTTCGTGCTCGGCTGTTGGCTGCGCCGCCGCTTGCCGCAACGCGTCCGGCGTCGACCGGGTCGGGACCGAATCGCGTGAGATCGGCCCACCTGGGCGCAATCATTTGCGTATAAGCTGCGGGCGCGTTCCGCTAAAAGCGGTTCGGAGCGAGACGGGACGTATCGGCCAGCCGGAGGCATCGCATGGCGCTATTATTGAGAAGCACACGACAAACCATCACCTACGCGATCCTCGCCGGTCTCGCGCCGTTCATGGCGGGCGGCTGCGGGAGCAGCAGCAGCAAGCAAGAATCGCCGGGGACGGATGCCGGCAGCGATGCACTCGCCTTCACGGTCCATCCCGATGGGTCCACCTCCAGCGCCAGCTCGTCCTCCGCCGCCTCGTCGAGCAACTCTTCAAAAATGGCTTATGACGGAACGACCGGGGCCCTTTGCCAATCCGACCTCGACTGCCAGCCCGCCAACGGCCCGGGGCTCAATACGTGCTCGAACTCGCTCTCGGTCCTTGCCGTAGTCGTTTACCCGACGCCGGTGTGCATCGGCAAGTGCACCTTCGTCGACGACCAAATGATTCATTTTTGCGACGGCGAGACGACGTCCACGACGACGCCCCCGGGCGTGTGCATCCCGCTCGGCGCGGTCACCCCGGGATCGACCGTCGCCGGCGCGTGTTTGCCGTGGTGCAGTTTTACCGCAGGCGGCGGGTCTCCACTGAACTCCAACGGTGCCGCTCCGGCCTGCCAAACGAACGACACGTGTGCGCCATTTGTATTTTTTCCCGCCGACACGGTGGATACCGACGCCGGTGCGGAGGCGCTCCCACCCCTCGGCATCGGATATTGTTTTGGCGGCTGCACCGAGGACTCCCAGTGCCCGGCCGGCAATTCGTGCCAGACGAACGAAGGCTTCTGTGTAGCGACCGTCAGCCCGACTCTGGCGACCGGCGCAGCGTGCACTAATCCGCCGGCCAATGCGCCGGAGCAGTGCGACTGCTCTTTCAATGAACAGGGTACCGCCGGCGTTTGCACCCAGTTTTGCATCACGGGCTCGACGACGGCCACCTGCCCAGCCGGTTACGTGTGCGACGCCACCGAACCCACTGCTTTGGCCATCGACCTCGATGGCGGCATGGGGCCCGGGTTCACCACGCAGAATCCGGGTCTCGTAGGCTCGTGTTTCGCGGCCTGCTCCGCCGACTCCGGCACCTGCCCGCCGAATTCGACGTGCACGACAGGTGATGCAGTCGGATCGGACTGCCAGCCCAGCAGCCAGCCTTGAGTGGTCTCCGGTGCGCCGGGGCGTGGCTCCTCGCTGCCACGACCGTGACCGCCGACGCTCGCGCCGATCCATTCGCACACGCGGAGGACGATGCGCGCGGCCAACGGGCTCCGGCCGAAAGCAGCGATCCACTCCGTGGGTCGACGTTCATCTTCGACCAGAGCGTGTCGACTCAAACCATCCGCCTGGATCCTTCGGTCCCGCTCTCGTACGTTCCGTACTACGGCTGGTGGCTGTCTCTTCGACCCCGATGGAACTTCAACGACCACCTCAGGGTGCAAGCCCGATTCGATTACTACAAGGAGTTCACGAACAGCGAGGACACGACCTACTATCGTCAGAATGTCTTCGGCGACATCGGAACCGATCTCGTCTACTCGCGCCGTCTTGCCGACTACGGCGTGGGCAAGAACAGCAAATGGTCACTCGGGCTTCGCGCGCTCTGGCCCACGTCCGCAGCGAGCCAGGGCTCGGGCATCTACGTGACGCTCGGCGGTCTCGCGGCCCTGTCCCAAAAAATTCCCCTCCGCGGCGATGACGCGCCCGCGTTCAACTCGGCGCGCCTGGGCCTGAGCTTCGTCTACCTTCACCCGTTCACGCACGCGATCACGGCGACCGATTACGGCAACTTCCAGATGGTTTCCCAGACGGACTCGGGGGCCTCGTCCCTGAGCGATCAGTTGACCGGGTACCCTCTGACGAAGGACGCTCTTTTCTCCATCGCGGACGCGAGCCTGCAGATCCTGCCCAGGCTCGGAGTCGCCGCGACCGCCATTTGGATCGACCAGTGGCACTACATTCCTCCTCCTTCGTCGGTGGCCACACTGACGGGCCCGGCCAGCGTCTCGCGCGTGAACGACGAGCAATTCACCCAGTTCTTCTGGTTCGTGGCGTCGGTCGACTACGAACTGATGGACGAGGTGTCGCTGGGCGCCGGCTACTACGATCTCGCCAACGTCGTCGGCATGAACGGCCAGTTGCGCTCGCCATTCCTCGGCGGCGAGGACAACGCGTTTTGGAGCCCGAATGCGTGCCTCTTCGTCGACGTAACGGCGAACCTGGACAAAATCTGGGAACGCTCGATGAGCGGCGCCAAGGACCGCGCACGCGTCGGCGACTCGATCGAAGCGGCGCGCAGTGCGCGCGAGGCCCGGCTCGTGGGCCAAAGTGTCCGATAGGCAACCGCGTGGTTGGGTATGGATGAGCCAAAGTGCGGCGCTCGAGGGAGATCGGGAAACATGAAGTTGAAGTTCTTGAGGTGGCTCGCCTTCTTCGTTCTCGTGGGCTCGGTGTGCGCCCTGTCGAGCAGCTGCGCGGAGTCCCGACCGCCGATCAATCGCGTGCAGGCCGGCGCGCTCGACAAGGGTTTCTTCGTGGGCCCGAACCTGAGCGATCCGGCCGACGATCCGGAATTTTACTTTGGAACTCGGATCATCGGCGAACCGTACGGCCTCGGACAAGACTTCGCGATGTTTCAGGCCATCGGGTCGCTGGCCCGGGTCAAGTGGGAGATTCAAGAGAATCTTCTCGTGGCTCGCCTGACCTACGACCGCATCGCAAACAGCGGCTACAACGGCGCCACCAGCACGACGGACGGCCAGATTGTCGCGGAGTTCAACATCCAGAGCCAATTCGACATCATTCACGATTACAATTTGCAGACCGGCGAGCAGCTCAATGTCATCGTGGAGAACACGACCGATCGTCCATGGTACGAACGGCAGTACTTCCGCGTGGACTGGTCGAAGAACCTCGTCACCGACGCCTACGACTTCGACCTCTTTTCCGTCGGCGCCGCCCTCGACGGCCTGACGTACAGCCCTGTGTCGTACTACATCGAGGACCCGAGCGATCCGAACGCTCCGGTCTTCAATGCGGAGGATGGCTACTTCGACGTGACGACGATGCTCACGGCCAATCCGCAGATCGTCAATACGCCCTACGGAAACATCCCGGTGTGCTGGCTCTTTGGCAGCTATCCGGCCATTACCTGCGACCCCGCCGAAGTCACCATCCGCCTTTCGTTCAAAAAGGTGGTCGACGACGATTACGAGCCTGAGAATTGGGACGGAAACAAGATGAACGCCTTCGGGTTCTTCACCGTCGACCGATTCGGGTACACGCAAAACTACGGCATCCTGGACCAGAATTGGAACCGCTTCATCACCCGGTACAACATCTGGCAGGGGAGCCATATCACCGGCACGCAGTGCGCGATCGACGCGTGGCGCGACGCCAACGGCAACGTGCAAAACTACCAGGTCGACGCGAGTGGCAACTACCTGTTCGACTCCGTGACCGGGCTGCCGATTCCGGACCCGGCCGGTCAGCCCTTCACGAAGAGCGGCGTCGGCGCCAACGTGCACCGCGATACCGACCAGGATGGGACGGAAGACGAATGCGAGTTCAAAGACGCGGCCGGCGACGTCGTGAATCCGGGCTCGCGGTGCGACGAGTTCACCAACAAGTGCGACATTCCGCTTTACCTCAGAAACACCAAGACGACGCCGTTTTACATCGGTCCGACCGCGGACCCCGATCTGTTCGCGACGACGTCGGAAGCGCTGAACTCGTGGAACATCGCCGTCAAGCGCGCCGTGCAGCTCGGCAAGGTCGTCGAGGCGAATCGCGTCGGTGCGCCTGTGGTCGTCGAGGCGAATGGCGTCGTCGCGCCTGTAACGCAGGTTCTGACCACCGAAGCCCAGCTGCTCGCCGATCAGCAAAACGGATTGACGATCCCGGACATTTTTGTCCTCTGTCACAATCCGGTCGTCCAAGGCGACAGCCCGGCGTGCGGCGCCGCGGGCCTGGCGGTTCGCCT
>Ga0187863_10002071_pt1 | contig 15488 bp, 12 predicted proteins | sample June2016WEW_11_1_FD_132975 | JGI IMG/M metagenome (GOLD analysis project Ga0187863, IMG submission 132975) | Peatland microbial communities from SPRUCE experiment site at the Marcell Experimental Forest, Minnesota, USA - June2016WEW_11_10 | ecosystem: Environmental > Terrestrial > Soil >... | reverse complement strand
CGTCCGCGCTCCAATACCGATAGGAGTCCCCGGCAGTTGTCCTCCACGTGAAGCCAATCCCGCTCTTGCTTTCCATCGCCGTAAATTGGCAGGCTCTTATCGTCGAGCGCGTTGGTGATCATCAAGGGGAGAAATTTTTCGGGGAACTGGTAAGGGCCGTAGTTGTTCGAAGAGCGCGTGATGAGCCCCGGGAACGCATAGGTTCTGACATAAGACCGCACCAAGAGATCAGCGCTCGCCTTGGATGCCGAATACGGGCTGCTCGGATTGAGCGGAAATTCCTCATCGGCGAAGGCTCCGGCCGAAATATCCCCGTAGACTTCATCGGTAGACACTTGGAGGAAACGCTCGATCCTGAGTTTCCGAGCCACCTGGAGAAGGATAAACGTGCCGGTCACGTTTGTTGCAACGACGGGAGCGGGCTCGTAGATGCTCCGGTCGACGTGCGATTCAGCCGCAAAATGTAACACCGCGGTGCAGCCATTCATCGCGGCTTCGACCGCAGCCGCGTCGCAAATGTCACCCTTCACAAAGCGATAGGCACGGTCCTGTGAGACGGATTCGAGATTGGCGAGATTTCCAGCATACGTGAGCTTGTCGAAGTTGACGATCGAATGGTTTTTGTTGAGCGAGAGAACATGCCGGATGAAATTAGAGCCGATGAAGCCTGCCCCACCGGTCACGAAAATCTTCACAGAGTTACCACCTGACGGGACACGTTCTCTTTGACCGCCAATTTGTTCGCCCCCGTCTCTGCCACCAATTTGTTAGCGTGGAGGAGAGAGTCGAATGTTCCCGCATCCGTCCACCAACCGGCAAGGACGTCATAGCCCAGCCTGCCCTCGTCGATGTAGAAGTTATTCACATCGGTGATTTCAAGTTCACCTCTTCCGGATGGTTTCAGGCGCCGAATTTTCTGAAAAACCGTCGAGTCGTACAGGTACACGCCGATCACCGCGTAATTCGATTTGGGGAATTTGGGTTTCTCTTCAATCCCCAAAACGCGTTTCCCCTGAACCTCCGCCACCCCGAATCTCTGTGCATCGGTCACCTCTTTTAAAATGATCCTCGCACCATCCTTTTGCGTTCGGAAGTTCTCTACGGCTTGGCAAATATTGTTTTCGATGATGTTGTCTCCCAAGATGACGCAGACCGGCTCGCCGCCGGCGAAAAACTCCGCAAGACTCAGGGCTTCCGCAATTCCACCTTCGCCTTCCTGATAGGTATAGTTGAGGTGCTTCAGGCCAAAATCGCGACCATTGCCAAGCAGGCGAAGAAAATCGCCCGCATTCTTGCCTCCCGTTACCAGCAGAATTTCCTCGATTCCTGCGTTCACCAGCGTCTGGATCGGGTAATAGACCATGGGCTTGTCGAAGATGGGAAGCAGATGCTTGTTGGTGACGCGCGTAAGCGGATTTAACCGACTGCCTGTTCCACCCGCCAGGACTACTCCCTTCATAACTCCTCCAGCATGCTATTCGCTGTCCCGGTATTCAGCCGGCGACTCAGATTTTCGATTGTCGCAATAACGGCAATGCATCGCAATAGTTTGTCCCATCGCGCGTGTCTCTCGGTTACTGGGTACAGACGGGAACGCGCATGGAGCAGCAGACGGCGAGCGATGGCGATAGATAAGGTAGAGCTCCGGCGCGTGAGCCCGGCGCCTATCCGCCGGCTCCGATGCCGTATCGAACTAGGCCTGAGCCGAGCAATGCCATGGTGATCTGGCAAGCGCCTTTGCTGGGCTAACGCCAGCATCTGCTGCCCAAACTTCTACCTTTCCTACATGCATAGTCTAGCCTGGCTAGATGTGTAAAAGGTGGCAGTCTTGTTCCCTTTTGATGTGCAGAATGGCCATAAAACGTCCCGATTCTCCAGGTTTCGTGCCTTTTTCAGTCAAGAAAAGACCGCCCAAGAGACATGATTTTGCCGTTTGGTGGAACTCGATTGGACTGTTGCGCAATTAGATAGGGGCCTGATCTGAAGGTAACATGCTGATTCTAATTATATTAGAGCACCGACATACCAGTGGCACTTATTTGACCAGTCCCTGGCATCACGCTTGCATACTGAGCATGGATGCCACTAGGGCAATTTTGAGGTAAATACGGGTTTGGATATGCAGGAAGCCTTAAGGCGCAAAGAGACGGGCGAGCGGGCTATGGAGGGCCGTGATTTTGTCAGCGGGCTGAGCCCCGCCATGCTTACACTGGAAGCCATCGTCGAAGAGATCGCGCCGACTCGCATCCCCGTCCTGCTCATTGGCGAAAGTGGCACGGGCAAGCAGATGCTTGCGCACCGTATTCACGCTCTCTCGGCATCCTCCCAGGAAGCGCTCCTCAAGATCACTTGCTCTTCGATCACGCCAGAAGCACTGTCGGCCCAAATGGGTGGCTGCACAGAGGATGGGGAAAAAAAGAGCAAAAATTCCGTGGGCACGGTACTATTTGATGAGATCGGTGAGCTCGATTCGGCATGCCAGCGGATTCTTATGCAAGCCTTGCCAGACGGCGACGCGAAACCTTCCGCAGGAGTCCTGACGGCACGTATCATTTCAACAACCAGCCGGAACCTCGAACACGAGATGCAGGCACAGCGCTTTCGGAGTGAGCTCTACTACCGTATAGGCGGCGTGTGCCTGCAGTTGCCGCCGCTCCGAGAGCACAAGGAAGACATACCACTTCTGGCCGATCTATTCCTCGCAAAACACGCCGCTAGGTTGGATCGACCACGTCCTTCCTTGAGCCCCAGGACTCTGCGCCTGTTTCTGCGTCACAATTGGCCTGGGAACGTCCGGGAACTCGACAACGTGGCACAGAGTATCGTGGCCCTTGGCGACGAGCAACTCGCGGTATCAAATCTAGCGGTAGAGCCGACTCAGCCGCAGCCCGTGCTGGCAGGGGACGGGTTCAAGCAGTCTCTAAAGGCAGCGTCTCAGGCTGCATCGCGGGAGGCCGAGCGCGAATTGATTCTAAAGGCCTTGGCACGAACCCGGTGGAACAGGAAACGTGCCGCCCAGGACTTACAGATTAGCTACAAATCCCTGCTGTCCAAGTTGAAACAGATTGGATTGAAGGATTCTGAAATTGAGAGAGGTGGATGACACAGTGAGATTTAAGAATCGCAGGCTTTGGATGTTGATAGCCATGCTCGCGGTAGCAACATCGGCGCGGGCTCAACAGAACAGCAGCACGAGCTCGACGCCGAGCGGCGCTGCGACGCATGCGAACGGCTCGGTTCAAGGTCCTGCAACCAACGATCCAAACTACATAATTGGGGCGCAAGATGTCCTGGATATTGACGTATGGAAGGAAACTGAGCTGACGCGAACGGTTCCGGTTCGCCCGGACGGCAAGATCTCGCTGCCGCTATTGAATGATGTGCAGGCAGCTGGCTTGACCCCCACGCAGTTGGCCACTCAAGTCACCATCGGCTTGAAGAAATTCGTGGCTGATCCCGAGGTGACGATTATCGTTCGAGAAATCAACAGCCAGCGAATATACATTCTTGGAGAAGTGATTCGTGCGGGCGCCTATCCGCTCTTGCCCAACATGACGGTGCTTCAGGGGCTATCCAGCGCGGGCGGATTCACGCCATACGCCAGCCTGAAGAAAATATACGTTCTCCGCGTTGAAAATGGAAAACAGTCGAAATACCCCTTCGATTACAAGAAGGCTCTCAAGGAAGCGGGCCAGAACATATTGCTCAGAGCCGGTGACACCATTGTTGTTCCGTAGGAGGAGCAGAATGCGCTATTTGCGTTACAGCTTAAGTGCGGCTTTGGGGATTGTGCTCGTGAACGTGTGTGCTGTTGGTGCACAGCAGCAACCATCGGCACAGCAGCCTGCAGATCAGTCGTCTGCACCTATCCCGGCGTATGATTCGTCGGTGGCGAATCCGGCAGGCTACGGCGATTCGGGCACGAGCGATTTTGCGCCGGATACCCGTCCGCTGGCAGGAGCGCAATACCTCTCCTTGGGTGCCCCGGCAATCTCGCATAGCTATTGGCAACCCCACTTTTCTGCGAGTGCGACAGCGGACTCAAACCCTGTCGGTGCGACAGCAAGCAACATCGGATGGACCGCTTGGACCTCGTTGTACGGTGGAATCGACCTCCACCGGATAGCAGGCAACTCGGATATGGCGTTGAGCTATACGGGCGGCGGGATGATTTCTAACGAGAGTAGTGTCTCCGACGAAGTTGTGCAGGGGCTGAGTTTTAGAGACACCTATTCCTTCCACAGGGTAAAGATCTCATTTTTAGACCAACTCGATTATTTGCCCGAGTCTAGTTACGGGTTCGGCGGAGTACCTGGAGTGACGGTGCCCGGCACAGGAACTCTAAGTAATGGATCTCTTGGATTGGGTACAGCTTATGTTCCCGGGCAGTCGATCCTTACCGGTGAAGGCCAAAGCTTGACGAATTCCTTTGTGACCCAGATCAATACACTTCTGACGCCTCGTTCTTCGTTCACCCTTGTGGGTGGATACTCGCTTTTGGATTACTTCGACGAGAATTTGCTGAATGCCGGAATCGTGACTGCTTCTGCCGGGTATAGTTATCAGTGGACCCGGAAAGACACCGTCGCAGTTTCCTATTCGTTTAGTGCAATCCGTTATAGCAACTTCGACCAGCCGATCAACACCAACATCGTGGAGGTGTCCTACGGGCGGCGAGTCACTGGCAAGTTGGCTTTTCAAATCTCGGGAGGTCCTGAATTCGTCACCTCGCTCATTGCGATTCCGACCAGCGCCGGATCCGCTGTAACAACCACTGCTACCAGCAACACGACCCAGCTTTATTGGACACTCAATACAGGTCTTCAATACCAGATGCGGCGAGCAGCGTTGAGTGCTTTCTACAGCCATTGGGTGACGGAAGGGTCGGGAGTACTGGCCGGAGCGGTGACCGACAACGTTACCGGATCGGTCCATCGTCAATTGACGCGTACCACGGGAGGTGGAATCAATTTCGGATATTCACGCAACACGGGACTCGACGTTGTAACACTCGACGGGGGAGGGACCGTTCCTTCCTCTCAGACCTACGATTATTGGTTTGCGGGTGCGAACATCAACCGTCCGTTGAGCAGAACGTTGAGCGTAAACCTGTCCTATCAGGCTCAATTTCAGAACTCAACCTCGAGCTTTTGTATAGGACCTACGTGCGGCACCAGCTATTTAGAGAACCAGATTTCGGTCGGATTGGGCTGGAACAGCCGCTTAATTCCATTTTGATTTAGGCGCGTGTTTTGAAAACGGCAGAAAGAGGTTTGAATGGCTCAGCGTGAACTGACTCCCTCAGAATATTTGGCAATGCTTCGCCGACATTGGATTTTGATTGTCACACTGACCCTCATCGGGCCCATTGCCGGTTACGGCGTCTCACTCGTGTTGCCAAACCGTTATGAATCAACCACGTTGGTGCTTGTCGAACAGCCGACCGTGCCGTCGGATTTCGTCAAGCCCATCGACACCACGGGTGTAAACGAACGTTTGGCCAGCATGCAGCAACAAATCCTGAGCCGCACGCGCCTGGAGCCGCTCATCCACCAGTTTGGCTTGTATCCTTCCGACATCGGACGGGTATCGATGGACACATTGATTGACCGTCTGGGTGACGCGATCGATGTGACGCCCGTGGTTCCCATGGCTGAAACCGGCTCTGGCAGTTTGCCCGGCTTCTACGTGAAAGTAACGATGGATAATCCGCGAAACGCCCAGGCGGTATCGGCTGCGGTTACCTCGATGTTCATCGAAGAAAATATTCGACTTCGCCAACAGCACTCCGAGACGACCACCCAATTTATGTCTCAGCAGCTGACCGAAGCAAAGACGAAGCTCGACGCGCAGGATGCCAAGCTAGCCGCATTCGAAAGCCGGTACCTGGGAGCGCTTCCGGACGAAGAGGCGACGAATCTGAATCTTCTGACCGGCATGACTTCGCAGTTGGACGCTGCAACGCAGGCGCTCTACCGCGCGCAGCAGGACAAAAGTTATGCCGAATCGATGCTGGCGCAGCAGCTGGCAAATTGGAAAGCTGCCCAGAGCGGTCATGATCCCGAGGCAATTGACCAACAGCTGGTTACGTTGCAAAACCAACTCGCGAGCCTTCAATCGAGATACACCGACAATTACCCGGACGTAGTCAAGGCGAGGAAGGATTTGGAGAACTTTCAAAAACAGATGGCGGAAAATAACGCCCGGAAGCCCCCCACCGACACCGAGAAGCCCGCCAAGGCATCCATAGAACCCGAACAAATCACACAGTTGCGAGCGGAAATCCATTCACATGACCAGGTGATTGCTGAGAAAACAAAGGAACAGGAGAAGATTAAACAGCAAATCGCACTTTATCAGAGCCGTGTCCAATCGAGTCCCGATATTGAGCAACAATACAAGGCTCTCACCCGCGGCTATCAGGCAGCACTTGAGTCATACAACGACTTGCAGAAGAAACGCGACGACTCTCAGATGGCATCTGAACTCGAGCGCAAACAGGAAAGCGAGCGATTTCGCGTACTCGATCCGGCCAATCTACCAGACAAGCCTTCGTCTCCGAAGCGCCCTCTATTTGCCTTAGGAGGATTGGGTGGCGGACTTGCACTGGGGGTCGGTCTGGCTTTATTCCAGGAGTTGTATAGAACTACGACTCGGATGCGAAACGAGAAGGATGTGGAGTTTGCTCTTCGCTTGCCGGTGCTCGCAATCCTTCCCGACATACAACCTCTAACAGAGAGAACGTCCAAGCCTTCGCAGACTCAGATATTAACTGGCGGCAAACTCACTGAAAGCGTGAGGGCCTAGGCAGATTATGTATCAACAATTCTTCGGGTTGCGAGAGAGCCCGTTCAACGTCAATCCGGATCCGCGCTATCTTTTTCGGACCAAGTCGACCCGAGAAGCTCTGGCAGGGCTGACCTACGGCATTCAAAACCGGAAGGGATTTATCCTTCTGACGGGCGAAGTGGGTACGGGAAAGACCACGCTGGTCAACCACGTACTTGACTGGCTGCGCGGGCAACGCGTGGCAACCGCCTATATCTTCAACTCCCGCTTGGATGTCGACCAGCTTTTTGATTTTATCATGGCCGATTTCGAGATTCCCTGTCAGACGCGCGAGAAGAGTCTGGTTCTGCTGCGGCTGAATCAGTGGCTTCTGGACCGCTATCGTGCAGGCGGTACGGCGGTTCTCATCGTGGACGAGGCCCAAAACCTTTCTCTCGAGGTACTGGAAGAAATCCGGCTATTGACGAATCTGGAGACGACGACGGAGAAACTGATTCAGATTGTACTGGCGGGCCAGCCGGAATTGGAAGACAAGCTGAAAATGCCGCAGTTACGCCAGCTGCGTCAACGAATCACCCTTCGTTGCAAGACGGCTCCGCTCTCCTTTGAGGAGACCTCGGGTTATATCGCCGAGCGGCTGCGCATTGCCGGCGCCAACGGGGAGCCGATTTTCTCGAAAGAAGCGATCGAATCGGTGTACCTATATTCACGCGGCATTCCCCGAGTCGTTAACTTGCTCTGCGAGCATTCGCTCATCAACTCCTATGTCGATGGCGTGCGCCCCGTCCCCTATCACCTGGTGGAGGAGGTAGCACATGAATTTCAGCTCGATGAGAGCGCTCCCATTGCATCTTCGGGATCCTCTATCGAAGACCGGCAGTCGGTGGACACAAGGACACTGATCGAAAACTTGGATGAGTTGCTTGGGCGCTTGCGTCACGTAAGCCCTGTGTCAACCCGCGAAAGGAAGCCATGAGTCGGATTCACGAAGCTCTGAAGAAGGCCAAGCAGGAGAAGGACACGGTTGAAACAACCGGCGTTGAGCCGGTGTCCCTGGGAGGAGCGGTCCCATCCCTTGATTGGAAGAGCGGCCCGCCCTCAGACGTTGCCGACCTGAGCTCTAGCGCCTTTTCTGCAGGCCCTTCTGCTGCCGATTATCTGCGCTTTGATGACTTACGCACCCGTTGTGCGCATCCGGAGTGGCACCTGGACCCCAATGTCAACGTGTTCTTCAATCCGGAGTTGAGCGAGCATTGTGCTGAGCAGTTCCGCACTCTGCGGTCGCGGCTCTATCAGATCAGGGCCCATCAATCGCTCCGCACGCTGTTGGTGACCAGCGCGCTGCCGGGCGATGGCAAGACATTTGTGACCTCGAACCTCGCTCAGGCCATCGTCCGCCAGCCTGATCGCCGCGTATTGATGATCGACGGCGATCTTCGACGCGCGCGGCTGCACGTGCCGTTTGGCGCCCCCAGTTCTCCGGGATTGGCGGAATACCTTCGTGGTGAGGCTGACGAGATCGTCGCCATACAAAACGGCCCCGACGAGAATCTTTGTTTAATCGCTGGCGGGGGCGAGGTTGCCGATCCAAGCGAGTTACTTTCAAACGGCCGGTTGAAATTGCTGCTGGACCGAATGGCACCGATCTTCGACTGGGTCATCATTGATTCTCCACCTTGCCTTCCGGTGGCCGACGCCAGCATATTGGCCGATCTCTGCGACGGTATTCTGATGGTTGTGAAGGCTGGCGTGACGCCGACAGAAGCCGCTCAACGAGCGCGCCGGGAAATCGAGAAAAGAGCGATCGTCGGGGTCGTGCTCAACTCCGTTGCCGAGTCTCACCTGCAGGATTCGCATTATTATGGTGCTTACGGTTACGGAAATGGCTACGGCGAGTCAAAGAACGGACGAAACTGAGTCGACAGCTTGGAAACCTTCCGTTATTGACAAGTCTGTCACCTCTGTCAGGCTCGGGCGCACGCAAAGTCCAGCACCCTGGCTCTTCGGGCGGACCGGATTGTTAACGGACTGATTCCATGGGAGTAAGGAGCCTTTTCTGTTTCGATCCATGCCCTGTAGTTCGATCCATGCCCTGTAGATGCGGCGCTCACGTGGATTTTTTGTGCAATATGCGTGGCCGAGGAAACGGCCAAGTGCGTGGCAACGGGCAATCTGAATCGAATGGGTCCGAGCAATCCTCTAGCATGTGCCACAGTCGTCGCTCAGCGATTGGGTCTTAGCTCGGGAAACCTACCCCCCGCACCCACATCAGGCCGCCCCACTATTCCAAGGGCTTTTTCCCGCGAGTCCGGCTAACCAGCGCACAGCCTGACCCGAGGCCTAGGTTTTTTCACAGCCGCCGCCCGGCAGAGCGAAGTATTTCGATAGCCCCGATGTATTTGCGCCTGGCAGCGTGTGCAAAAGCATACGCCATTGCCCCGGTGCAAGCCTCCTGGGGTTTTGGAAACCCCTTGAGAGCCGCCAAACAGGTCGTTCGAGCAGGTTTCCGACGTAGAATGTCGCCAAATTGCGCCCTCGCCTGATACTCACAATGAGATTGGGGATCAAGTCTTCGACGCTGGAAGTGGCTCTAACACGCTGTGCGGATTCCAAATAGCGTGTCAGTCAGGCATCCATTGCGAGACTACTTGATGGAACTTACATGGACAAATGGTGGCAAGAGTTTTCACCTTTTGAGACGGAAGTTTGCTTATCGTCCCAATTTTTCCAGCGGAGCATAACCGACCGCAGACTATTAACCTCCTTGTTGTGAACGCAGTGCGGGGACGTTACCGGAATTGACCCCACCTTATTCTGACAGGACGTCTGGCAGTCAAGTTGCGATGGTTTATAGCGACCGGTTCGACGGTCTCAATGGCGGTAGTTTAGGCGGGGGTGGCGGATCAAGGATGGAACTACAAGGTCTTCAACAATTAATCATGAGCCCTGGAGCAGAGAGTCAGAGATGGTATGCACTCCAGGTCAGGACTCGGTGGGAGAGCTCGACGGCTGCAATACTTTCGGGCAAAGGTTATCAGACCATTCTTCCCACTTATAAGGTGAGAAAGCGCAGGATGGCGAAACCGAGAGAGCTAAGCGCTCCTCTGTTTCCTGGGTACGTTTTTTGCCAGTTCGATGCGGCCAAGCGCCTGCCAATCTTGATTACTCCGGGGGTAATTGCTGTAGTCGGGCGGGGAAGAATTCCCCTTCCCGTGGACGACAGCGAAATTGCTGCCATTCAAAAAGTCGTTTCATCGGGTTTCCATGCCGAACCTTGGCCCTACCTTGAGCTCGGCCAGAAAATTCGGATCGAGAGTGACATTCTACGGGGACTGGAAGGCATTCTCATTAGTTTCAAAGGAAATCATCGCATCGTCGTGTCGGTTTCTCTGCTTCGGCGATCGGTTGCTTTAGAGATCGACCGATCCTGCGTGAGACCCCTCGGCCTTGCTCAACCGGCGGTTGCCGAATCGATGACGTCCTACGCGTTACCGGAAGGAGTGGTTGCCTAGGATGTCCCATCTGGAGAGGTTCTCGGCGTCACGGTGGCCTCAGCGAGCCGGTTTCGGAGGCTTCCGGGATGTTGGTTGGAGTCTAAGACCACGGAGATTATATGGCGCCTAGCAGATTAGCCCCTCCCCCTCGCGGGGGCCGGGGTGCACAGCAAAAGGGCGATGGGAGGATGTCCTCGCGTTTCAGCGAGGCGCCGACGGGGCGAAAAGACATTCTGACAGAGGAAGTTTTTCACGCCATTCTGACCCTCGAGCGCCGGCGGGCAGAGCGTTCGAAGAACCCTTTTGTTCTCATGCTGCTCGATTTACGTGCGATGCACAAAAATGGCGCCGAGGCGCCTTTTGTCAAGAGACTCACCTCGATCGTCTCTGATGCCGCTCGAGAGAGCGACATTATCGGCTGGTACGAGGAGCAGTCGATTCTGGCCCTGATCTTCACGGAGATCAACCTGGAAGAAAAAGGCCCTGTTGTTACCGAGGTCTTGCATTCCAAGGTTTCGGCGGCCTTGCACGATAATTTCGATCACAAGTCCGCGGCGAATATTCGCATTAGCGTGCACTTTTTCCCAGAGAGTTGGGATAAAGGCCAATCGGTTCGGGAGGCTGACATCAAGCTCTATCCGGATCTTTCCCGGGAAAGGTCCGGAAAGCGTCTCCCCAGGATCGTCAAGCGCGGCATGGACATCGTAGGCGGCGCCGCATTGCTGCTGATTCTCTCACCCGTTCTGGCGATAATCGCTCTGGCAATCAAGCTCAATTCAAAAGGGCCGGTCATTTTCGAGCAGGAACGGCTCGGACAGTTTGGAAAGCGTTTCAAGTGCCTTAAATTCCGCACGATGTATGCGAACAATGACCCCAAGATCCATCGCGAATATGTCCAGCGTTTCATCGGGGGCCAAGTAGCCGGGCAGCAAAACAATAACGGTGCCGAGCCTGTTGTTTACAAGATTACCAATGATCCGCGGGTTACGCCGATCGGGAGATTCTTGCGCAAGACGAGTCTCGACGAATGTCCTCAATTCTGGAATGTCCTGCGCGGTGAAATGTCTCTGGTGGGCCCGCGTCCCCCGGTGCCCTACGAATTTGAAGTGTATGATTTTTGGCACCGGCGCCGGGTTCTTGAGATCAAGCCGGGCGTCACGGGACTGTGGCAAGTGAGTGGCAGAAGCCGCACCTGTTTTGACGATATGGTCCGCCTGGATTTGCGGTATTCCCAGAGCTGGTCGCTTTGGCTCGACCTTAAGATCCTTCTGGCCACTCCGTTGGCGATTTTCACCGGTGACGGTGCTTTCTGAAGGGCGCGCGGAAGGCGGATTCAAGATTTCCCGACCTCGACTGCCTGGTGCTGGAAGCAATCCCAATTGTTGTCCGGGTTTTTCTTCGGTCGCTCGAGCCGGTTGACACAGTGCGAGTGTCGACATTACGTCCTTTAGGCTTCTAGCGTTTTCCCCCCGTGTCTTGGAGGATCTAAATGATTAGGGTGGGTGTGATCGGTTACGGCTATTGGGGGCCCAATATCGTCCGCAATTTGCAGGGACTAGACTGCACGCGAACCGAAATGGTGTGTGACATGAGTCCGGCAGCGCGGGCCCGTGCCCAGAAGGCTTGGCCGGGCGTCAAGACGGTATCGGATCCTGGTGAACTTCTTCGATCCACCGAAATCGATGCTGTGGCCGTGATTACGCCCGTCTGGACTCACTACGAGCTGGCCAAACTGGCTCTCGAAAATGGGAAGCACGTCTTCATTGAGAAGCCGTTTACTTCGAGTGCCGTCCAAGCAGAAGAGCTTATCGAACTGGCTGCTCGCAAGAAACTGACGATCATGGTGGATCACACATTCTTGTTTACCGGAGCGGTCCGCAAGATTCGGGAATTGACCGAAAGCGGTACGCTGGGAGATCTGTATTACTACGATTCACTGCGCGTGAACCTGGGTTTGTTCCAGCACGACGTCAGCGTGATCTGGGACCTCGCGCCGCATGACCTGGCCATCATGGATCACATCATTAAGGGTGAACCGGAGGCCATCGTGGCAACCGGTGAAAGGCACCTGAACGGAGTCGAGGACGTTGCGTTCATGACGATCTACTTTCCGCGGAATGTTATCGCACACATCAACGTCAATTGGCTCTCACCGGTAAAGATCCGGACTACGTTGATCGGCGGACAGAAGCGGATGGTCGTTTGGAACGATCTGGTAGCGGATGAAAAGATACGCGTGTACGACAAGGGCGTTCAAATCGATTCGGGAGAAGGACTGCGCAATCTGCTGGTGAGCTACCGCACCGGCGATATGTGGGCCCCTCAGGTGGAACAGTTAGAAGCGCTACAAGTAGAACTGAAATATTTTGCCGATTGCATCATGAAGAGCCAGGTTCCCTTCAACGACGGCCACTCGGGGTTGCGAGTCGTGCGTATGCTGGAAGCTGCCGAGGCATCGATCCAAAAGAGAGGGGAGCTGGTCCGCCTGTGAACGAATTCCGCTCCATCGCGCCGGATGTCAAACTAGGCCAATCCGTTAAACTCTCCCAATTCATTAACCTGTACGGCTGTCAAATCGGTGATGAAACAAAGATAGGGGCTTTCGTTGAGATTCAGAAAAATGCCTCTGTCGGACGGCGCTGCAAAATATCCAGCCATACTTTTATATGTGAGGGCGTCACCATCGAGGACAACGTTTTTATTGGCCACGGTGTGACATTCATCAACGACTCGCACCCTCGCGCGACTACGGCCGGCGGCCAGTTGCAGACGGAAGCGGATTGGAAGGTTGAAAAGACCTTCGTAAAGAAGGGCGCTTCGATCGGATCAGGGTCAACGATTCTGGCCAACGTCACGATCGGAGAGGACGCTATTGTGGGCGCCGGGAGCGTGGTTACCAAGGACGTGCCCGCGAACACGATCGTTGCCGGAAACCCCGCGAGGATCCTGCGCCAAATCCCTCCGCGGAATCCCAACGCATTGCCGAAGTGACGAGCATCGGTTTTTGGCTCATGCCTTCTTGTCGAACTGCGGTTTCTCTTTGCCGGTGTTTCGTTCCGACGTGACGGGAGCCCGGTACGATTTTGAGTTTTCGAGTGAGACTCCACCAAATTTAAGGAGGGACTGTGAAACTCCTCATCGCCGGCGGTGCTGGGTATGTTGGCTCCGCCCTGATCCCCAAACTGCTTGATCGGGGGTACAAAGTTGACGTCGTTGATCTGTTCTGGTTTGGCAATCACTTGCCTCGGCAAGTCGGGATCCTAAACAAGGACATCTTTCAGCTTACCGAAGAGGATCTGGAGCCCTATGACCAAGTCGTCTTCCTGGCGGGTCTTTCCAACGACCCCATGGCGGAATATTCACCCAGCAAGAACTTCGTGTTCAACGCCGCCGCTCCGGCCTATCTGGCTTACACGGCCAAGAGGGCCAAGGTAAAAAGATATGTGTACGCGAGTTCCTGCTCCGTGTACGGGTACACGGAAAACGAGTTATACGACGAGACGCGCTCGGTGAGCTCTAGCTATCCTTACGGCATTTCCAAGCTGCAGGGTGAGCAGGCTGCTCTGCAACTGGTCGACGACAATTTCTCGGTCATCTCGCTGCGAAAAGGAACGATTTCGGGCTACAGCCCGCGCATGCGTTTGGATCTGATCATCAATACCATGTTTAAGAACGCCATGAAAGACCGCACGATCACCATCAACAATCCCTCCATCTGGAGGCCCATTCTGAGCATACGGGATGCTGTGACGGCCTACATCCGTGCCATCGAAGCAAACCACAAGATTTCGGGGGTCTTTAACGTCGCGTCGGGCAACTACACGGTCGGAGAAGTCGGCGACCTGGTCAAAGGAGCGATTGAGGAGCGGATGGGCTCGTCGATCCACCTCGTCATCAAGCATATTCAGGACTTTCGCAATTACAAAGTCAGTATCGAGAAAGCAAAGAACGTCCTAAGTTTCCACCCGGCAGACAATCTGAAATCCATCGTGCTGAACCTGATCGAGAATATGGACAAGTTTGAAGACTGGGACAACCCGCTCTATTCCAACATGGGAACATTCAAGGCGATCGACAACGGCATCGAAATTCACGCCATGGAGAGCACGCTCTAAAAAGGGTAGCCGTAATTGGCGCGAACGGTCAGCTCGGCAGCGATCTGGTTGCCGCGTTCTCCCAGGATGGCAATCCCCTCTGTGGGCTGACACATTCGGGCGCAGAGATTTCCGATCCATTCGGTCCCGCAGTCGCTCGGATGACCTTGGGCTCCCCATGCCGCCAGATTTCCTGGCGCTTGGTTTCTTGTTTTCCGGTCTGCGAATTGAGTAGGACGCAACTTAGACGTCGCAAAGCATCGAGCAGTTCTTTTCTGTCGTGGGTGTCCTGGGGGAGAAGGATGTGGCCGCGATAAAACCATGAATCAAGCTCTCTTAGCTGATATTCCCAATTTGAGCCCTAGCGAATATCCGGGCCGGTTTGAGGAAGGGCGGCATTCTCGTTTGTTCATCATGGGTGTCACTGCATTGTGGAGGGGGCACTTCCGCCGGTTAAGGTACTCGATACCGTGTGCGGTACTTGCAGCACTGATTCTGGTTCTCACCGGCTGCGGTGGTGGCAGCACCACTAGCAGCACCGGGCTGCCGGTGATTACCAGCAGCAGCACGGTCGGCGGAACAGTGGGGACGGTTTTCTCCTATCAAATTGCGGCTACTAACTCACCCACCAGTTTCGGTGCGTCGGGATTGCCTGCAGGTCTCACGGTGAATACGGTTTCAGGCTTGATCTCTGGGACTCCTACGGCTGCGGGGACCTCTAGCGTGACGCTGAGCGCCACCAACAGCGCGGGTACAGGCAGCGCTCCCCTAACCCTGACGGTAACCCTGACGCTGGCGCCGCCGGTGATCACCAGCAGTGGCACGGTTGGCGGAACGGTCGGGATAGCTTTCTCCTATCAAATCACCGCTACCAACTCACCCACCAGTTTCGGTGCGTCGGGATTGCCCGCAGGTCTCACGGTCAATACCGTCTCGGGTTTGATCTCTGGGACTCCTACGGCTGCGGGGACCTCTAGCGTCACGCTGAGCGCTACCAACAGTGCGGGTACAGGCAGCGCTCCCCTGACCCTGACGGTGACCGCGACCCTGGCACCTCCTGCGATCACCAGCAGTGGTATGGCTGGCGGAACGGTCGGGACGGCTTTCTCCT
>Ga0187863_10002069_pt1 | contig 15491 bp, 17 predicted proteins | sample June2016WEW_11_1_FD_132975 | JGI IMG/M metagenome (GOLD analysis project Ga0187863, IMG submission 132975) | Peatland microbial communities from SPRUCE experiment site at the Marcell Experimental Forest, Minnesota, USA - June2016WEW_11_10 | ecosystem: Environmental > Terrestrial > Soil >... | reverse complement strand
CAACTACAGCTACGGCGAAGTCGTCGCGGCGGCCGACACGATCCAGCTCTACAAGCTGATCTGCCGCCAAGTCGCGACCCGGCTCGGCCTCACGGCCAGCTTCCTGCCCAAGCCCGTGGTCGGCGTGAACGGCAGCGGTATGCACACCAATGTCTCGGTGAGCAAGAACGGCAAGAACCTCTTCTGGGATCCCAAAGGGCAGGAGCAGCTCAGCGCCTTCGGCTGGAAGTTCGTCGATCGCATCCTGACGCACGGCGACGAGCTCTGCCTGATGCTCAACTCCAGCGTGAACTCGTATCGCCGGCTCGACCCGCACTTCGAAGCGCCCAATCAGATCAAAGCTTCAGCGATCGATCGCGGCTCGATGGTACGCATTCCGATCGGCAACGAGCGCAGCATGCGCACCGAGGTTCGCTCCGTCGCCCCCGACGCAAATCCCTATATGGTAATGCTCGCGGTCTTTAAGACGGGTCTCGACGGTACGACCAGCACGCTCAAAAACTTGCGTCAAGCCGACCGTTACCTGCCCGACAATATCTACGACGCGATGGCGGCGTTTCGCGCTTCAGAATGGACCGGCAAGCTCCTGGGCGAGGATGTGAAGCAGCGCTACGCCGATCTCAAACAGGCCAGCGCAGACCGCTGTCCCCGTTTACTCGGAAGCTTCGTCAAAGCCCAGGAAGTGCAATACCACCACGAAGTCTACAACCAGTATTTGTGGAACCTGTTCTAGACACTAACGGTCGTGGGAGTCGCGAATCCGGTCCAGTGGGATTGCGATCACGCTGCCGCTGTCGCTTCCGATGATCAGCGTCGTTCCGACCACGATCGGCGAGCCGACGTTGAACGCGGTATGCATCAGCTTGTCGCCGATGACGCGACCGGTTTTAGCGTCGAGTGCCCACAGATAACCGCCTAAGTCGCCGAAGTAGATGGTGTCGTCGACGTCGACGATGCCGCCCTTGACGGCACCTCGCGTCGGCGTCTCCCAGAGCAGCATGCCGTTGGCCGTGTCGAGCGCGTGCATCCATGGCGCGAGCGCGCTGCCGACGAACAGCCGGCTTCCCTCGAGGAGCGGAACTGCGGCTTCGTTACGGATTGGAAGCGCGCCGCTCTCCAAGGCGACGTCCCACAAGCTTGCGCCGCTGGCGGCGTCGAGAGCGTAGACTCGCTCCGCCGTTAGATCGCCGACCGCCGTCGAGGTATCGGGTAGCACCGGCGAGACGTAGTCGCAGAAGACGCGACGCCCGTCGGTGACCGGGGGGCAATCGCCGATTCCTGAGGCGCCCCGCGAAAACGGACTGCGCCAGATGATGGAGCCGCCGTCTGCGTGCAGGCGCCACGCGGCGTTGCTGCCGACTCCCGTCGTGACGAAGTCGCCGTTACCGATGGGAAGAATCGCCGACATCGAGGCCATGGATCCCAGCCAGTGCTGAAAGCGTATCTCGCCGCTGATCGGGTCGAGGCCGTTAATCCAGCCTGCCCCGTCGTGGTCGATCAACGTGCCGCCAATGATGGCGGGCGTCGGCATCGCCGAGCCGCTCACCGTGGTTTGCCAGCGCATGTTTCCGCTGAAACGATCGAAACCGATGAGCGCGCTTGCACCTTGGCCGACCATCACCGGCTCGGAAGGCGAAGCGCTGCGGCTGGTCGGGTCGCCTTCACCCACGATAACCAAATCGTTGTAAATCAAGGGCGCGCTCATAAGCGGATTCGCCACGCGCGCGCTCCACAAGACCTTTCCGGTGGCGGCTTCGATCGCGTAGAGCGAGCCGTTGTTGTTTCCGACGTAGATCGTGCCGTCGACCATCGTTGGACTGGCCGAAATCTGGCCGCCGGTTTCGATCTGCCACGAGGCGTTGAGGGTACCGTCGACAACGGCGTTGTTTTGCGGGCCCAGTCGAAACTGCGTCCACGCAACCGCAAGCGTCAAAACGATTCGGCCGGCTAGGGCGATCATCAACAAAAGAGAGTTCCCGCTTTATAGCCTCAATTCCATTCCGTCGTAAGCAATCTCAGCGCCCGCCTCGTTAACGTGCTGTGAAGCTGCGGAGGCCGGATCGAGCATGGGATTGGAGTTGTTGAGGTGCGTGAAGATAATCCGGGTGCCGGCGCCGCGCAGCCGCTCGAGCGTGCCGGCTTCACCGGCGACGGGCTGATGCCCGAGCGATTCTGCGCGCTTTTCCATCAGACGTTGCGAGATCAGTTCGTCGGACGTGTAAAACGTTCCATCCACGAATGCCACGCGCGCCGCCGCAATCCCGGCATGAAGTGCGGCGTCGATGGCGGCGAAGACCGGCGCGAAAAGCAGGCGGTTCTTCCGGTCGAGGTCCGAGATTTCGTAAGCAACTACCGCGCCTGGCAGGCGCCGGCGCCCGTCGTAGCCGGGTGTCGTTCCGGGAACGGAAAAGGCGCGCACCGCGAGCTGATTTCCGACGACGTCATCTTTGCTTGCGGCCTCGCAGCCGGCGTCGAGCGGAACCTCGAGCCAGCGATGGGGCGCCTGCGAAAAAGGAGCGTAGGCCGGCTGCGCGACGGCAATCGCGCGAACCACGGCGCTCGAGCGAACGATGAAGCCGTGCTCGCCGCTCTGACGCAGCGTCACCAGCCCTCCAAGATGATCGACGTTCGCGTCGGTAAAGAGCATTCCGCCGATCGGCGTGCCGCGCGGCGTGTGCGGCTGCAAGGGCGTGAAAGCTTCGATCTGCGGTCCGATATCGGGCGAACAGTTGAGCAGGAGCCAACGCTCGCCGTCGGCGCTCACGGCCAAGCCGGACTGCGTGCGGTGCGGGCGCCGCCCTGCACGGGCTGCAGAGCAGTTGTCGCAGGCGCAGTTCCACTGTGGCACGCCGCCTCCGGCCGCCGAACCGAGCACGCGAACGATCACGCCCGGCGATAGACCGGTTCGGATACCCCTTCGCGCAAAGAGGCGAGGCTCGCGTGATCCGGGCTGAGCGAACAGGCTGGGTCGGTAACGCCGGCGTCGCCGGTGATCAAGAACGCTTGGCAGCGGCAGCCACCCCAATCCAGCTCGCGCCGGTCGCACGAGCGGCACGGCTCGGGCATCCAATCGGTTCCGCGATAGCGAACGAACGACGCGGAGTCGTGCCAGATCTCGCCAAGCGAACGATCTCGCACGTTCTCGAACGTCAACGTCGTGATGCCGGCAGCCGCCGGGCACGGGAGGGCGTACCCGTTGGGCGTGACGGTAACAAACTGGCGTCCCCAGCCGTTCATGCACGGCTTGGGAAAATCGCCGAAATAGTCCGGAAGCACGTAGACGATTTCCATCGCACCGCGTAGACGCTCGCGGGCCGCGGCGACGACCTGCTCGCCGTGGCGAACTTGTTCCAGCGTCGGCATCAGCGCGGTGCGGTTGCGATAGGCCCAGCCGTAGAACTGCACGTTGGCCAGCTCGAGCCGCCGAATCTCCAGCCGCTGCGCGTAGTCGATGACGTCCTCGATCGAATCGTGATTCAAACGGTGCAGCACGCAGTTGAGCGTGAGCGCGACGTCGCGCGAGAGAACGCGCCGGAGTGCCTCCAACTTCTTGTCGTGCACGATTGCGCCGGCGATGCGGTCGGCCAGCGCTGCTTGCGGCGCCTGAATGCTGATCTGCACGTGGTCGAGGCCGCCGCGGACCAATCGGTCGAGCAGCACGTCGTCGAGGAACGTTCCCTGCGTGATCAGATTCGTGTAGAGCCCGCAGGCGGCCGCGGCCTCGACGAGCGCAACGAGATCGGGGCGCAGCGTCGGCTCGCCGCCGGAGAAATGCGCCTGAACCACGCCGAGATCGGCGGCTTGCTGCAAGACGCGGGTCCACTGCCCGGTCGTCAGTTCGTCGCGATACGATCGCAGGTCGAGCGGGTTATAGCAATACGGGCACTGCAGATTACAGCGATACGTCAACTCGCACAGCAGGGACAGCGGCCGCGGCGCGCTACTCAGCTTTGTCACCCTGAGCGCAGTCGAAGGGCGCGATAAGCCCACGCTGCTCGAGTCGCGCGAAGAGTTCGAGGATATCCCCGCGAGCGTGGTCGACGCTTACGTCGAACCGCTCGGCCACAGCCGTGACGATCTCTGCTAGCGGCCGCGTTCCGTCGACGAGTTCCAGCGCCGCCGCGGCGGATGCGTTGAGAACGAGCGCGCCTTCGGGGATGAGCAGCATGACGCTGCCGTTTCCGTCGTGACGCAGCTTCACACCCTTGCCGAAGCGTGGGAGGGCGGTGGGCTTCATTTGAAGACGCCGGATGCGAGCGCCGTGGCGTCCAGGATGCACCACAGAACGTCGCACTTAAATCGCAAGGCTTCGACGCAGCGGCGTTCGACGTCGGGCGTCGTCGCTTCGCGCAGCACCCACGATAACGCCGACTCGGCGTCGCGCTGCGCCAGCGGAATTCGCTTTTCAAAGTACGCCAAACCCGAGCGATCGATCCAGGGATACTTTTCGATAATCGCCGCGACCCTGGCCGTCATGACCGGCGGCCCGAAAAGTTCGGTGAGAGAAGAGGCCACCGCTTCGATCCAGGGACGGGTGCGGGCGAACGTGACGTAGGCATCGACGGCGAAGCGTGTCCCCGGTGCGACCGCGCGTTCGGAGAGCACCTCAGCATCATCGAGCCCGACGGCTCTGGCCAGCGCCAGCCACGAAACCGTGCCGCCCTCACCGTCCGCGGCGCCGTCGTGATCGTAAATGCGCGAGATCCACGCCCGGCGATACGATGCGGAAGGCAGGTTGGCGAGAATCGCCGCGTCCTTCACGGGAATTTGCTTTTGGTAGTAATAGCGATTTGCTACCCAAGCCTGCACGGCGGCGCGGTCAAGCGTACCTGCGACAAGCCGCCGATGAAACGGGTGCTTGTCGTGATAGCGCTCCTCGCCGACGGCATAAAGCCGCGCGACGAGGCCGGAATCGGCCGTCGTTAGATCTTTGGTTCGCGCAGCGGCGCGCTAAGGTAAGCCGTTACCTCGGCGCCGAGCTGATGCTCTTGAAAATCGGGGCGCTCCCATGGCGCGCGTTTTTCCTTCATGTAGCTACTCCTTGGTGCTGAGCTCGTTTAACTAGTATACCGTATGCCGTCTCCGGCCGCCTTTATGCCCCGCCGCTGGAATAGTCGGCCGCTCCGGCAAAGGGGCGCATGCTCGCGTAGGCGAGCTTTTGACGCATGAGCCGGCTGGGGATCCGTACGCGGTCGGCCAGCCGCAAAAGGGCGAGAAGCTCCACGTGCCACCAGGTCATGTCGATCTCGAACCAGCGCAGACCGTGGCGCGCAGAGAACGGAAAGGCGTGATGGTTGTTGTGCCAGCCTTCTCCGAAAGAGAGCAGCGCGACCCACCAGCAGTTCGTCGAGCAGTCCGAAGTTCGATAGGTTCGGTAGCCGAGCATGTGGGCGGCACTGTTGACCAGCCAGGTCGAGTGATACGCGAACACGAGCCGGACGAAGACGCCCCAGACGACCCAGGCCCAGCCGCCGAAAAAGAAGAGCGCCCCCGCGAGCGCGAGTTGGAGCGGCAGGCCCAAGTGCTGCAACACCCGGTAGAATGGATCGGCATAGAGATCCGGAGCGTAGCGCGCGATCTCTTCGTCCGACGGCATATCGACGTTCTGCCGGTAGAGCCAATCGATGTGAGCCCAGCGAAAGCCGAGCCGGATGTTATGCGGATCCCCTTCGTCGTCGGCATGGGCGTGATGCTTGCGATGAATCGCGACCCAGCGAATTGGGTCGCCTTGGAGTGCGAGCGTTCCAAAGACCGCAAAAAGATATTCGAGCGGCTTGCGCAGGCGCACGCTGCGATGCGTCAACACCCGGTGATAGCAGAGCGTCACGCCCAAAACGCCGGTCAGGTATGAAAGGATCGCCGCGACGGCGATATCCGAAAAATGGAAGAACGCCGGCACGAAAGCGGCCAGCGCACCAATGTGAATAACCCCGAGTCCTATACCCGTCCCGTACCGTGCCGCTCGACTCATCGTCCTCCTCGTTCGTGGTCAGCGCGCCCTTGTCATCCTGAGCCCTTCGACTTCGCTCAGGACAGGCTCCGTCGAAGGATCCTATGTATGAAAGAGAGCCTGCACGAGGCAGGCTCTCTCTTGTTTGCTAGTGGCGGTGTTAGCGGTGCCTAGCGGTATGAGTGCCGGCTGGCGAAACAATCGCGGCAATAAACCGGCTTGTCGCCTCGCGGCTGAAACGGAACCTCGGCAACGCCGCCGCACTGGCTGCACGTCGCCTTGAACATTTCCCGTTGGCTGCTGCTGCGGGCGCCACCACCACCACCGTTGGGTGAGCGACCGGCTTTGCGTGCCGCACGGCAGTCCGTGCAGCGACTCGGCTTATTCGTAAAGCCTTTCATTGCGAAAAATTCTTGTTCCCCCGACGTGAACGGAAACTGTTGTCCGCAGTCAACGCAGGTGAGCATTTCGTCTGTATACATGTAGCGAGCGAATCTCCTAGATTAAGTAAGGTTGTTCTCCGGATCCGACTCGCTTCAGTGCCATTGGGACTTTTGCGGACTTCGAAGCCTGGGTAACCCGTCCACTATACACCATTCGGGGGCCAGCGTCACGAAATTCCGATCCCGGCCCGCCAGGAGCGTCCCTCGGGCAATCCGAACATACGTTCCGAAAATCCGGCTTCCGAGCCAGTCTCGGGCCCGGTGGTGGAGCGAGCCTCGCCCCACCTGGCTAGGGTTTTGCGGCCCTCGCGGGACCTGCGAAACCGGCAACCACCTAGTCGAAAGGACGCTATGCCACCAAGTAAAACCAAGCGCGCCGTCAAAGACCGGCGCCCCAAGCGCAAGCCCTGCGGCTTCTGCACCGATCGGGCGATCGCCGTGAGCTACCGCGATACGGGCCGCCTGAAAAAGTACGTCTCCGAGCGCGGGAAAATCGTGCCGCGACGCATCTCGGGGAACTGCGCCAAGCACCAGCGGATGCTGACCGTGGCGGTCAAGCGGGCCCGCCTGATCGCTTTTCTTCCGTTCGGGTCCGAATAGCCGCCGTGAAACTCGTTCTTTTTAGCGACGTCAAAGCGCTGGGCCGCAAGGGCGACGTCGTCGACGTCGCCGACGGCTACGCCCGCAACTTCTTGCTTCCGCGCAAGCTCGCCGGCGAAGCCGACAAAGGCGCGCTGGCCCAGATCGAAGCCCAGCACAAAGCCCAAGCGCGCCGTGACGCAAACGAGCTGGCCGAGGCCAAGGCGCTCGCGGCTCGAATCGAAGCTGCAAAGTTTGCCGTGCACGCGAAAGCCGGCGGCAACGGAAAGCTCTTTGGGGCCGTGACCAATGCCGACGTCGCTTCGGCGATCGCCGGCGTGCTCTCGATCGAAATCGACCGGCATAAAATCGAGCTGACCGATCAAATCAAGGCGCTCGGTTCGTATCCGGTTCAGATCAAGCTTCACAAGAGCGTCGTCGCCAAGACCGTGGTGGACGTCGTGGCCGCCTAAGGAGCGTCCCCGCGGTGCAACAGGTCTACGTGGCCCGCTTTCGCCGAAAGTTCGGTGCCGAAGATGAGTTGAGCCGGTACGTCAGCGCGCTTTACGAGATGCTCGCCTCGGTGATCGGCCAAGACAAGGTCGTACTACGGGCCGGCAAGGTCAGCGCTCTCAAGATGATGCGTTCGCAGAATCTGCCCGACCGGCTGTGCGGTTTGCAGCGCCTCGTCTTCGAGGACCCGACGCTCGAACGCGTGACGACTCGGGCGCAGCAGCGCAAGACGATCGCCGAGATCGAAGAGGCAATGGCCGACGTCATCGCGCAACGCCACGCCGAAAACTCGATCGAGCGGCGCGTGAACGAGAAGATGGCCGAGCGCCATCAGGAGTACGTCAAGGACCTCAAACTCGAAGCGCTGCGGGAGACGGGCGGCCCCGAGACCCCGGCGTCCCAAGCAAAGTTCGACGAGCTTGAAGCGCTCTCGCAGCGCGGGCTCTCCGTTTCGGCCCTCGCGCAGCTGCGTCCGCAAACGCTCCGCGAGGTTGTCGGCCAAGAGTCGGCGATCCGTGCGCTGCTGGCGAAGATCAGCTCGCCGTATCCGCAGCACGCGATTCTCTACGGGCCGCCGGGTGTAGGCAAGACGACGGTCGCGCGTCTCGCGCTGGAGGTTGCAAAGTCGCGGCCGTACACGCCGTTTGCAAAGGACGCACCGTTCGTGGAGGCAAGCGGGACGACGCTGCGATGGGATCCGCGCGAAACGGTCGACCCGCTTTTGGGCAGCGTCCACGATCCCATTTACCAAGGCAGCCGGCGCGAGTTCTCCGAGGCCGGCATCCCGGAGCCCAAGCTGGGGTTGGTAACGCGGGCTCACGGCGGCGTGCTTTTCATCGACGAAATCGGCGAGATGGACGGACCGCTTCAATCGCGGCTGCTCAAAGTGCTCGAGGATAAGCGCGTTCCATTCGAGTCGTCGTACTATGACGAAAGTTCGCCGAACGTTCCGCAATGGATCAAGCGCCTCTTTAAAGAGGGGGCTCCGGCCGACTTCATTTTGATCGGCGCCACGACTCGCGAACCCGACGACATCGATCCGGCGGTGCGCTCGCGCTGTGCCGAGATTTTCTTCTCGCCGCTGTCGCAGCATCAAATTCTTACGATCGTGCAGGGCGCCATTCGCCGGCTTGGTGCCAAGGCCGCGCGCGGCGTCGCGCAGCTGATCGCGTCGTACACGATCGAAGGGCGCAAGGCCGTGCAGATCGTTGCCGACGCCTACGGTCAAGCGCTCTATCGGCTTTACCCAAGCAAACAGCAAGCGGGCGCGATCAAGAGCCCGTCGATCCTCGAGGAAGACGTGCGCGCCGTCGTTCGGACGAGCCGGCTGGTGCGCGCCACTCAGGTGAAGGGACGCGCCACGCGCGAGATCGGCAAGAGCTTTGGTCTGGGCGTACTCCATCACTTGGGCAGCATCATCGAGATCGAAGCGGTCGCGTTTCCCGCCTCGCAACCCGGGAAGGGGACGATTCGCTTCAACGATACGGCCGGTTCGATGGCCAAAGACTCCGTCTTTAACGCAACCAGCGTGATGCGCACCGTGACCGGCTTCGACGTCGCCGATTTCGATCTTCACATCAACGTCGTCGGCGGCGGAAACATCGACGGCCCTTCCGCCGGGCTAGCGATTTTTCTCGCGCTCTATTCGGCGGTTACCAAGACGCCGATCCCCCAAGACCTTGCAATCACCGGCGAACTCTCGATCCAAGGAAAGGTGCGCGGCGTAGGCGGCGTGATCGAGAAGTTGTACGCGGCCCGTCAGGCGGGCATGCGGCGAGTCCTGGTGCCCAAGGAGAACGCACGCGAGATCGACGCAACGCTGAGTGGGCTGGAAGTGGTTCCGGTGACGAGCGTCGCGCAAGTGCTCCGAGACCTGCCCAAGCGCCGGCGCTAAAAGCCGGTCGCTCCTCCTTGAGTGCCATAACGTATGGCACACAACTCACGTAAATTTGTGCTTATGCACAAGCGACCCACAAGGCGTTCACCGGCGTACTGCGGGACAGCGGCTCGACGCTCATGACAGTTCAACCGCTTCGCTCAACGATCGATCGCATTCCGCCAAGCAATCTCGAGGCGGAGATGGCCGTGATCGGCTCCGTGCTTGTCGACCGCGAAATGCTTGCAGCCGTCGGCGAAATCGTTCGCCCGGCCGATTTCTACGCGCACGTCCACGAAACGATCTTCGCCGTGCTCCTCGATCTGTACGATCGCGGAGAGCCGGTCGACAAGATCACCGTCGGCGAGGAGCTCAAACGGCGCAACGTTTTGGAACGCGTCGGCGGGCTCTCGTATATCAGCGCGCTCATGGATACGGTGCAGAGCGCCGGATCGGCTCGCTATTATGCGACAATCGTTCGTGAGAAATCGCTCCTCCGCTCTCTGATTCACGCCGGCACGGAGATCACGCAGCTCGGCTTCGAGGGTGAAGAGGACGTTCCCGGAGCCCTCGACCGCTCGGCGCAACTGGTGTATACGATCGGCGAACGCCGCGGCGTCACCGAGTTCATGCCGGTCAGCCGGCTGATGAAGGATGCCTTCGATCATATCGATCGGCTCTTTCATATGCGCGGCGATCGCACCGGGCTCACCTCGGGCTTCCGCGACATCGACGCGATGACGACGGGTTTCCAGGCGGGCAATTTCGTGATCGTCGCCGCACGCCCGGGCATGGGGAAGACGTCGTTTGCGCTCAACATGGCGGTCGCCGCGGCACGTGAGTGCGGCGCGCCCATCGCATTCTTCTCTTTGGAGATGTCGAACAACGAGTTGATTCAGCGCTTGATTTGCGCCGAGGCGCGCATCTCGATGAACGACATGCGCCGCGGCAACATCAAGCAGCATCAGTGGGAAGACATCTCGCGGGCGATGGGCACGCTCAACGAGCTTCCCATTTATCTCGACGATATGGGCGCGCTGACGATCGGCGACGTGCGCAGCCGATGCCGGCGTTTGAAGTCTACCGTCGGATTGGCCGCGATCTTCATCGATTATCTTCAGCTCGTTCGCCCCGGCGTGCTGGCGCGCAACGCCAACCGCAACGAGGAGCTGTCGGAGATCTGCCGCACGCTCAAGGTGACGGCGAAGGATCTCGAAGTACCGATCGTCGCGTTGGCGCAGCTCAACCGCGGCGTCGAGATTCGCAGCGAAAAACGCCCGATGCTTGCAGACTTGAGAGACTCGGGCTCACTGGAGCAAGAGGCCGACGTCGTCGCATTTCTCTATCGCGACGGCTACTACAATCCCGAAACTCCTGAGCCCGACCTGACCGAGTTCATCATCGCCAAACATCGCAACGGCCCGACCGGCTCGGTGAAGCTCCGCTTCCAGCGCGAGTTCACACTCTTCTTGCCGTACGGCGACGAGACTCACTACCCGACGCCGTAGCGCCGAGAGAAGGGACAGCTGGCGTAGCAGGCTAAAGCTGTTAACCATGGTTATCGTTAGCCATGGGTAACAAAAGTGCCGTAGACCTTCTAAGCGTGGGAACCGACCGGTCCCCATCGCGGGCTCGGGAAGACTACGTCAAGGCGATCTACCAGCTCGGCGGTGGCGCTCCGGTGCGGGCGGCGGCCGTCGCGCGGTATCTCAACGTGAGCCGAGTCTCGGTGAGCAAGGCAAAGCGCCTACTCGAGACCGACGGTCTGTTGGAGGCCGAAGCGCCGCCGGCCAAGCCGCTGCGGCTCAGCCGTAAGGGCCGGGCTCTTGCGATTGCGATGGTGCGCCGGCACCGTCTGCTCGAAACCTTTCTGCATCGCTCGCTCGACCTGCCGCTGGAGCGCGTGCATGCCGAGGCCGAGCGCATCGAACACGTAATCTCGGACGACCTCGCCCTGCGAATCGCCGCCTTTCTCGGGCGGCCGAGCAGCGATCCCCATGGGCATCCCATCCCGTACGACGATGCTCCAGCCGCGGGCGATCCGTTGAATACGTTAGCGAGCGTTGCCGTGGGCGCGAGCGCGCGCGTCGTGAGCCTCGACGATCGCGACGATGACGCCGTAGGCGTGCTCGCCGCAGCCGGAGTGCTCCCAGGGATGACTGTCCGCGTCGAACGGAGCGATACGACGAAGATGCGCGTGCGCTGCGGAAAGCGCGTCGTCTCATTGCATCGCCGTCACGCAGAGATGGTACGCATTGCACCATAGCTACGGCGTCGGTGCGGCCAGCCCGAAGGTAGTCGCCGCCGGCCACGAGGCACTAGCGGGAAATCGGCGCGGTCTGCGAGCGCTCTTGCCGTTTGCCGGCCCCGCGTTCGTGGCATCGGTTGCGTACATGGATCCCGGCAACTTTGCGACCAACATTCAAGGTGGCGCCGCATTCGGCTACCGGCTTCTCTGGGTGGTCGTACTCGCAAACTTGATGGCGATGCTCTTTCAGGGACTCTCCGCGAAGCTCGGCATCGTGACCGGAAGGAATCTTGCCGAACTCTCGCGCGATAACGCCCCCAAACCGGTCGTGATTTCGATGTGGATCGTTAGCGAGGTCGGAGCGATGGCCACCGACCTTGCGGAGTTTCTCGGAGCGATCATCGGATTGTACTTACTCTTCCACATTCCGATGTTGATCGGAGCCGTCATTACCGGGATCTTGACGTACGCAATATTAACGCTTCACCGGCACGGTTTTCGCACGATGGAAACGTTGATCGGGTCGCTGGTCGGCATCATCGCCGTCTGTTACATCGTCGAAACCGTGCTGGCGAAGCCGAACTGGCATCAAGTCCTCTATCACTCGATCGTGCCGTGGATCGGTGGCCCCTCGAGCGTGTTTTTGGCCGTCGGCATCGTCGGCGCGACCGTCATGCCGCACGCGATATACCTGCACTCTGCGCTTACGCAGGACCGAATCGTTGCCAAAAACCGCCGCGACGTCGGGCGCATCGTGCGCTTCTCGTACATCGACGTGATCGTCGCGCTGACGATCGCGGGCTTGGTCAACCTCGCGATGATGTACATGGCGGCGGCGGTTTTTAATACGACCGGCCACGCTGCGGTCGCCGATATCGCAACGGCCTACCGTACGCTGACGCCGCTGCTCGGCAATCTCGCGGCGGTCGTCTTTCTGATCTCGCTGATGGCCTCGGGAATCTCGAGCTCGGTCGTCGGCACGATGGCCGGTCAGGTGATCATGCAAAGTTTCGTCGGTTTCACCGTGCCGCTTTGGGTCCGCCGAGTGATTACGATGCTGCCGGCGGTCGCAGTCGTGGCGCTCGGGCTCAACGTTACGCAAACGCTCATCGTCAGTCAAGTGATCTTGAGCTTCGTATTGCCCGTGCCCGTGATCGCCCTTGTGCTGTTGGGATCGCATCGAAAAACCATGGGCGAGATGGTGAACCGCCCGTATGTTACCGCGCTGGCCATCTGCGCGGCCGTCGCGATTCTGTTCCTCAACGGCGTCTTGATCTGGACGACGGTGCATCCGGCCTAAATCGTAATGCTCTGGTTTTCCACGCAGCCAATGCTCTGAGCGAGATACATCCGCGAGAGCTTGACGTACTCTTTCGAAGAGATCTCGATCCAGGCGGCGGCTTCGCCTTCCAAAGGTTTCTTCACGGTAGCGGGCGCACCCGCCGCGACGACGCGCGCCGGAATCGCCGCGTTTTGTCCGACGACGCTGCCGGCTGCAATCAACGTGCCTTCGCCGATCGTGCAGCCGTTGAGCAGCGTTGCGTTGCTGCCGATGAGGGCGTAACGTTCGATCGTGCAATCTTCCATCACCGCGCAGTGCCCAACCGTCACGTCGTCGCCGACGAATGTGCCGCCCCGTTCGCTGACGTGGACGACTGCGTTATCCTGAATCGACGTGCGCGCGCCGATTCGAATCGGTCCGTTGTCGCCGCGCAAGACGGTTCCGAACCAGATGCTGGCTTCTTCGCCGACTTCGACGTCGCCGATCAGAACGGCATTGGGCGCGATGAAGGCCGACGGGGCGATCTTTGGCCGCTTGCCTCGATACTCGATAATCATAAACGATGCTTCGGAAATACCCGTGTCGAACCTCGCGGCATGCACCGACATCGGACGCCGCTGCGCGGCGTGAAGGCAACGCCGCATCCGAAACCCGACGATCCGAACTACACGGCCGTCAACTATGCGTATGCGGGGCGCACCGGCCACATCCACGAGGTCGTCGAAATCGCGGGGCGTTCGCTTGCCAAAGTTGGCTTCGACGACCGCAAGATCGTGTACTATCTACTCGACGACCTCGAGCTTGACGAAAGCGCCAAGCGGGGCACTTTTCACGACGTGTCCTAGGCGGCGGGTACGGCGTTACGAGCGCTCAGCTGGCCGGTATACGTCGTATTTTGGTCGGCCAAAGCGCAGGCCGGTGCTGCGAGCGCGAGCAGGAGGGCAAGCAAAGGTATGCTTTTTATGATCGCACGATGCTCCGAAAGGCTGGTCTACGCCTCTCGTGGAAGGGCGCCTCGACGCCGACGTAGCTCAGTTGGTAGAGCAATTGTTTCGTAAACAATAGGTCCCCGGTTCAAGTCCGGGCGTCGGCTCCATGAAAAGGCTATAGGCTATATGGCTTTTTTTGTTTCCGATTCTTTGGCCTGGGAATCGCCGTGGAGCAACGGATGGAGCAACGCGACCTTGGCGGGTTCCCGGGGAGACTGACTGGGCGCAAACGATGCTGAGCGTTCTCATGGGCTACGGCAGGACGGTGATCGTTATCGTCCCGGAGGTGAGATGCGCGAACACCGGCTTTGGTACGGGGTCCATGCTACTGCCTGGGACGATGTTAATCGATGCCGTTAGTCGGTAACTCCCGGGAGTCAGGTTTTTGTACCGTTGGTCAATATGTAAAGTGTTCTTGACAATGCTGTTAGTGTCGATGGAATACCCGGGAAGGCCGGTCGAATCTAGTTCGGCAGCAACCCAGTTCGGCTCCAATGCTGTCTGCTTGCCGTGTGCGTCAACAAGTGTTGTGTAGAATCCTTGCGGCTCAAGAGTTCTTATCTCCATGCTCGGGCCGGTGTTTCTAACGAGGACGACGACCCCAGCGGGCTTACCGTGCGTGAATGCCGTATTTCCGCCTACGATTCCCAGTTGCCATCCATGTGAACTTGGTCCCCAGGACGCTGCGTCAGCGAGTTGGTTGTAGGGCCCATTCCCGGGTGAGAGTATGGTAGAAAACTGAGCGCGACACGGGGACCCCGTGGCGTTGATGAGCGTGACAGTCATGCCGACGCAAAAAGCGTAGCGGCTAATCCCCAAAAGCTTCATACGTCTAACCTCCCGAAGCGCGAACACCACGTCGGCTAGGACCATTCTGTGAAGGCGGCTGAGCCGCCTCGAAGCGACGACTCGCCGGACTGGCCCGATGCGAGGAAGCATTGGGGAACGCTCATGATCTTCTTCATGCATACAGGGAAAGGCGGCTCGGGAAAACTAGCACGAAGCCGCTGCTCGGCTACTTTTTTGTGCTTGAAGATTGCCCAAGAACACGAGCGCCGATACGAGCCTCCGAGCCGCATTTCAAGATCGACCCGGTTTTTGTTTCCGCGGTAAGTCCTACGAAGGCGGTATCATATGCGGGACGATACGAAGTCCTAATTCAGCGACTACTCTTGGAGCAGTTGTACGATCTCGGATCGCTTACGCTTACAACACCGACGCTGCCAACCATTGTGACGTTTCCCAACCGCGATCTAGACGCAACACAGTTCTTCGCAAAACTTGAGGGATTTGCGCTCGGCGCGGTAAAGGCAGGCCTATGAGCAAGATTGGGGACCGCAATGGGACGCCGGAGGAGATGAGGACACGCGGCGACACATTGCGCGACAAGATCATGCGCTCGGGACTGTCGTTCAAAGACTTCGAGCAAGAGGCGGAGTTGAGCCGCAATCAAGTATACCGACTCTTGAAGGGGCAAAAACCGACAGCCGAGCAGGAGGCGCGGATTCTGGTAGCTCTCAGAGGCGCTTTGAAGCCCGATCCGTGAAGCCGAGTCGCTGCGATTGGATTCGCCTAGGGTAGAAACGGGGGCTCCGAACCTAAATGTTTCTT
>Ga0187863_10002068_pt1 | contig 15505 bp, 9 predicted proteins | sample June2016WEW_11_1_FD_132975 | JGI IMG/M metagenome (GOLD analysis project Ga0187863, IMG submission 132975) | Peatland microbial communities from SPRUCE experiment site at the Marcell Experimental Forest, Minnesota, USA - June2016WEW_11_10 | ecosystem: Environmental > Terrestrial > Soil >... | reverse complement strand
TTGCCGCCCACCGAATCCGCGAATCCCTCACCCGCCCAGGCGCCCCAGTTGACGCTCAGGGCCGGCTGACCTTGGGCTTGCCGGTGATGCGACAGCGCATCCAAAAAAGCGTTGGCGGCGGCATAGTTACCCTGACCGGGCTGGCCCAGCACGGAACCCGCGGAAGAGAAGAGGACGAAGAAGTCCAAGGGATCGTCCTGGAGCAAGCGATGCAACAGCCAGCCACCCATCACCTTGGGCCGCAAAACCGTCGTCAGTGCCGCCGCATTGAGTTGCACCAGCAGTCCGTCCTGCAATACGCCCGCCGCGTGCACGACACCCCGGATCGGCGGCCAACCCTCCGCGCGAAATCCGTCCAGAAAGCTGCTCAATTCTCCTGCATCCGCCACATCGACCGATGCCAGATGCACGCAGGCTCCCAAAGATTCCAGCTCCCGGATGGCGGTGATTTGACGGGCCAAGCGACTTCCTGCTTCCACCGAAGGCCAGTCCGCGCGCGGCAGGAGCTTCGTGCGTCCCAAAAGGATCAACCGCCGCGCCCCTTGCTCGACCATCCAACGCGCGACCAGGAGGCCGAGGTCTCCTAGTCCTCCGCTGATCAGGTAGCTACCGTCCGTCCGCCACCGGAGCGGAGGGGCTGGCGTAGCCGATGGGCGCTGGCGGAGCAAACGAGCCACGTATCGCCGCCCTTGACGAAACGCAAGTTGATCCTCTCCATCTGCACTTAAGATTTCCTCGCACAACTGATGAGCGGCAACGTCACACAGCGATGCCTCGGGTTCCAGGTCCACCAGCCCGCCCCAGAACATCGGGTGTTCCTGCGCAATGACGCGCCCCAATCCCCAAAGCAGTGACTGCGCGACGGACAACAGCGCGGACTTTTCTCCGGCCGCTTGAGCACCCTGCGTAATCAACCACAGTCGCGGGAGGTCAGGCGATTCCCTCCGAGCCAGTTCTTGCACCAGCAGCAATACACTGCCGCAGCCCAAAGTCTGGGCGGCATTCAGCGAAGCCACGGTGGTCTCCTCTGGACAGACAACATCAAGACTCCAGAGATGGACAATTCCACGACAGCCCGGCTGATCCGATGCCATAGCCACCTCGAAGAGACGGCGGATGTCTTCCGGTCGTTCGGAACGGATGCGAAAATGCTGGCCGTCCGTTTGCTCGTACGTTTCCCCGCGAGCGACCAGAATACTCCGTTCGCCCCGCGCTTCCAACAATGCGGACAGCGCATCTCCGACGCCACCGCTGTCGGTAAAGATCAGCCAGCTTGCCCGGCTGGCTGGTGAAGAGGGTTTTCCTGCCGCGCGTTCTTTGGGCTGCCACTGGAACTCATAGAGCCAGTCGTCGAGATTATCAACAACCGCGCGCGGCGTGTCATCACCCAGGTGTTCAAAGCGCAGTCCCTGAATCTCAACCGCCACGCGTCCCGCTTCATCGAGGAGCTGCACTTCTCCCGTTGTGGCATTTGCCTCCCGATGCTGCACCCGGGTGTGGCTCCATAGATGACGGCCCGGACGACCGTGAACCCGGAACTGGTCGATGCGGGTCGGCAGGTGGATTCCTTGCCGGCCGTTTTCGGTCGCTTCCGCGGCAACCGCCGCCCCAAAAGCCTGCAACCCGGCATCGAGAATTGCCGGGTGAATTTGAAAGCCATGAAACTCCAACTCCGTCCCCTCAGGCACGTGCACTTCGCCCAACACATCGCCATTGTTCCGCCACAACTGGGCGATGCTCTGAAAGAAAGGACCATAGTGAATGCCGCTTTCGCCGAGTTTCCGGTAATAATCCTGGCCGGAGATCTTCTCGGCGCATCGAGTTCGCATCTCCGTAAGCGTCTCCTGCCCGGCCTCCGGGAGGATGATGCTGTCGTCCTGTGCAAGGCAGATCTTGCCGGTCGCATGCAGCGTCCATGCTTTACCGGAGCAACTGTAGATGTGAAAGGAAGCCGTTCCATCTGCGCCCGGAGAGAGGATCACCTGAATCGTGCGGGTTCCGCCATCGGGTAGGAAAAGCGCCTTGCGAAATTCAATATCCTTCAGCGCCACGGATTGCGCTCCGAAGACTTCAACCGCGGCGGACAGAGCCATCTCCACATAGGCCGAGGCGGGCAGTACGGCGACGCCTTGGATGCGGTGGTCATCCAGATAAGGCAGGGAATTTTTGTCCAGCGTGGTTTCCCAGAAGTGGATTCCTGCTGGATGTGCCGCTTGGAAATGACGGCCCAGCAGAAGATGGTTTCCTGGCCCGCTCCGGGAGGCTTGCCCCCGGTGAGAGCCGGTGTCCCTGGCAGAGGGCTCAAACCAACAACGCTCCCGTTGCCACGGGTAGAACGGGAGTCGAACGCACCGGCCTCCGGTCGGATAGAGCCGTTTCCAGTCAACCGGGTATCCCAAACAATAAAGCGCGCCCAGCGATCCGAGCAGGACCGTGTGTTCATCTTCCTCACGCCGTAGCGAAGGAAGCACGGCGCCTTCCTGGCCGAAGTGATGAAACCCTTGCTGCATGGCGCTCAGTAGAATGGGGTGCGGGCTGATTTCCAGGAAGATGTCATGCCCATCTTCCACCAGGCGCTGAACCGCAGGGGAGAAGAGCACCGGCTCCCGCATGTTCCTCGCCCAATAAAGCGTATCGAATTCCAGTCCGTGGATGATCTGGCCGGTCACCGTCGAGTAGATCGGCACGGATTCAGCCCGTGGCTGCAGCCCTTCCAAAGCCTGCAGTAAATCGGCGCGCAACGGCTGCATCTGGGGGCTGTGCGAGGCAAAATCGACCTTTACCATCCGACAGAAAATGTCGCGACGCTGCAACTGATCCAGAATGGTGGCGAGCGCGGCCGGATCGCCGGACAACACTGTCGAGGTGGGACCGTTGCTGACCGCGATGGACACGCGATCTTCGAAGCCGACCAGCATGCGTCGAGCTTCCTCGATGGAAAGTTCCACCGCCGCCATGGCCCCTTGCCCAATGGTGCGCTTGAACAACCGGCTGCGATGACAAATGACCCGGACGGCATCGTCCAAACTCAGTGCACCGGCGACGTAAGCGGCCGCGACCTCTCCCAAACTATGGCCTACCAGAGCCTGCGGCTCGATACCCCACGAACGCCACAAGGCGGCCAAAGCGATTTCAATCGCAAAGAGGGCCGGCTGGATGATATCGACTTGGTTCAACCGCGACCGGGCGGCATCGGTAACCGCGAGTTCGGCGAGCAACGACCAATCCCCGTACGGTCGCATCGCCCGGTCACAGCGTTCGATGACCTCCCGGAAAACGGCTTCCTGCTCCAACAACCGCCGCCCCATGCCAAACCATTGGCTCCCCTGCCCCGGAAACACAAAAACCAGTTTTCGCTGGCGCGCGGAAAGATTGCGATCAGACGACAAGCCGGGACGAGCCTCGCCCCGCAAAAAAGCTTCCAGGCTCTCGATCAGTTGCGCCGTCGAATTGCCGGTCAACGCGAGGCGGTAGTCGTGGTGACTGAGCCGCACGCTGGCGGTGTAACAGACATCCGTCAACGACGCCGCAGACACCGGGGTGGCGAGGAAGTTTTGCCAGGCGCGAGCAAGCGCCTGGAGGGCTTCCGGGCTACGTGCCGACAGCGGGAGCAGGTGGGTGCCGATTTTCCGTTCTGGACCCGGCATTCCGATGATGGCCGGGGGCGCCGCTTCCAGAACCAGATGAGCATTGGTGCCACCGAAGCCGAATGAACTGACTCCGGCCAATGCCGGCCCGGACTCAGTGGGCCATGGACTCAGCGTTGTTTGCACCCGGAGAGGAAGCTCGTCAAAAGGAATATGCGGGTTGGGCTTTTCAAAGTGCAGGCTCGGTGGAATCTCCTGATGCCGGAGCGCCAGTGCCACCTTGATCAAGCCTGCGATACCGGCAGCGGCCTCGAGGTGGCCCAGGTTGGTCTTGACCGACCCCAGGGCGCAAGGCCGTCCCGGTGGACGTTCGACACCCAGCACTGCGCCCAGCGCTTTCGCCTCGATCGGGTCGCCCAACAATGTGCCCGTGCCGTGGGCCTCGACGTATTGAACCTTGCCGGGCGAGACGGCGGCTTGCCGGTAGGCTTCGCGCAGGACCGCCTCCTGGGCCAGCGGATTCGGCGCCATGAGCCCGTTGCTCCGTCCGTCCTGGTTCACGGCGCTACCGCGAATGACGGCGTAAATCGGGTCGCCATCCGCCAGGGCTTGCAAGAGGGGCTTCAGCACGACGACACCGGCACCCTCACTTCGAACGTAGCCGTTGGCCCGGGCATCGAACGCTTTGCAGCGCCCATCCGGCGCCATGGCGCCGGCTTTGGTAAAATTGATCGCAATCGCCGGCGAGAGAATCAGATTTACGCCCCCGGCCAAAGCCAGCGTGGATTCGCCGTTCCGCAGACTGCAGCAGGCCAGATGGACGGCCACGAGCGACGAGGAACAGGCCGTGTCGATGGCAAGACTCGGCCCGCGAAAATCGAACAGGTACGAGATTCGATTGGCGGCGATGCTCTGAGCATTGCCGGTGCCGGAGTAGGCATCAATTCGCTCGAGATCATTCCACTGCAGCCGGCCATAATCGTTGGTTGCGATACCGATGAATACGCCGGTCTGGGTGCCAACCAGACGCTCGGGCACCTGCCCCGCGTCCTGTAACGCTTCCCAGGTCACCTCCAGCAAGAGGCGTTGTTGGGGATCCATGCGCAACGCCTCCCGAGGGGAGATGCCAAAGAAATGGGGATCGAACTGGTCCACCTGCCCCAGAAAACCGCCCCAGCGAGTGTTCATTTTGCCCGGGGTCGCTGGGTCAGGATCGTAAAACACATGCGGGTCGAAGCGATCCGCGGGGACTTCACGGATGGCATCCACTCCGTCTCGCAACAACTGCCAAAACGCGGCCGGGTCATTTGCGCCGGGAAAACGGCACCCGACGCCGATGATGGCAATCGGTTCGTTGTTCGCCTCCCGGTCCCGGCCGGCCCCGGTCGCTGACTCCGACACGTCCGGTGATCCTGCCAAATGCCGGGCAAGAGCCTCGATGGTAGGATACTCATAGGCCAGAGCCGGAGAAAGTTTTCGTCCCAGCCACTCGGCGAGTTCACCGGCCAGGCTGACTGCCTCCGTTGACCCAAGTCCGTAGCTGGCGAAGGGCTCCCGAATATCGATCTCGTGAGGCTCGATTCCCAGCCGTTCGGAAAGTTTGGAGACCAACCACGCCTGGATGACTTCTGCGTTGGTGGAATTTTCAGCCATCGCTCACTCCTCACCGGGTTTTTCCAACGTCCCCTTCAGGAAGCTGGTCTGGCAGGCATGGTGCTGCACCTTGCCGCTGGTGGTCTTGGGAATACGCCCGGCCCGGAGCAGCACCACCGTGTGGACTCGCACATCATGTTCTTCGGCCACCGCCCTCCGAATGGCCCGAACCACAGTCTCGACATCCAGCGGCAAACGCCCGTTGGGATGAGCATGCGCTTCCCCAACCCGCGGGTTGTGAGCCGCCGGTTGGTGCCTGGGATCAACTTCGACGGCGATGATCAGTCGTTCTTCGCCGGTGCCATCAACCGAAAACGCCGCGCAGCAAGACGGCCGCAAGGCCGGGTGACTCTGCTCGGCCGTCAATTCAATATCCTGAGGGTAAAGCTTGCGACCACTGATGATGATCAGATCCTTCAGGCGACCGGTGACAAACAGCTCACCGTCTTTCATAAATCCCAAATCCCCGGTGCGGAGAAACGGTCCCTCCCCGGTATCTTTCAGGTAGGCCCGACAAGCGCGGTCGGTTTCCTCGGGTCGGTTCCAATACCCCTGAGTCACGCTCGGGCCGGATACCCAGATTTCGCCCACCTCCTCTGGTGTGCAGGTGGTCAACGATTCCGGATGAACGATGACAATCCTGATATCGTGCAGGGTGTGGCCACTGCCGACCAGTGTCCGCACATTCTGGTGCCGGGTGGAGGCCTCCACGACACGGTTCTGCTCAAACGCTGCCACTTGAATCGTGCGGAACATCTCGTCTCTTAGAAAACCGCCGGAAACAATCAACGTGGCTTCGGCGAGTCCATAACAGGGATGGAAGGCACCGGGGCGGAAACCACACGAGGCAAAGGTGGTCTCAAATTGTTTCAGAGTGTCGGCGCGGACTGGCTCGGCGCCGTTATAAGCCACATCCCAACTGCTGAGGTCGAGAGTTTCCCGTTGTTCGGGAGTAATTCTGCGGGTGCACAATTCATAGGCGAAATTGGGTCCGCCGCTGATCGTGGCTTTGTAGCGCGAAATGGCCTGGAGCCAACGTATCGGCCGCATGAGAAAGGCTGCCGGCGGCATCAGGTAACACGGACCGCCCTTGTACACCGGCTGGATAATCCCATTGGTAAGTCCCATGTCGTGAAAGGCCGGCAGCCAGGTGACCGTGACACTGTCCGGGACGAGCGCAAAGAGGCGATGAATGTAAGCCGAATTGTGAAGAAGGTTCCCGTGACTGATCATGACGCCCTTCGGTTCCGCAGTGGAGCCGGAAGTGTATTGGAGCAACGCCAGCGTGTTGCTGGTCACAGCCGGGTCCCGCCAGTCCTGCGCCAGGCCGCCGGCAACCTTATCGGTCGCCACCCAGCGCATCTTCTGCAACTCGGGAGCTTGCGTGAACAGACTCTCAGTGCTGGAGAGAATCGCTGACGTGGTGAGCACCACCGCCGGCTTCGCATCGTTGATGATGGCCCGAAGCTTGGGGAGACTCCGCTGGGGCTGAGCCAGATTGGGCGGAGGCAGAGGGACGGCAATCACCCCGGCATATAAACAACCAAAGAACGCGGTGATGAACTCGAGACCGGTTGGATACAGCAACAGCGCACGCTCTCCGCTTGCCACGCAGCTTTGGAGCAGCGCCCCAATACTTCGGGCCTGGCAGTCCAACTCGGGACCGCCCAGCTGACCCCCTTCCGCTTCTCCATCCACCAGATAGGTAAAGGAGGTATAGGTCCGCTGTCCAGGCTGTTGAAGCGCTCGCCAGCGAAGGATTTCGACGAGTGTGGAAAACTCCGCGGTTGGATCAGTAGGGTCTGACTTCATCCGTAACACCTCGGAAAAGAATAACTGTCCATGCTGTACAAAATCAAATCCCTTTCTCCGTTGCCCCACTTGTCCGCTCCGAACAACGTCGTTGCGGTTTGCGGCAGTTGTTGTTGATCAAATTGAAATCACTCAATTTGGAAAAATATACGTATGGAATCCGGGTGGGCGCTATGGGGTGTTTTCCCCATATGAGATTATGTTGGTAAGATTGGGTTCAGGCCGCTTCCACCCCACCAGCCGCTTCCGGGAAATTCATCGCCCGCCCGCGGCTGTCACGCTTTACTTCAGATTCTTCCTCAAGAACGCGAGGATGCTGGAGATGGAACTGCCGGGACCGAAGACCGCCTGGATGCCCAGTTTCCGGAGCCTCTTCACGTCCTCGTCGGGAATAATGCCGCCGGCGAAGACCAGAACGCCCTTGACCTTCTCCTGTATGAGCACTTCCATCACGCGCCGGAACTGCGCCATGTGCCCGCCCGACAGTGAACTCAAACCGATCGCGTCCACGTTCTCTTGAATCGCCGACGCAACGATCTGTTCCGGCGTGTTGCGAATGCCGGTATAGACGACTTCCAGCCCGGCTTCGCGCAGGCCCATCGCCACGACGAGCGCGCCGCGCTCGTGCCCGTCGAGTCCCGCTTTGGCGATGAGAACTTTGAGGGGACGCTTCGATTTCATTTCTTCACCAAGTCATATGCTGTGGGAAGGCCGGTGCTCTCCGAACACACTCCGCAACACCCGGCAAATCTCGCCGAGCGTAACGTGGCTCTTCACGCAGTCCACGAGAACCGGCATCAGATTCTCCGAACTGTTTGCCGCTTTTTCCAACGTCGCCAAACACTGTTTAACCTTGCCGGCGTTCCGTTTTTTGCGCAAGGCCGCCAGCTCCCGTCGGCGACGCGGTTCCAGACGTGGATCCACCGGCTGTGACTTCGCCTTCAACGGCTGATCGCTGACGTATTCGTTGACGCCGACGATGATCTTCTCCCCGGCTTCCACGGCCTGCTGGTGTTTGGAAGCGGCGCGATAAATTTCCCGGCGCACGTATCCGCTCTCGATGGCTTTGAGCATCCCGCCCAGATTATCAATTTTGTGCAACTGATCGCGCGCCTGCTGCTCGAGGCGGTCGGTGAGTGACTCGACGTGGTAGCTGCCGCCAAGCGGGTCGGGCTCAGTGGTCACGCCCGACTCGTGCGCAATGATTTGCTGGGTACGCAATGCGAGCAGCGCCGATTCTTCGGTCGGGATCACGCTGCCCTCGTCCTTCCCATTGGTGTGCAGGCTCTGCGTGCCCCCCAGGACAGCCGCGAGCGCCTCCAGGGTCGTACGGACGATATTGTTGTCCGGCTGCTGAGCCGTGAGCGTCGAACCGGCGGTCTGCGTGTGGAACCGTAACACCATCGAGCGTTCGTTTTTCGCGCCGAATTTTTCGCGCAGGATGTGGGCCCAGAGCCGCCGCGCGGCGCGGAACTTGGCGACCTCCTCGAAAAAATTGCTGTGGCAGTTGAAGAAAAAAGCAATGCGCGGCGCGAAGCTGTCCACCGCCAGCCCGCGCTCGATGCACGTCTGCACGTAGGCGATCCCGTCGGCGAGTGTGAACGCAATCTCCTGCGCCGCCGTGCAGCCCGCCTCGCGCATGTGGTAGCCGCCAACGCTGATCGTGTTCCAGCCCGGCACTTCCTTCGCACAGAATTCGACAATGTCGGCGACCAGGCGCAGCGACGGTGTTGGTGGAAAAATGTAGGTGCCGCGCGCGCTGTACTCTTTGAGAATGTCGTTCTGAACCGTGCCGTTAAGCTTCGACCACGGCACGCCCTGTTGATTCGCGACGACGAGATAGAGCGCCAATAATATGGGAGCCGTCGCGTTGATCGTCATCGAGGTGCTCACCTGGTCCAGGGGGATGCCTTTGAAGACCCGCTCCATATCGGCGAGTGACGAAATTGCCACCCCCACGCGGCCGACTTCGCCGCGTGCCAGCGGGTCGTCACTGTCGTAGCCGATTTGCGTTGGCAGATCAAACGCCATCGAGAGTCCCGTCTGACCGTGCGCGAGCAGGTACTGGTAGCGCCGATTCGTCTCCGCCGCCGTGCCAAAGCCCGCATACTGGCGCATCGTCCACAACCTCTCGCGATACATCGTGGGGTAAATGCCGCGCGTGAACGGAAACCGGCCGGGCTTTTCCTGCGGTTCAGTCATGGTGCTCGCACATTTCGATCAACACGCCATGCGCGCTCTTGGGGTGGATGAACGCGATGTGGACGCCGCCGGCGCCGATGCGTGGCTCCTCGTCGATCAGCCCGATGTTGGCGACTTTGAGCGCTTGCAGATGCCCGGCTAATTTATCGGTCGCCAATGTCAGGTGATGCAGGCCTTCGCCGCGCTTGTCCAGGAACTTCTGCACCGGGCTGTCCGCTGCGGTTGGCTCCAACAGTTCGATGGTGGCTTTGCCCGCCGCCAGGACAGCGACGCGCACTTTTTGCCCGGGCACATTTTCAGTGCGCAGATGCGTCAAGCCGAGCGTGTCCACCCAGAATTTCTTTGCCTCATCAATGCTCTTGACCGCGATGCCAATGTGGTCGATGCCTTTGATCATAGCGCGGCTGCAAGCAATACCACAGGTTGTGACGCCCCGCCAAGTTCATTCCGCGCCGGATGATGACGACATGGTATTTGCATTCCCATCTCGCATGGTTCAAACTCTTACATACATGATTCATTTCTTGAATCTCCTGTTGTTGAACTTGAATGGTTCACAACATGGATTCTCACGCAACCCCCTGGTCTGTCAAACTCCGGGGGTCTCCCCGGCAGAACCGGGAGATTTCCCGGACCCACAACTCCTCCCGTATCGAATGCGAAACACGAAAAAGCTGCTGTCCTGCATCACGCAGGCCGTGACCAGCCGAACCGCAAGCCAGGCAGAGCAGGCACGGCATTGGGAAAACCGAAGCAGCCAAAGTCGATGGGAAACGCATTGGATTTGCCCACCTCAGTTCGAGAAAAACAATGGGGGGATTGACGTATGACCGAGAGGTCGGTAATCACGGGCATCGGGGTCCTTAGCCCGAACGGAGTTGGCAACGATGAATTCTGCGCGGCCATTCGCGCCGGCAAATCGGGCGTGAGGCGCGTCGAACATTTTGACCTGTCCGACTGCGACACGAAGATTGCCGGATTCATAGATGACGACAAGATCGATCCGCTCTGGGCGGACAGAAAGGCCAAATCGCGCCTGGACAGGGCGGCTCTTCTCTCTTTGATTGCTTCCGAGATGGCGGTTGCCGACAGCGGTCTCGACGGACTTTTGGAGCTTCCAGTGCGCAAAGGCATTGTGCTGGGGACCGGGTGCGGAATGGTCGGGACAAACGAGGCGGCCTACCATCGGTTTTATGCCCTCCAGAAACACCGCTTGAGACCAACCACCGTGCCTCGCGCGATGTACAACGCGGCGGCGTGCGAGATCGGGATTCGCCACGGCCTGCGGCGGCTCAGCAACACGGTCGTCGCCGCCTGTTCGTCGGCGCTTGTGGCTCTGGATCTGGCTGATCTCTATATCCGTTCGGGCCAGGCCGACCTGATTCTGGTTGGAGGGGTGGATTGCCCCATCTTTCATGGATATTTCCGTGTCTGGGATGCGCTTACGGTGTTGACGCGCGACTTTAATGACGAGCCGGCGCGAGCCTCGCGTCCCTTCACCCGCAATCGCAGCGGCATGGTGCTTTCGGAGGGGTGTGGTTTCGTCGTTCTGGAGAGTGCCAGTCTCGCCGAGAAACGCAACGCACGGGTCTACGCGGAGGTCCTTTCGAGTTGGCAGACAAACGACGCGTTCGACATTGTTGCACCGTACCTACCGAGCCAGGTCGAATGCATGGAGTCGGCGATGGCTGCTTCCGGCCTTGGCAAGAACCAGATCTCGCATATTCAGGCCCACGGGACATCGACCCGCTTGAACGACATTACGGAGACGATGGGAATCAAGGAGGTTTTCGGAACGTACGCCCGTGAGATCCCGGTCAGTTCCATCAAGTCGATGATTGGCCACACGCTGGGGGCCTCGGGATTGCTTTCGTTGATCGCAGTCCTTCTTGGTATGGAGGACAACTTTGTGCCTCCGACGATCAACCAGGACGACCCCGATCCGGAGTGCGATCTCGATTATGTGCCCAACGCGGCGCGGGAGCAGACGGTGCCGACGGCGATGGTGAATGCCTTCGGTTTCGGGGGGACAAACGTCTCGGTTGTTATTCGCAAGGCATGAAGAGGATAATCTCCGCCGTCCCTTTGAGTTGAAAACTACCGGTGCTCCAAAGAAAAATTCCGTTTCGCTGAACACGCGAAGGACCTTGTTTGCAACGGAAACTTTTGGAATTCTCCGCCTCGCTCGGACTCTTCTCCGTCGCATCAGGTTTCACTCGCTTCCCTTCCGCCTCGCCTCACGAACGCTTTTAGCAAGAAAATCGAAAACTTTGAAGCTGCGGTTGCTTTGAGCTTCGCGTATTACAATTTTGTCAAAGCTCACCACAACTGCCGACTTCACTCTCGGCTCTGGTATCGTTTCAACTTTGGCATCTGCTTGCGGGTCGGCTTTCGTGTCCGTTTGAGCCTTGGCTTTTGCTTCGGTCTTGGAGTCGATACTGGCCACAGCATTTACAGGATCAAAAATCCGATAGGCGATCAGTTTGATACGGTCGTTCACGAGGAACCACAGCAGCGCATAACCCCACACGAACCCGGCCCAACCCCAGCCCAAGGGTGTCATAAATAAACCGTAAACTGCGATCAACGTCGCCATGATTTGCGTGCCGACCACGGCCACCCATAATATCCGCGCTGGACGATGAGACCAGAACGGCCCGCGCGTGCGCGTCAGGAAAATTGTCAGATGTCCCGCCACGGACAGCTTCAAATACATCAGGGTCTGGATGTGGGCGCGGTCGAGATGAAAGACCCGCTCACCGAGATAAAACAAGCCGAAGGCGGAGACGACCCCGATGATGCCCAGAACCGTGGAAATTCCCAGCACCATGCGCATGTTCCAGGCTTCCGGCTTGTCCTTGTAATGAACGTGGTCATAGGCGATGGACAGGATCGCGCCGTCGTTGAGCAACGCCAGCATCACGATCATCACCGCCGTCAATGGATAAAAATTGAAGATCAGGATGGCCAATGTCATGAACAACAGCACGCGCAGCGTCTCGGCGATGCGGTAGATCGCGTAACTGTTCATCCGCTGGAAAATTCTTCGGCTCTCCTTGATCGCGTCAATAATCACTGACAGGCCGGGCGTCGTCAGCACGATAGCCGCCGCCGCGCGCGCCGCGTCCGTCGCACCCGAAACGGCGATGCCGCAGTCAGCTTTCTTGAGCGCGGGCGCGTCATTCACCCCATCGCCCGTCATGCCGACGATGTGGCCGCGCTTTTGCAGAACATCCACGATGTGAAATTTATGTTCGGGAAAAACTTGGGCGAATCCGTCGGCCTTCTCGATGGACTCGGCCACCTCGGTGGTCTCCTTTTTTTGTGTGTCACCCAGGCTGGCGGCATCGAGGATATTTGTGCCCATGTCCAACTTTTTTGCGGTTTCCTGGGCGATGGCGAGTGCATCGCCTGTAACCATCTTGATCTTCACGCCCATCTGGCGTGCGGTCGCAATGGTTGCCTTGGCATCCTCCCGTGGCGGATCGAACAAGGGCAACACGCCAAGAAACTGCCATTGACCGTCTCCCTCGGCCCGCGCAACCCCCAATGAACGAAAGCCACGCGCCGCGAATTCGTTGACTACCTGCTCGACCGCGGGCTTCACCTGCTCGGCGTTGGCCGACAAGGCCAAAATCACTTGTGGCGCACCCTTCGTCACCTTGAACGTCTTTCCGTCCTTCGCTTTGACGGCAGCCTCAGTGCGTTTATGCACCGAGTCGAATGGCTGGAAATGGACCACCTCATAACCCTTTAATGCTTCCTTGTCCTTCAGTCCGCCCAGAACGGCCAGATCAATCGTGTCATTATTTTCTGCGCGCGACGCCAGCGCCCCATTGAGGATGATTTGCTCGGCGGGAACATTGTTCACGCTGAACGGATCTCCCAGCGTCAGCTTGTTCTGGGTCAGAGTGCCGGTCTTGTCCGCGCACAGCACGTCCACGCCCGCCAATTCCTCAATCGCCACCAATTTGCTCACAATCGCCTGTTTCTTGGAGAGCAGGCGCGCGCCGACCGCCATTGTTACTGAAAGCACCGTTGGCATCGCCACAGGTATCGCGGCCACGGTCAACACCAGGGCAAATTGCAGCGTGGTGAGGATCGCGTCGCCACGGTAGATTGCGAAACCAATGATCACCGCCACCAGCGACACAGCGAGAATGATCAGGTAATTGCCGATTTTAAAAACCGCCTTTTGAAAGTGGCTGACAGTGTGCGCTTCCTGCACCAGTTGCGCCGTCTTGCCGAAATAAGTTTTCTCGCCCGTGGCATAGACCATTGCACCAGCTTCACCTTGGCGGATAATCGAACCGGAAAACACCGCGTCGCCCGATTTGCGCTCGGCGGGCAATGACTCTCCCGTCAGCGCGGACTGATCCACCTCCACCGGGTCGCCGTCCAGCAGTCGCGCATCTGCCGGCACAATGTCGCCCAGCCTTATGCGGATGACATCGCCCGGCACCAACTCGCGCGCCAGCGGGTTGATCCACTTCCCGTCGCGTTTCACACGGGCCTTAACCGCCAGCCTGGCCTTGAGGGCCTCGATGGCGTTGCTCGCCTCGCGTTCTTCCCAGAATCCGACCACGGCATTGGCCACCAGCAAGAGAAGGATGATGAAAAAATCCGGCCAGTGCCCGACCACGCCCGACAGAATCACCGCAATCTCAATCATCCACGGGATGGGTCCCCAAAAATAGGAGAGGAATTTCAGGAAGAGATTCGTCTTCTTCTCGGTCAGTTCATTCGGCCCATATTGAGTGAGCCGTTTCTGTGCCTCGGCTTGAGTTAGGCCGTCCGGTGACGACCCCATTTTTTTCTCCACCTCCGCCAGCGGCAGCGTTTTCAAATCGTCCTGCGCATCAGGCTTCGATCCCGGCTTGGATGCGGGAGCCGCGGGCTTCGATTCTGCGGATGCACTCGGTTTTGGTTCGGGAGCCTTGGGCTGGTCGGCATTGGCTTTCATGATGTGTGTCCTTTTACGGTCTTGAATTTTCGAGAACGGGCGTGTTACGCGTTGTTTCCGGCGGGTCGGCGGCGGCTCCTGGTGGCAGGTTTTCCGGCACGTTAAGACGCGCCACGCCAATCCGGTTGTCGGCCATTCCGTAATAAACGTCAAAGCGGTCGGGCGTGCCGAGATCGTCGCGCCGGTCAATGCCGGTGGGGAACACCACGTTGGCGATGGTCCCGTTGCGTTCTTGCGGCAACTCCGGTGTCAACACCGGCTTCACCGACCGATAGCGAATCGTGCGCGGATGGCGACAGGGAAGATGCTGGCGTCCTTGTTGTCCACATGGACGAAATCAATGCCTTGATAGGGTTCAAAGGTTGCCAACCCAATCCGCTCCCAGTGGAATAAATCCTCCGACATCGCCAGGGCAATTCGCGGTCCGTCGGAGGAAAGCGATGTGTAAGTCATCACGTAATGCTGGAGCGGCTCAACATAAGTAACGCGCGCATCCTCGCATCCGCCGCTACCTCCCGATCGCCGCTCGTAATCAGCTTCCGGTTCGACCGCGATGCCGAGCCGCTCGACTCCGGACGGGTCGCCGCCTTCGTTGAATTTTACGCGGGCGATACCGATGCGTGAATAGTTACCCTTAGCAACTAACCATGTTTGACAACACCGGCACCGAACTGCACTGGTGCCGGCAAAACTAACTAGTGTTTAAGCTCGGTGGACGGCTAACTGTTCACTAGTTCATCTATCCAGTATCCTTTGCGATGGTAATGTCCGTGCAGCGCGATCTCATAATCCCTAGTCAGCAGAGCCACATCCGTATATTCCGGTGATTCCTTGATGGTTTCGCGATCAAGATTAACGAAGACTTTGCGCTCGCCCCAACTGACGCGCTCGATCCATTGCGGTGAAACCAAGACCTTTTTGCCCGGCCACCAGTTGTGGGTGTCAACGATGAGATAACGAATCGCCCACGTCTCGTCATCTATGATGAAATCGTGGACGTGGCCAATCTCGCCATCCAGGGTTTGAATGTGATGACCGCTTACACCGTTGGTGCTGCGCAAATGGTGATCCCATGCTTTCTCACGCTGGGTAGATTTTTTCCATTGTTCACGGTCACGCATCGGGTAGGGATAAGGTCCCCAACTGAAAGGGCCACCCCAATACATCGGGTATAAATAATGCCCGTAGTAGGCTTGTTCAAATTGGTGGGAAACGGGCTTGTCACTGTCCAAAGACGGACTGTCCTCAATCTGCTTTCTTGTCAAATCAATGGCGATGTTTCGCTCTT
>Ga0187863_10002067_pt1 | contig 15509 bp, 11 predicted proteins | sample June2016WEW_11_1_FD_132975 | JGI IMG/M metagenome (GOLD analysis project Ga0187863, IMG submission 132975) | Peatland microbial communities from SPRUCE experiment site at the Marcell Experimental Forest, Minnesota, USA - June2016WEW_11_10 | ecosystem: Environmental > Terrestrial > Soil >... | reverse complement strand
GTTAGCAGCCCAAGCTGGAAAACATTCCAGCAACATTCCGGGCGAATTCAAAATTAGTGGTTTTGCAACAGCCTTTAGCTAGCAACCGCCGAGAGGGCGGAATCTTCGAGCGCCCGGAACTTCCATCCTGACATCCTGCCGCACGGGGTTTACTTCGGTCCTGAGTTTCCATACCATGAGCGGGAAGAACCGCGCTCCAGTACGGTTCGCGTTCCCTCTGAAAAGGTCAGGAAGAATGCCTCCGAGCAGCCGCCTTGTCGTTATCGAGCCGAATGGCACACGCTTGGAGGTACCTATTGTGGGCTCTCCGTTCCGGATTGGCCGGCAGGCGGGAAACGAACTCACCCTGCGCGACAGCCGGATCAGCCGGCAGCAGGCGCAAATCCTGAAAACCAATGGCGCCTTCGTGCTCGAAGACATGGGAAGCCGGCACGGCACTTTCGTCAATGGCCAGAAGATCCTCCGCCATGAGCTGCAACCAAACGACACGGTCGAATTCGGCGTGGCCGATACCTACCGGCTCATCTATATCTCGGAGGGAGCCACCATTGAGGAGCTGGTGGAACGTGTGGAGGCGCCGGCACCGGCGGCCGCCGGCTCACGCGAACTCTATCACCTGGGGGTCCTGCTCGATGTGGCGCGGGCACTGGGCACCGGGCTTTCCCTCGAGGACATATTAACCGTGGTTGTCGACGCGGCCATCCAAGTGACGCGAACGGAACGGGGAGTGCTGCTGCTGACCAGCGCTTCCGGGGAATTGCAGACGATCGTGGCGCGGAACGCGCAGAAGGACACGCTACGCCCGGAGGATTTGCAGGTTTCCAGAAGTGTGGTCAAACGCGTGGCGGCGTCGCGCCGCGAGTTGATTGTGAGCGATACCGGCGACGACATTCCGGTGAACCCGCAGGAGAGCATGGCGCGCCTGGCCCTGCGCACGGTCGTAGCCATCCCGATCGATAAGCTACCGGTGATTGAAGCCGTCGACGTGACGATCGCGACGCGCCAGGGCGAACTGCTGGGGGTTCTATATTTGGATAGCCGCGCGCCCACCAGCGCTTTCTCCGCCCTGGACCGCGAAGTTTTGCGGACGCTGGCCCGCGAGGCCGCCACGGTCGTCGAGAATGCCCGCCTGTTTGCGGCCTCCCGGGAAAAAGTGCGTCTGGATCACGAGATTCAGATTGCCAGCGAGATCCAGCAAAGGCTGCTTCCGAAATCACTGCCCGATCTTCCGGGAGTGGCCATCGCCGGATCGACGCTGGCCTGCTATTCGGTGGGAGGAGACTGCTTCGATGTGATCGAACTCGGTTCGGGACGGCGCGGCTTCTTCGTGGGAGACGTTTCGGGCAAGGGAATTTCGGCCGCGCTGCTGGCGACTTTGCTCCAGGGCGTGTTTTTCACCACGGCGGCGATGGACATCCCACTTTGCGACATTTTCCTGAGGGTCAATCAATATCTGTGCGCGCGGACGCAAGAAAGCCGCTACGCCACGGTCTTCTACGGCGTTCTCGAAAAAGACGGGAGCCTTGAATACGTCAATGCCGGGCATGTGCCTCCCCTTGTTCGACGACAATCCGGAACGCTCGAAGCGCTTCCCTCGGTGAATTTTCCGGTCGGTTTATTTGCGGAGGCGGAATATCAAAGCGCCCGCGTGAAGTTGGCCCCCGGTGAATTCCTGGTGATTTATACCGACGGCGTTTCAGAGGCAGCCAACACGAGCAACGAGCAATTTGAAGAAACGCGATTGAGGCGAATTCTGGAAGAGTGTCGGTCCCGCACGGTCGAGGAAGTGGCCGATGCGATTCGCGACGGCGTGAAGTCGTTCACCCAAGGAGCCCCTCAGTCTGACGACATCACGGTTCTCGTGATTCAGTACAAATGCGAAGCCGTCTGAGGCCGCCCTCCGGGCAAGGACCGACATGATTCATCCACCCTTGGACGACAATTCTCCTGGGGAACGGCCCATCTCTGAGTTCCGCCAACAGGCCAGCCTGCCCGAAGCCAAGACCAAGACAGCCCTCGGTGAAAGACACAACCACCCGATGATGCAGCAGCAGGCGTTGCAGTGGAAAGGCTAGCCTGCCTCCCAAGGTTCCCTGATGTTGGTGTCGCAGCAGGACCTGTTGGTTGTGAATCTTCATGTTCGATTCCACAAGGAGCAATTGCAGCGCCGAACCTGTCTCATACGCCGTCCTGTTAAACGGAACGGATGCAATAGCGGTTGGTAGCACACTCGCGCCTCTTCGCATAGGCAAGTCTGGAACCGGTCTGCTACAATTTCGCGATCAGGGGGACGGGCCGCGCCTGACATGGCGGAGAACAACAAACAGAAAAATGTCATTCTGCTTCTGACCGCAGGCGTGGTGGTGTTGGCCCTTGCGGTGATGGCTCTCCGCAAGAAGCCACCCGAAGTGGCGATTGTGAGCGTCGGGCGGGAGGATCTGAGCGAAACAATCACGAGTAACGGAAAAGTGGAGCCGATCGCTCCCGATGTTGCCCACGCTGAGTTTCCCGCTTTCGTAGAGAAGGTGATGGCAAGTGAGGGCCAGTCGTTGCGGCGCGGGCAGGTGATTCTGACCCTGGACGCAGGCGACGTCGAATCTCAACTGGGACAGGCGAGGGCCAATTTGCTCACGGCACAAACCGACCTGCGCAATGCGCGCGAGGGCGGCTCGCTTGACCAAGTAGCACAGGTGCGAGGAAGCCTGCAGCAGGCGCGCGTCGACGTCGAGAGCCTGGAACGCACGGAGAAAGCCCTCGAGAAGCTTGTGACCGAGCATGCCGCCACGCAGGACGAGCTCGCCCAGAACCAGTCTGCGCTGGCAAAAGCCCGCGCGCAGGTGCAAGAGCTGGAACAGAGGAAGGAAGCGCTGGCCCTGAGAGCCACTTCTGCCGCGGAGAGCGCCGACCTGATGGCCAAGCAAGCCCAGGGACAGGTCCAGGCGCTCGAAGAGAAATTGCGATCGGCAACCGTGGCCGCTCCGACCGACGGAACACTCTATTGGCTTCCCGTACGCGCAGGAGACTACGTCAAGCTGGGCGATGTGCTCTCAGAAATGGCCGACTTGCACCAGGTTCGCGTGCGGGCCTTCGTGGACGAGCCCGACTTGGGCCGGATCGAGCCGAGTCAGGCGATTCAGGTGACCTGGGACGCCAAGCCGGGCCGGACGTGGGCGGGCCGGACCCAGCAAATCCCCAAACAAGTGGTGCCCCACGGGATGCGCAGCGTGGGCGAAGTTCTCTGTTCGGTCGACAATGACACACTCGAATTGCTACCGAATATAAATGTCGAGGTTACCGTTCTGGTTGTCGAGCGGCGCGACGTGCTGGTGGTGCCGCGGGCAGCCGTTCGAGAGAATGGCGGCCAACGCTACGTTTTCGTCTTTGACGGCGAGAAACTTCAACGCCGCGAGATTTCCTTGGGGATCGCCAGCGCATCCAAGTATGAAGTGCTTTCAGGCTTGTCGCTCCATGACAGGATCGCGTTGCCGGGAGATCAGGATTTGCGAGATGGCATGACCATCCGCGCCACAGAGGGCACCTAGAGTGCGTCGCTCCACGACTGCGACCGTTCGTGCGGCTTGCTTCATCTTTGTGCTGTTGCTGCTGGCCGCCGGCCAGACACTCCTTGTGACAGCCGCATCCCCCCGTGATGTGGGAGGGATGATTCAGATGGCGCAACACCAATTCGACCTCGGGAATTATTCCTCTGCCATTAAAACGCTTCAGTCCGCCGTGTCTCAGAATTCCGCCAGCGCCGAAGCCTATTACTGGTTGGCCCGGAGCTATTATGAGCTGCGCGACTATGACAACGCGGTCTCGCAGGCGGAGAAGGCGGTGGCTTTAGATGCTAAAAATTCTCTCTACCATCAATTGCTCGGCCGCGCCTACGGGGGGAAAGCGGATCGGGAACGGAGCTTCTTCCTTGCAAAAAAAGTGAAGAAGGAATTGGAGGAATCGGTCCGTCTGAACCCGTCTGATATCGAGGCGCGTGAGGATTTGGAAGATTTCTGCATGAATGCCCCGTGGATCGTAGGAGGTAACAAAGATGAAGCTCGCGATCAGGTGGACGCGATCGCGGCCCTCGACGCGGTCGATGGACACGTGGCCCGCGGCAATTTCGATCTGGAAGGCATGAAGCGGCCGGACTTGGCCGAAAACGAGTTCCGGCAAGTTTTGAGCGCCAAGCCAAACCGCGTCGAGCCCTACCTGGAAGCAATTGCCTTTTTCCAGAAGCAGAACGATTTGCCGGACATGGAAGCAGGGATTGGTGCGGCAGAGCAATCGAATGCCAAGGATCCTCGCGTGACCTACTTCCGGGCCGTCGCGTGGGTGCTCGCTGAAACCGAATCGACCCGTGCGGAGGAGTATCTCAAGTCGTATCTGGCAAGTACCCCCGAACGAAGCAATTGGCCCTCCCATGCCGCCGCGCGTGAATGGCTGGGACGGCTCTATGAGTCGCAAGGCAAGCGGGCCGAAGCCGCCGAGCAATATCGCGCGTCCCTGCAGCTGGAACCGGGTAGAAAAGAGGCTTTGTCGCGACTACAAAAGCTTGAGAAGGCTTCCCCGTGAGACGCCCTCGTTTTAGCGCTGTAAGGAAATTCCTGCCGTATGTGCTTGCCTCCATTGAACTCGCCACAAGCGCGTTTCCCAGGCCTGCGGGTGCCCAGACCGGTGACAAGATGACTCTGCGGCAAGCCGTGACGCTTGCTTTGCAGAACAGCCGGGATCTTACATTGGCGCGCATGCAATATCGAGTCGCGTTGAATGAAGCGGGAGTAGACCGGGCCGCGTTCAGGCCCAATCTCTACACCGGGGCCGGGTATCTTTATACGTACGGATTTCCAGCTCTGGCCGGGGGCGGGCCACCTTCCCTTTTCCAGCTGAGTTATACCCAGGAGATTTTCAATCCGCTGTTGAAAGGACAGCAGAAGGCCGCCGAAGATCGGGCGAAAAATCAAAAGATCGAAATCGACCGAATGCAGGATGACGTGATTGTCCGCACGGCCACGGCATATCTTGATCTGAGCAAGGTGCGGCATTCCCTGGAACTGATCCGGAACGAGCAGGCCAGCGCCGCGAAGATTCTGGACATGACGCGGGAGCGCGTCAACGCAAACCAGGAGCTTTCTATTGAAGTCACGCGCGGGGAACTGATGGTCGCGCGCACGCAAGAGCGGTCGGTCAAGCTCGAAGACCGCGACCAGAACCTCACCGAACAGCTCCGCAACCTCACCGGCACGCCGGACACCCAGCCGATAGAGGTTGCGAACGAACAGTGGGCCTTTACAACGGACCAGGGTGAGAACGAGATCGTAAGCCTGGCTATCCAGAACGACCGCGACATTCAGGAAGCCGAAAATGAGCGTTCTGCAAGCGAGCACCTGCTGCGCGGCGCGCGCCAGAGCTATTGGCCAACGATCGACTTATTGGGGCAATACAGCGTCTTGAGCCACGCCAACAATTACCTGGAGTTTTATAAGAGTTTCGAGCGGAACAACGTCAATTTCGGGGTCGAGCTCACCATTCCCCTGTTCGCCGCGAAAACGAGCGCGACGGTGGCGCTGTCAAAAAGCCAATTCGACGTCGCGGAGGCAACCGTTGGCAAGAAACGCCAAGAGGTGCGATCTGATGTCGTCGAAAAAGCCCGCAGGGTGCGCGAGTTGGATGCCACCCGGGAAGTAGCGCGGCTCGACCTGAAGCTCGCGCAAGAGACGGTGGATCTCGCACAAGCCCGGTTCGACCAGGGAAGGGTTACGCTGCAGGAGATCGAGCAGGCGCGCCTGGATGAGAGCGACAAATGGATTGCTTTCCTGGATGCGGAGTTTGCCCGCGAACAGGCGCAGTTGACGCTTCTGCAAGCTACCGGACAGCTGGCGAAAGTGCTTCAGTAAGCGTGACATAGAGAAAACAGACTTGGGGGAATAGCAGAAATCGAGTAAACTGAGGTTTCGCTTGAGCAGCTCGGGTCTTGCCAAAATCCTGAGGGGGTTTGATGCCGTCCGTAATGAAAACGCTACTGCTGAATCCTCCAAGCTTTGAGAAGTTTGACGGGGGCGCGGGCTCCCGCTGGCCTGCGACGCGTGAAATCGAATCCTACTGGTATCCGGTTTGGCTCGCCTATCCCACCGGGATGTTGCCGGGCAGCCGCCTGCTCGATGGGCCGCCGCACCATATCAAGCCCGCCGAAGTGGTCCAGATCGCCCAGGATTATGAATTTGTGGTGCTGTTTACCTCCACCGTCGGCTTTCACAGCGATCTGCGAATGGCACGCGCGATGAAAGACAAGAAGCCCGGCATTCGAATCGCCTTCGTCGGGCCGCAGGTGCAAATCAAGCCGGCCGAAAGCCTGCTGGCCAGCTCGGATCTTGACTTCGTGGTGCGGGGCGAGTTTGACCACGCCGTCGTGGAGTTTGCCCAGGGTAAGCCGCTTTCGGAAATCCAGAATGCGAGCTATGTGAAAGATGGCAAGGTCGTGCATAACCCGTCGCGCCCGCTGATGGAGACCAAGGAGCTCGATGAGCTCCCCTTTGCGACTGACGTTTATCAGCAGAATCTTACGATTGAAAACTACAATGTGCCGTTCCTGCTCAATCCGTTCGTTTCCTTTTACACGACCCGCGGGTGCCCGGCTCTCTGCACTTTCTGCCTGTGGCCGCAGACCTTATCGGGCCACACGTGGCGAACCCGCTCGGTGGAAAATGTGGCGCGGGAGTTCCGTCAGGCGCACAAGATGTTCCCGCAGGCGAAGGAGTTTTTCTTCGACGACGACACCTTCAACATCCGCAAGGATCGCGTGCTGGCCCTTTGCAACGAATTCAAGCCGGTAGGATTCCGGTGGTCCTGCACGGCGCGGTCGCACTCGGACTATGAAACGCTCAAGGCCATGGCGGACGCAGGCTGCCGGCTGTTAATCGTGGGCTTTGAATCGGGCGACGCGCAGATTCTGAAAAACATCAAGAAGGGCAACACCATTGAGATGGGCCGCACGTTCATGAAGAATTGCAAGAAGGTGGGCATCCACGTTCACGGCGACTTCATCATCGGGCTTCCCGGCGAAACGAAAGAAACCATCGAAAAGACGATCAATTACGCGAAGGAACTGGACTGCGAGACCATCCAGGTTTCGATGGCGCACGCGTATCCGGGCACCGAACTCTATGACCAGGGCATGAGAGAGGGCTTTCTTGCCGGCGAAGCGGTCACCGACGATGGCGGGCATCAGCTTCCGCACCTGCAGTATCCGGGGTTGAGCCGCGAGTACATGGTCGAGGCCGTGAACCGGTTCTACGACAGCTATTATTTCCGCCCCCGCGTGGCATGGCGTATCGTCCGTGAGGCGCTGTGGGACGGCCACGAGAGAAAGCGGCTCTATCACGAGGCGGTGGACTTCATGAAACTGCGTGCCGACCGCAAGAAGGTCGTGCGGCGCGGCGTCGACAAGAAAGTCATGGTAAACATACCGCACGTCGAATCGCGCGTCGAGGCCGGCGAGTCTCCCAGCGCATGATGCTGCCGGCAGGCCTGCGTTTTAAAACCTACTTGCTTATCTCGATGATGGTGGCGTTTGGGCCCTTGGGTGACGTCCTTCTGGGCAAGGGAATGAAGCAGATCGGCGCGCTATCGAACTGGACGCCCGCCGGCCTGTTCCGCTTCTTCAACAGCGCGTTCGGATCGACCACGGTCTGGCTTGGTATCGGATCTCTGTTCGCATTTTTCCTGGCATACATCCTGGTGCTCTCGTGGGCCGATTATAGCTTTGTCCAGCCGGCGTCTTCTGTCGCCTATGGCGTGGTGGCGCTGCTGGGCTATCTCGTGTTGCGCGAAACCATCACACCCACGCGATGGGCGGGGATTGCCATCATCTGCGCGGGTGTGTTTATCGTGGGACAAACTCCGCCCCGCACAACGGAGCCCTGATCGTGTTGCGCGAGACTGTTTTCTATCTGCTGATTGTCGTCGCCGGAACCAGCGGCGAGCTATGCGTCACGCGGGCGATGAAAACGATCGGCGAGGTAACCGATTTTCGCCCCGTGTCGCTTCTTCGCGTAGTCTTCCGGGCCATGAGGGTCGGGTGGATGTGGATTGGGCTGGGGCAAATGACGCTGGCTTTTTTCGCGCTGCTTGGAATGCTCTCGCTTGAAAATGTCAGCCTGGTGATTCCAGTGACCGCCTTGAGCTATGCCTTCGGCGCGCTAGGAGGCAAGCTGTTTCTTGGCGAACGCGTGACCCGGCGGCGATGGGCGGGCGTCTTGCTCGTCTGCGTGGGGGTAACCCTGGTATTCATCGGCAAAGGATAGTGCCTTGGCAGCCGGAGCCATCATTCGTGATGCGCTTTTACTTCTGGCGCTTGCGCCGCTTGCCTACTATCTGTCGGCAATCCTTGCGGCCCTCCGGTTTTATCGAAGTTCACCAAGCGGCCGGAGTTTCTCTGCCCCGGTCAGCGTCTTGAAACCGATTCGCGGCCTGGACCGCGAAGCATACGAAAACTACGCGAGCTTCTGCCGGCAAGAATATCCAGAGTTTGAGATTCTCTTCTGTGTAACCGATGACAGCGAGCCTGCCATTCCCGTTATAGAGAGGATTATTCGCGACTTTCCCCAGCGCTGCATTCGCCTTCTGGTGGGCTCGGAGCCTCTTGGCGTGAGCGATAAGGTCAACAAAATGTGCCGGATGGTTCGCGAGGCGCGCTATGAAGTGTTGCTTGTGAGCGACAGCGACGTACGCGTCGACCCGGGGTTTCTTCGCAAGGTGGTGGCGCCGCTAGCCAACCAGCAGGTGGGAGGCGTCACCTGTCTCTACAAGGGTCTAACCGACGGTTCGCTTGCCTCGCAGATCGAAGCGCTCGGAAACAGCGCCGACTTTGCGCCGGGAGTTCTGGTGGCATGGCTGCTGGGTGGCCTCGACTTCATGCTTGGTGCGGTCATGGTCACGACGAAAAAACGGCTGGCGGAAATGGGGGGATTCGAGACCCTCGTCAATCATCTTTCCGATGACTACGAACTCGGCAATCGAATCGTTGAGAACAGCTACCGCGTGGAGCTCAGCAGATGCCCCGTGTCGGTGGTATATCCGCGGCAGAGCCTCTCGGATGCGTTCCGCCACCAACTTCGCTGGAACCTGACCATTCGATGTTCGCGCCCCGGTGGGCACCTGGGCCTACTTTTCACGCAGGGTTTGCCCTGGGCGCTGCTGGCCGCTGCGATCGCGCCGAACAAGACAACCGCCGCGGCCTACCTGGCCGGCTACGTGATTTTGCGAATCGCGATGGCTTGGCTCGTGGGTGTCTTCGGAATGCACGATCGCCTCGTGCGGCGGAGGATGTGGATGTTACCGCTGCGCGATGTGTTTGCATTCGCCGTCTGGGTGTTGAGCTTTTTCCCGCAAAGAATCTACTGGCGCGGCCAGGAATTCTATATTCGCGATAAACGGTTGGTGCCGGCTCCCTCTCGCCATTCCTGGCCATAACTGCGTCTCCGATACTGCCGTTCAGGGCACGCTTCTGACGATTTCTACTCTGAGCAAACTCTTCGCATGCCAAAATCAACACTCATGAGCGACTCAGGGATTTCCGTTGCGCCAATCCGCCGGACGCAGCGCGTTCAGATCGCAATGCCTGTGCTCGTGCGGGGCGTAAAATTCGAAGAGGTCACCCACACGGTCGCCGTCAATGCACACGGTTGCCTGGTGATGCTGAAAACCCCCGTTTTGCGAGAGGATTCCATCTCGGTCGTTAATCCCAAGACTGCCGAAGAATTGCCAAGCAAGGTTGTGTCTGTTGGCAAACCCGAGGACGGAAGAGTTCCCGTGGGGATCGAATTTACCGAACCCTCTCCGCTCTTCTGGCAAATCAATTTCCCTCCCGATGATTGGCTTACTTCCGCCGAACGCAAAAGATCCGGGATAAGCCAGGGAAAGAAATAGAAACCTTGCGCCTTCCGATGGATCTAAGCTCTGCCGCCGCTTGGTTCCAGACTCACCCCCGCCAGAGGGGTGTTCGCTTGCGCCCTCATTCTGTAACCACCTTCGGAGTCACGCCGTCCACTCATTGGTCCATTCTGGCGGGCCGAAAGCAGCGCCCGCCATGGGGCTTTGACGTGGACTTCCCTGTCAGCAACAGGCAAGGTGCTTGCCGCATCTGCAGCGTCGGGTCAGACGCGCCATCGGGGTTTGGTTTGGGCTGGATGTGTGATATAAAAAACCGCTAAAAGATTGGCTCTGGAGCGTGCCGCATGAAAAAGATAATTCTGGCTCTCATCGGATTGGCCTTCGCGCTGCCGTATGGTATTGGCCACGCAGACCCGGATGCGGGAGTGGGCATCCGGAGGATTGTGATTACCAAGCACCGTCCGGCGTTTGGTGGCGCCTCGTTCGGCAGCGCCGGCCCCTACGAGGTAATGGTCGGAACCGCCTATGGAGAGCTTGATCCCAAAGCGCCCATGAATGCCGGGATCGTCAATCTTCCATACGCTCCGGTAAATGACAAGGGGCACGTCGAATACAGCATGGATATCACCATCCTGAAGCCTGTCGATATCAACAAGGGCAACGGGCGGCTGATTTACGATGTCCTCAATCGCGGCCACGAGAAGGCTCTTTCGGATTTGAATCTCAGCAAATTCAGCTCCATTGGCCCCGAGGAGGTTACCGACCCGGCCACCGGCTATATTATGAAGCGCGGCTACGCCGTCGCGTGGAGCGGCTGGGAAGCCGAGCAGTCCGCCGAAACCGCCCGGCCCGGGCTGCAGAAAGCCAAGTTCCCCATCGCGATGCGCGATGGAAAGCCAATGGTCGGCATGAGCCACGAAGAGCTCACCAGCTTTCCCGCAGGCCCTTCGTTTAAGAAGGAACTCACGTATCCGGCTGCCAATCTGGACACGTCGGCTGCAACCCTGATCGTCCGCGAACACCAGCAGGACGCACCGAAGACGCTGTCTCCGTCGGATTGGAGCTACATCGACGCAAAGCACGTGCGCATAAACACCGTCCCGGGATTCGGCACCGAAGCCATTTATGAATTGTTTTACCAAGCCACCGACCCGGTGGTTGAAGGAATGGCCTTCGCATCCATGAGGGACTTTGTGTTGTTCCTGCGCTACGCCGAGAAGGACTCGACGGGGCAGCCCAACCCCATCCATCCCGCGACGCCATTCAAGGCCGTGCTCGGGGTTGGTATATCCGAGAGCGGGCGGTTCTTGCGAGATATGGTGTACCAGGATTTCAACGTCGACGACTCCGGCCACGTCGTGTTTGATGGCATTTTGAGCGCCGTCACCGGTTCACGCAAAACCAACGTCAATACCGAGTTTTCGCAACCCGGCCGCTTTTCTCGCCAGCACGAAGACCACCTCTTCCCCGGTGACCAGTTCCCCTTCACCTACGCCACTACGACCGATCCCATCAGCGGGAAAACCGACGGCATCCAGGTAAAATGCACCAAATCCAAGTCGTGCCCGAAAATCTTCCACATCGATACCAATACAGACGTGTGGCAGGGGCGCGCTTCACTGGTCGTGACCGATCCGGCTGGGAAGCCGGTCGCCATTCCCGAAAATGTTCGCGTCTATATTCCAACGGGCATTCCCCATGAGTCCGATGCCGGCAATCCGGCCAACGGAACGCCCGAAGGTCTCGGCATTTGCAAGTACCGCAAGAGCCCGCTGCAATACAGATATTACGTAAGGGCGCTGTTCGCCGATCTCGACAGCTGGGTCACCGATGGAGTGGCGCCGCCGCCGAGCCAATACCCAAACTTAAAAAACCACACCTTGATTCCGGTGGCCGAGGAGGCCAAATACTGGCCCTCGATACCCGGTTATCCCTACACCCCGGTGATCAACAAACTTCGCCTCACCGATTACAGCAAGGTGCCGCCCGCCGTTTCCGGACCTGAATATCCCGTGCTGATTGCGCGCACCAACACGGACGGCAACCCGATCGGAGGCATCGAGCCGCCGGAAGTCGCCGTGCCGCTGGGAACCTACTCCGGACAAAATATCCGCGGAGAGGGCTATGGGGAGGGCGATCTGTGCGGTCTCAATGGAAGCTATATGCCCTTCGCTCTCACCAAGAAGGAGCGCTTGGCGAGCGGCGATTCCCGCCTGTCCATCGAAGAACGCTATGCGAGCCAAGAGGACTTCGCCGCAAAACGGAAACAAGCGGCGGACCGCCTGGTCGAGCAGCGGCTCCTTCTGCCCGAGGATGCGGCGAAAATAACTGCGGAGACTTTGCCCAAGGCGACGGTGGCCGAGGCGATCTCTAAGTAAAGACAGATGGCCGCATCGATTCGGGCGCGGGCCCATGCGGTCAACCTGGTCGGCCCACGCCAGCACGCGCACTATGGCATACTCGGGCGTGAAGGACCTGGAGGTTTGCGCCGGGAGATGCTGTAGTTCCAGGGTGGCAGGGTGTTCACTGAAATCCATAACGAACCAAAAGGGCATATCATGAAGTCACAATGGAGCTTCCTCGGGGTCCTCAGCTTGCTTGCTTTCTTTGGTTCGGTATGTTCGGCTGCGACGATTACAGGAACGGTGAAGGGCACCGATGGCGTGCCATTCCAGGGGGCGTTCGTCGAAGCCCAGAACATGAAGTCGAGGATTACGACGATTGTGCTTTCCGACAGCCGCGGCCAGTACCGAATTCCCAGCCTGCCTGCCGGGGAATATCGGCTGCTCCTCCGGGCGGTCGGCTTCCGCACCGACCCAAAGATGGGAGTGAACCTGGCGGGCGACCAGAATGCCTCCTACGATTTCGCGCTGCAAAAGGGCATCATCCACTGGAATGACCTTTCGTTCTATCAAACCAGGCAGCTTTTGCCCGAGGGACCGGGAAAAGACCTGATCGTCGCGCGCTGTTCGACCTGTCACATGACGCAGACGCGCATGGCTTCGGTGACGCGGGACGCAGATGGCTGGCGAGACCGCGTGGATTACATGCGCAGCGCGATGCATTTCTCGCTGGCCGACCTCACCGACAAAGAGGCAGACGATATTGCGTCGTATCTGGCCAAGATGTTCGGACCCGACTCGGTTCTCCCGAAATCTCCCGCGGACATGCCGGGATACAAAGACACCCTGCGGCCCTTTAGCGCCGACGCTTTGAACATCGTGTACGTGGAATACGACATGCCGGGACCCAGCCGGATGCCCTTCAGCGCGGCGCCGGACAAAGACGGCTACCTGTGGATTCCGGACTTCGGAGTGGCCAACAAAATTACCCGGCTCGATCCCAAAACAGGTGAGATGCAGGATTACGCGGTTCCGAACGTGGGCACCGCCGCCATTCACTCCGCCGTTCCGGCTCCGGACGGCTCCGTGTGGCTCACCGAGCAGGCATCGAATAAGATCGCGCGATGGGATCCCAACACCCAGCAGATTACCGAATACCAAGATGCCTACCTTCCCGGGAAAGAAGGTGTGGGAGCGGGTGGAAGCAAGCACACGGTCCGGCTCGATCCCAGCGGAAATGTATGGGCCAGCGGCTCACCCTTGACGAAATTCGATCCGGAAACCAGAAAATTCACGCGCTTCGACGACGTTTTGGGAGTCTACGACGTAAAGCCGGCCGCCAATGGCGACATATGGTTTACCTGCTCCTCATCAAATAAGATGGGCAAGTTCGACGCAAAAACGATGAAAATCTCCCAGTGGACGATGCCCACGGAAAAGAGTTTTCCGCGCCGGCTTGAAATAGCTCCCGACGGAACGATTTGGGTCGGCGAATTCAATTCCGGCAAGATGGCTCGCTTTGACCCTGCAACCCAAACTTTCAAGGAATACCCGCTGCCCGGCCCGGATCCGACCCCCTATAGCATGGGATTTGATGCCGATGGGTATCTCTGGTATGACTCGCATCGTTTGGACCTGCTGGGCCGCGTGGATACCAAGACCGGCCAGGTGACCGAATATCCGGTGCCGCACTCAGAAATCGCCATGCGGGAATTCTTCCGCGATTCGCAAGGGCGGATGTGGTATGGAACAAATCCCAACAATAAAGTGGGTTACTTCTATCTGACCAACAGGAACCAAGGAGCCCAATCCGCCAGCAAGTAGGCGCACCCAACAGACGCAGCTGGAAAGCCCCTCCCCACTGTGGCTCTTGGCTGGGGGTGCTTTCTGGCCGGCCCATTTTCTCTACGATAGCTATTTTGCCAGTGGACTGGGGCGAATCTGGAAATGAGCCAGTTGGCTGGGCATGCTCTTGCCGCCCTCTGTCAGCTGGGAACCGGTTGTCTGATTGGCAGCCCACACGCCCCGCCCTTTCCACCCTGCCTTGGCATCGTCGATGCGGCCGTCGAAAAAGTGCGACGAAAAGCCCATCGGATAGGGCACCTGTAAGCGGACCCATCGCTTGCTCTCTGGAATAAATGCGAGTAGCGAATCGGAATCGGCGCCGTCTACGATGGGGATGTTCTTGCCCAGACCGAGTGCGTTAAACCGATCCAGCCACATGGAATAATGGAAATCCGCTTTGACGTCGGGCTGCGTCTGGAAGGCTGGCCCCGGTATCGGAAACAACGCCCAGCCCTCCGGGCAATGGCGGCCCGTGGTAGCGGCTTCCCCGGTGAGCGTCTTGCACTTGCTTCGGTCAAAGCTCGCCAGAATGCCTTCCCCTGCTAATGGCGCCCAAACGACGCCGTTGGTATCGACATCGATTCCCCGTGGATGAGAGCCGCCCATCCCGGAGCCCTTCGGGTCATAAGGAACTTCGTAGACCTCCGCGTTGCAGGTAGACGGGGGGGTAGCGCCCTTCACCATGCGGATCAACCTTCCCGGCCTCGGATTCAACGCCGAATACCAGACACTTCCATCAACCGGATTGTACGCAACGCCGTCACCGCCGGGCGAAGAGATCGCGCGGTCGCGTCCAGGGTCGAGTGGTTCGGGAGCGGTTGTGTAGGCGCCGATCTTGCCGTCCCGGTTGTAGTCCATGACGGCCGGGCACCAGCCCTGCGATTTCTCGGAGTCGTGCGTTTGATCCCAGACACGCGTATTGATCCAGCTGATTCCGCCCTCTTTTACCGCGAGATACAGGGTCTGGTCTTTGTCGTCGGCGAAAACAAGGCGTTCCGCAGTTACGCACAGATTGACGAATTCGAATTTTCGCGTCCGGCGATCGTAGACATCCACGCCCTTGCCGGTTGACTGTCTCGGAGAGTACTGGGCGTAAGGGTTGCTTGATCCCGCCTTGCAGTATTCAGGCTCATCGGCCCTGTTCTGCACGTTGAACCAGACGCGGCCCTGGGCGTCCATGGCCATGGAACCGGGATTGAGCGGGGCGTTCCAGACCAACTCATCGCCAAAGTACATTGATGGCGCCGTCTGAGTTGGTGGCGCCCAGGAGGTCAGCCGCTTCCGGTCTTCCTCATGGGGCAATGGAATAGGAATGTTTGCCTTCGAATTCTTGACCGGATCTACTACCGGAAGCGATCCCGCAAACCAGTCGTCGCCGTAGACAGGGCCATAGTCATTCACCGAAGGATTCCGCCTGTCGGTGCTGATGAGTGCATG
>Ga0187863_10002056_pt1 | contig 15561 bp, 12 predicted proteins | sample June2016WEW_11_1_FD_132975 | JGI IMG/M metagenome (GOLD analysis project Ga0187863, IMG submission 132975) | Peatland microbial communities from SPRUCE experiment site at the Marcell Experimental Forest, Minnesota, USA - June2016WEW_11_10 | ecosystem: Environmental > Terrestrial > Soil >... | reverse complement strand
TGAACTTCCACGGAATCCAGGTTTGATTCCTTGCCTAACCCATAGCTCAAGCGGGGTGAATTAGTTTTGATTTCCGGATTTGGGAACTTCATCGCGAATTTCGTTCCTATGTGAACCTTCCTCACAGAGATTTGGAGTAGCAATAGTTAAAAGTTCTTTAGAATCCGCGTATTCGCTACTGGCACATTAAGTGCTAAAGCGACACTGAGTCTCTGCTCGTTCAAAACACCGGTTCTGCTATGCACCGTGATTGCGTTGGATCGGTTGTCGACCCACGTCGTCTCGCATCGTGCTCGAACGGGATAATGAGAGGAGGAATACATGCGACAGTTTTTAAGTCTCTTAGCCATAGCTGGGTTAGCGAGCCTTGCGACTGTTTCGGCAAAACAATCCGGGAATGATCCTCGGCTGGGACCGGATCTCGCAGGAAAACACGACGCAAAAACAGTAGGCGATCTCGTTGACCGTGTCATCGCGCGTGAACACGAAGAGATTGAGGTCGTCAACTCTTATAATCCGATTGTCGAGACTTACGTCCAAGTGTATAGCCAAGAAAGAAGTGGGGCCCGGCAGCTAGCAAGGGATTACTACTATCTTGGACAGGCTGAACTCTCAGATCGAAAGCAGTTTGGCTACCGCTCAATGCTCGCGTCTAAGGACCAGCTCCCCAAGAAAGGGCTAGTAGGCGACGATTTCCATCCCTTGGGTTTTATTCAGATGGTCTATATAGATCAGAAACAATTTGACAGGGACCACTACAGCTTTCAGTACGTCGGACGGGAGTTTCTCGGCGATATCCGATGCATACTTTTCGATGTCAAGCCGCTTCCAAAAGCCGGTCCAGGTAGATTCTATGGCCGGATTTGGGCTGAGGATCAGAACTATACCGTAGTGCGGTTCAACGGGGTTTTCTTGCCTGTTCGTCACGACGGCCATTACAACTCCCATTTTGATAGCTGGCGCTTGAACCTCCAACCAGGGCTCTGGCTTCCGGCTTACACATTCGCCGAAGAATCGGACCTACGCACGCGCAAGGTAGAGATCAAATATGTCAATGACCTTGACCGCCTTCGCTTCAAAGCCCAAACGCGGTTCTGGGGCTACGACCTCAAGAAACCGACCCATCAGCAAGAATTCAGCGATTTGGTTTTCGACGCGCCATCTAAAGTAAACGACAACGCTGATGTCAGAGATGGTCACGACCAATATCCCACACAGGCCCAGCGGAAATGGCAAAGCCAGGCCGAGGATAACGTCCTCGCCGCACTTCAGAGGACTGGCTTACTGGCCCCAGCCGGAGATGTAGACAAGACTCTCGACACCGTAGTGAATAATTTGGAAATTACAAACAATCTTGACGTCGAGCCTCGCGTGCATTGCCGAGTGCTCACAACGGCCACTTTCGATCTGTTCGCTGTCGGCCATGTAATAGTGATAAGCCGCGGTCTCCTGGACGTTCTTCCCGATGAAGCCGCTCTCGCCGCCATGCTGGCACAAGGGCTGGGGGAGATTATCGTGTCGAACTCGCGTCCCGACCAGTATGCGTTCTATGACATTGTGCAGGTTCCGTCACTTTATACGCTAAGGCGGTTTTCGTTTAAACAAAACGCCCAGGAACGCGAAGCGAGCGGCCAGAAAGCTATCGCCCTTATGCGAAACTCGCCTTATAGCGACAAGCTGGCGAGCGCTGGCCTTTTCCTGAAGCAGTTTGAGCAGGATTCGCGGAATTTACGAGCCTTGGTCGCTCCGCACTTAGGGAACCGAATTTATGTGGCTTCGCAACTGACCGGATCGGCGCCAGCGTTGGAACCGGAAAACTTGGATCAGGTGGCCGCGCTTCCTTTGGGCGCACGGATCAAGCTCGATCCTTGGACCGATGAGGTCGAACTAATAAAGGCCAGGCCAAGTCCGATCGCGTCGGCGAGCGACAAGATGCCGCTTGAATTGACGCCGTTCATGCCGTATCTAACGCGCTACACAAAGCAGACAACTTCCGAAGTATCGTCGAATATTACGTTCAACGAAGTTGGTACCCCATCGCCGCCCGAGCCTAAGAAATAGTTCAAGGTGAAGTTGCCGAACACCTGGTTTATTCGAATCCTCTCTCATTCGCAACCCTCTAGTTAAATCTCCGGCCAGCGTTCTCAACCCCTTCTGAGCGGCTCCCCGGGAGCGAGCCAACACGAGCACTTGAACCGGACAGTTGCCACGAGAAGAACATGACAGTTGGCTCGATTTCGAGATGCCTCCTCCTTCTGCTGATGTGTGCGGCCCCGGTTGGAGCACAGGACGCGCAAGAAATAAAGGAAGCATGGCGATGCGCGACCTTGTCGCCTCGACTGTTCTTGGACACAGATATAGGAATACGCGCCGAACTTGGCTTTCTACCGCCATCCACCGATTTTGGTGTGTCATTTGAAGTTCCGCTGAGAAGTCACATCGAGATACAGGGATCAGCCTCTTTCTCACCGGACAAAAAGAAAATCACCGACGACGGCCATTCGATTTCCGCGAGCGGAACCGGAATCTTCTGGATCAATTCGCGTGTAGGTGCGTTGGGCGAAGTAGAGTATGACCGCTTATGGACTTCGCAGTTCAACGAAGGGGGCACGGCTCCGGCATTTGGCGCTGTGATCCGCACTCGCTACAGATATCCTGGAAGGCTGTACATTAGTTACTTGATTCCGACTGGCTGCGTTTGGGCTACGGCTTCCAATGCTTGCAGGCTGCAATCCAAACGGACTCAAGGTTTTACGATTAGGCAGGAATTCCAATTTCGACCTCACATTCGCTGGGGGATTGAAGCCGGAGCTTACCATTTTTGCGATCAGAGTAATCCGGATGACCCTGCCGTTCCGCGCAGCTGTCTGTGGGCGGGCACCGAACTCTTATTCGTGAGATTCCAGTTTCCAGGCGGGCGAAGGAGCGAACCTTACTAATTGTCTTCCGGCACGACAAGGTGGAGTCACTATTGGGAACGTGAGCAGATCTCAACGATCTGGCGGGAATAAATGAGGGCGAGAGAGGTTCTTATGGAGCGGGCAAGGACTTTGTATCGCGGATTCCCTTCCCTTCAACCAGCGTGTAGATGTTGTCCGGCGCTACATTCTGGAGCTTCTCGACCAAGCCGCTGGGCCATTGAACTTCCACGGAATCCAGGTTTGCTTCCTTGCCTAACCCAAAATGCAGGCGCAGATCGTTTTGCGAGAGGTAGCTCGCGCCTCCGCGGACTTCATTGAACTGCACGAGTTTGCCCGCGCGCACGGTGACGCGCGCGCCAATCGCGGCGCGGTTGCTCTTCGTGCCGATGAGCTTGAAGAGCACGCGGTGATTTCCCGCGACGCCATGATTCAGCAGTAGCGAGGGCGGCTCGCCCACATTCAAAAGCAGGACATCGATGTTTCCATCGTTATTGACGTCGCCGAACGCCGCGCCACGGCGCGAAGCAGGCGGAATCGCGTTGAGCCCGGCGGCTGCAGCGGAATCCGTGAACGTGCCGTCGTGATTATTCATGTGCAGCATCAGCGGCTCGCGATACCGCGGGCCGGAATCCAGCGAGTCCATCTGCGGGTAAACGTGCCCGCTGGCGACGAAAAGATCGGCCCATCCATCGTTGTCGAAATCGAAAAACCCCGTACCCCATTTCACGTAGGGATAGCTGGCAGTAGCCACACCTGCTTTCCAACTGACGTCGTCGAAGCCCGTGGCGCCGAGATTGTGGTAGAGGCTGTCCCCTTGGTCCATGAAGTTGGTGACGAAGATGTCGAGGCGGCCATCGTGATCGTAATCGCCAAAGTCCACGCCCATCGAGCCTTCGGCGTCTCCTTCGGCGCTTAGGGCCGCACCGCTTAGCATGCCGACGTCGGTGAACGTGCCGTTGTGATTGTTGTGGTAAAGATAATTGGGGCCAGTATCGTTAGCGACATAGAGGTCCGGCCAGCCGTCATTGTCGTAATCGCCCCAGACCACCCCGAGACCGTAGTAGGCGTTCGAGTCGTGCACCCCGGCTTTCTGCGAGACTTCTTCGAATGTTCCGTCGCCGCGGTTGTGATACAGCAAGTCGGTTTCGCCCACCATGCCCCAGGGACCACACTGCACGACGATGCCACGGAATTTGCAGGAGCCGAATGCAGCGACGTTGGCAAGGTCCACGTGAACGTACCGCGCGACGAAAATATCGACGAAGCCGTCTTTATCATAGTCCGCCCACGCCGCGCCGGTCATGAAGCCCCTTCCACGGACGCCGGCTTTTTCGGTGACATCCTCAAAGGTGCAATTGCCACGGTTACGGTAGAGCGCATTGCCGCCGTAGCCGGTGACGAATATGTCGGGCAACCCATCGTTGTCAAAATCGGCGACGGCAACGCCCATGCCCCAGCCCTTGCGGGTGAGCCCGGCTTGCTTCGTGATGTCCTCAAATTTCAGCGGGGCCGATTGGCGGTAGAGCGTGATCATGAGGTCGCCGCCCTGTCTGTAGCGATCGACGGTCGAGCCATTGACGACCAATGCCGAGAGGGTGCCGCTATTATCGCAATCAATAAAGCCGACGCCACCGCTCATCGATTCGACGATGTACTTCTTGTCGGGCGAGGAGATGTGCGGGACGGTGAGGCCGGCACGCGCCGCTATTTCCTCAAAAATCGGCACCGGCGCGCGAGGTTTGCCGGTTTGCGCACGGGTCCCGATACATAACAAGCCGATAAGCAGGAATTGGAATGTTTTCTTCGTGGGCCGTAGTCTCAATTCACGTGGTGTGCGAATCGCGTCAGGCTAGGAATCGGCCGCGCCGCTAGGTCTTTCCTGCAAGCAATAAAGCACTAACTCGACGCGAGAAGAAACTCCCAACTTGTCGAAAATGCGAAACAGATAATTCCTTACCGTGTGTTCGCTCAGTTTCAGATGGACCGAAATCTCGCGGTTGGTCATCCCTTCCGCAACCTGACGCACCACCGATTCTTCGCGCTTCGAAAGCAGATCAATTCCACGAGCGTCTTGCCAGCGCATCGGCATCGTCAAGCTAAGCGCCTCAAGAATATAACCTAGCTGCTGGCTATTTGCCCACACCTGTCCTAGATGGACCGCATGAATGCATTTTCCGAGGGTTTCGAGAGGTTCGTCGCGAAAGACTACGCCATGAGCGCCGCAACGAAACGCGTCAATTACCAGATCGCGTTCGCGTGTATCGAGGAGCATGACGGCCCGCGTGCGACTTTGAAGACCGCGCAGCTCACGAACCACGCGAAATCCTTCGAGCGGGCCTTCGCGCAACTGTGAACTGATCACCGCAACGTCCGGCGCGCGTTCCTTCAGCAGGCTGACGACACCCGAAGAATCTACCGCACTGCCCACTACACTGACGCGATACCGCTTTGGCCGAAGCGCGGTCTCGACTAACTGACAGCTCATTTCATTTGCTTCAGCCACCAAGACACTGACATTGCTAACGCTACTGCTGCTGCAAGACTCCAGCGCATTTTGCATGCTGTTCCTTCGCTGCTTTGGAGTCTGGAAGGGTGAGGTATTGTAGGCAAAATGAAGCTTTTCTTTCAAGAGTAAAGTAAGCAATTAGCCAACAATTTATTTCGATTCCAGCCAGGAACACTGGAACAATTTCCTTAAATTCACAGCGAATTTCGGCCTCTTTGAGATCTCAAGATGTGCGAATTAGATTGCGCCCGGAAGCATTTGTTAGCGTCTCCAGAATTTGTGAACATGCCCAGTAAACGCACTTCCCAAATTGGGAAGTCCAATCCAGTGCAATGCAATCAAAGACACTTAAATATGACGGCCTCTTAAAAATTCGGTCCGACCGATCCTCGCAGGATCCCCAGTAGAGGAGACGTTCGTTCCCTACGTCTAGGTACAAAAGTACCGGAGGAATCTGAGCCGTTAATCTCTGTCATCTAGGCAATGTTGAAGAACGCCCTGTGTTGGTTTTGGCTTCAAATCCTTCTCTCTAAAGACCGTCGCTGCCTAAACAATTTCAAGTATTCATCTGAGACGTTGCGCCTCTTGCTCGATTCTGCACGGAAGCGTACGTTGCGCCTTGACAACGGTTTGAAGCGGAAGCCGATGATTCTCAGAAGCAACTTGCCGCTTCGCGTGTACATAAGAATGAATAACTCACTACTGCGCCAAGCTGCTCTCAATCACTGCATCGGAACCCCCGCATCGGCCGTTCCGTTGGAGATGCCGCGATGGTATGCGATTCGAATTCGCGGCCGATCCGAAAAGACTGTGGACGCCCAGCTACGCGCCCACGGTCTCGAGACATTTCTCCCCCTTTACGGCGAAGTCCGCCGTTGGAGCGACCGTCGCAGAGAGATTCATCGACCTCTCTTCCCCGGCTACACGTTTCTTCGCGCTGCAATTAGCGCGGAGATCAGATCTTTGGTTTTGCGCAGTGCCGGCGTTGCGGACTTTGTGCATGCCATGGGAAAACCTCTCTCTATTGTCGATCGTGAAATCGCAGACATCCAGGCGCTCGCCGCCGGCCAGATTCCTTTTTCCCCCTGTCCATTCGTGAAGATCGGAACCAGAGTTCAGGTTCGCGGCGGCGCACTGGACGGACTTGTGGGTATTCTCGTCGGACGAAATCCGGATTGCAGTCTAGTCATATCCGTGGAGTTGATTCAGCGATCCGTGGCGCTCCGCGTACAGGGCTACGCGGTGGTTCCCGTATGAAAAGTATTTAGGCAGCGAAAAATATATTTAGTTATACAGGGCTATTTTCAGAATCAGGGTTCTTGGGAGCCTGTGCATGGGCAAGAAAGATACTTGGGCTGTTTTCACGGGAATCGTCATACTGGCCATCCTAACCTGTGCGCCGCTTTCCCCGGCCCAGGAAGACGCCACCGCGGCCAATGGTCCCCCCGTTGGCCGCGCCAAGGCCGCACCAAACAGCCGATCTTCCCCGAGCGTTCCTGAAGGCAATGATCCAGCGTTGCAAAGGCGTAATCCGCGCTACCGCCTTTGCGCCAGTGACGCCATCACGCTCACTTTTCCACTCACGCCCGAATTCGATCAAACTGTGAACGTCCAGCCAGACGGCTTCGTCAGCCTTGCCGGCGCAGGCGACGTGCACTTGGAGGGGCTGACAACTCAGGAGTCGGTGCTCGCAGTGCAGGCGGCGTATTCCAAAATACTCCACGATCCTCTGCTCACAATCGAGTTAAAGGATTTCAACAAGCCGTACTTCATCGTGGGCGGCCAGGTGTCCAAACCCGGCAAATTCGATTTGCGCGGCTACACCACCGCAACGGAAGCGGTAGCCATGGCGGGTGGGTTCAACGATTCAGCCAAACACTCGCAAGTACTGCTGTTTCGCCGCGTAAACAATAACTGGTTGGCAGTGCAGACCCTGGACCTCAAACACATTCTTCAAGGCCATGATGTGCGCGAAGACGTTGAAATTCAGCCGGGAGACATGCTGTTCGTTCCACAAAATTTAATTTCGAAGATTGAGAAATTTATTCCGAAGTCTTCGTTCGGTGGCTATTACTCGTATTAGGGAAGCGGCGCGAAGGCAGGGCAAAAAAACATGGACGATCTCACAATCCGGCGAAGCGCCACTCCATACCATCTGGGCGTAACTCTTCGGGACGCACTTATGCCTGTCTTCCGGCAGCGACGCCTGGCAACTATGATTTTCATTGGCATCTTTGCCGGTGCGGTTCTATCGGCGCTTTTGCTTCCGCCCAGATACGAAGCAGAAATGAAGATCCTGGTAAATCAGGACCGCGTGGACCCCGTCATTACCTCCAACGCGGACCTACAGAGAGGATCGGCTGCCGTATCGGTCGTTAGCGAAGAAGACCTGAACTCGGAAGTTGAGTTGCTAAAGAGCCGCGATCTGCTGGAGCAAGTCGTGTTGGCAAGCGGTCTCGAATCGAGAGTTGAATCGCGCTGGGGGAAAGCTGTTGAACGATTCGAAAACGCGTTGTGGCGGACGACGCCTTCGCCCCAGATGGAGCTGGCACGGTCCGTCCAGGCGCTTGAAGACAACTTAGTCGTTGATCCTTTGAAGAAAACAAAATTAATTCGCGTGATGTATCCCTCGCGCGATCCTGAGTTGGCTGCGCGGGTTCTCCAAAACCTCGGAAACTTGTTTCAAGAAAAACATGCGGCAGTGCACCGGCCGCCAGGGACCTTTCATTTCTTCGATCAGGAGGCGGAGCGTTATCGTGGTGAACTTGCTACATCAGAAACTCAATTGTCTGATTTCGACGGCACGGAAGGAATCGTTTCCGCAGCCGAACAGAAACAGCTTGTGCTTCAGCAGATCAGCCAATTCCAAGCCGAACTGCACCAGTCTAAAGCCAATGCTTATGAAGCGAATCGGCGCGCTCTCGCCTTAAAGTCACGAGCGGCTGATACGCCCTCCCGGCAAACTACGCAAATAACAAAAATCGATAACGCGCAGTTGATGGCCGCGCTGGAAACTACGCTTCTCAATCTTGAATTGAAACGTAGCGACATGCTGACCAAATACGCCCCAACCTATCAACCGGTGATGGAATTGGAATCGCAAATCGCCGACACCCAAAAAGCCATTAATCAAGCGGAGTCGTCGCCCACGCAACAGGTCACGACCGACCGTCTCCCCGCGCAGGATTGGATGGCAACAGAAGTTGTACGCGCCGAATCGGACCGTGCAGCCTTCGAGGCACAAGCCGGTGCCATTGGCGGAGTGGTGCGCCTTTATCAGGGGATCGCAAGAAACCTCGACGAAAAAGGTAGGCACCAGGACGACCTGATCCGAAATGTGAAAATTGGAGAAGACAATTATTTGCTCTATCTCCGTAAGCGCGAAGAAGCCCGGATCTCCGACGCGTTAGACAGCAAACGTATTGTGAACGTGGCTATCGCGGAAGCGGCCACCGTCCCGGCGCTTCCCGCGCTGAATATCCTCTGGCTGTTTGTTGGCGGATTTTTCACTGCGGGAATCGTAAGCGTCTCTGCCGCATATGCTGTTGACCGCATGGACCCTTCGTTCCGCACTCCCGATGAACTGGTTCGCTACTTGAACGTGAAAGTGCTGGCGTCAATTCCGCCCAGTACTTCGGACAAACCGGACAAACCATGAGCCGAAATTTTGACCTTCTTCGAATCGCGGACCATGTCCACGACAAGTATCATCCGGCGTCAGAAACAAACTCGTGGTCGAGTGCCCCGCAGGAGCGCCACGATCATCGCCCTATTGTTGATGACGAAGTGATGAAATTAGTGCAGCGCCTTTTCATTCTCCCCGATGGCGCGCAGGCCCCCGACGCGATCGCATTTTGCGGAGTGGAAAAAGGCGTTGGATGCAGTTGGGTTTGCGCCAACGCTGCCCAGGTGCTGGCTGCGCAAGGCCTCGGGACTGTTTGCCTCATAGACGCAAATTTTTATTCCCCTTCGCTTCACCACCATTTCCAAGTGGGTAATAGAGCTGGTTTTGCGGAGTCCCTGAAAAGCAACGATTCAGTGCGTGACTTCGTTCGGCGCGTTTCAGGTCCGAACCTTTGGTTGATGACGGCCGGCCTGATCGGAAAAGAACCGTTAAACCCCGGACGATTACGCGCTCGCATCGCTGAATTGCGGAAGGAATTCGATTTTGTTTTGATTGATATTCCGGCAATTCTCCCCTATGGCGACGCAGCTCTGCTCGCCCATCTGACCGACGGAGCGGTCCTGGTGGTGGGCTCGAATAGGACGCGCCGAGAGTCGGCGCGCATGGCCAAAGAAAGCCTGGAAACAGCTAGTGTACCAATCCTTGGAGCGGTCCTGAATAAGCGGCTCTTTCCAATTCCTGAAGCTATTTACAGAAAGCTTTAGGTAAGGACCGTGTAGCAGGGCCGTGATAGCCCAATTAGACCAGGAGCGGCGCCAATCCTGGAGTGCCAAATGTGACTCAAATGGCGGAGCTACGTCCCGAATGACGGCGTAGCTGAATATAAAACACGGGAAGAAGGGAAAACGAATGAGCAGCGTTTCCATCGGGCAAACGGCCCAGCCGCAAGGTGGGACATTACGTAACGTCGTAGCCCGCGGTGCGCATTTGGCAAAGAGCGCGTGGTCCGCACATCGCTCGTTGTTCATGCTCTGCGCCGAGATAATCCTTGCAGCAGTTTCCTATTCTCTTGCCGTTTACGTTCTATCCGAAACCCACGAGCCAGGATGGGCCCTCAATATTCTGCGCGCGACTCTTGGCTTTCTGATTCTGTTTCGTTTGGTTAGTTTAGTGATGTCGGGACTCTATCATCGCTCGCTCAGACATTCCTCCATCCCGGATCTGATCTCGATTGGCAAGGTTGCTTTCTTCAGCAGCTTATTCTTTTGGGCTCTTGTTTGGTGGCGATTTCAAGACTTGAGAATACCGGCCGCTCTATTTGTCATTGATTGGATGCTCCTTCAACTGCTCTGGGGCTACTTGCATTTCGGCGTGCGTATTTTTAAGACGCAGCAAGCTGTTCACCGCAAACACGGAAGGCGTGTGTTGATTGTCGGAGCCGGTGATGCCGGGATGACGTTGCTAAAAGAGCTGTCAACGGACCCATCCTCGTCCTGCCAACCTGTAGCCGTTGTAGATGACGATTTGGCAAAGTCGAACCGGTCAATGCACGGTGTTCCGGTTCTCGGCGGGACCAAAAATATCGCCAGGTTGGCGGCGGAAATGCGCGCTGAAGAAATTCTTGTGTGCATTCCGAGCGCCTCATCATCGCAGATGAGTGACATCCATGCTGTTTGCCGCCGGTCCCGTCTCCCAGTTCGAACGCTCCCTTCGCTTGCGGAGTTGGCCGATGAGAAGGTTTCCAGGCGCCAGCTGCGGAGCCCGAAGATTACGGACCTTCTGGATCGCCGAGAGATCCACATAGATTTGCCGGAAAGTCGAAGGATTGTCGGCGGAAAAGTGGTTTTGGTCACCGGAGCCGGAGGAAGCATCGGTTCGGAACTCTGCCGCCAGATCGCGGAGGCATCTCCGCAAAAGATCATCTTGCTCGATAAGTCCGAAAACGGCCTGTTTTACGTACATCGCGAAGTTTCCCAGCGTTGCGAAGCGGCGCGCGTTCGGCCGGTACTTGCCGATATCCTTGATACCGCCCGCTTGCGGGAGCTCTTCTCCAGTGAACGGCCGGAAATTATTTTTCATGCCGCAGCGCATAAGCATGTCGGACTTCTCGAATTGCATCCCCAAGAAGCAATGCGCAACAACGTGTTGGGCACGCGCAATGTTGCGGAAGCGGCGTTGGAGTGCGGCGCGGCCCGGCTCGTAAATATCTCCACAGATAAAGCAGTGAGCCCCAAAAGTTACATGGGATTGTCCAAGAAATTGACGGAGCTATACATTCAGGAGCTTGCTCGAACCCGCCGCAAACCTTTCTCTAACGTGCGCTTTGGAAATGTTGCGGGAAGCAGCGGAAGTGTCATCAGACTTTTCTGGGAACAAATCCAGAAGGGAGAACCGATACTTGTCACCGATCCGCGAGCAACCCGCTACTTCATGTCGGTGCCCGAAGCAGTGCATCTAATCTTGCGCGCTGCAGCTCTCGGCAAGGGCGGAGAGACATTCGTCTTTGACATGGGCGAGCCGCTCAATATCTACGAACTGGCAAAGGCTATGGCGCTTTTCGCCGGCCTTGAGCCCGGACGCGATCTTCCCATTGAGTTCATTGGCCTGAAAGATGGCGAAAAGATCGAAGAGGCCCTTTGGGCTGATTGGGAACGCCCCGTTCGCACGAAAGCGGAAAGAATCCTCATGATCGCGGAGCAGAACCCGATGGCGCGCGGAATTGTAGGCAAGATTCGCAAAATGGAGAACTTCCTTCAGCGCGATGATCGGCAAGGCCTGCTCGAATATCTCTCGGAAATCGAGCCTGGATTCAAAGGAACGCAAACGCACCCGCTTTGTCCCCCAGTTTCAGCTCCGAAACTTCCCAGCACTGCTTTTGACTCAATGGGTGCTGCGTGAACATCCCGCTTTCACAGCCCGATATTGGAGACCTTGAGATTGATTCCGTCACGCGCGTCCTTCGGTCGGGAAATCTAAGCCTGGGGCCTCGAGTCTCTGGATTTGAAGAGGAATTCGCGAAGTACATCGGCGCGCGCTATGCCGTCGCGACCAACAGTGGCACTTCCGCTCTACATCTTTGCGTGAGGGCGCTGGGCATCGGGCCGCAGGACGAAGTTCTCACCACATCTTTCAGCTTCGTGGCTTCAGCAAACTGTTTGCTGTACGAGAGAGCGTTGCCGATGTTTGTGGACATCCACCCCGACACACTCAATATCAATCCGGCAGAGATTCGGGAAACCCTGACGTCTGTATACGCCTGGAAGCCGGACAAATCCAGGCTGGTCAATCGCCGGTCCGGACGCATTCTGAAAGCAATCCTTCCAGTTCACATTTTTGGCCTGCCATGCAATATGGCCCCTATTCTCGAGATAGCGCGCGAATTTAATTTGCGTGTACTTGAAGATGCCTGCGAAGCCCTGGGAAGTCGGTATCGTGGTCAGCTCGCCGGAACTTTCGGCGATGCCGCGGCGTTCGCATTCTATCCAAACAAGCAGATGACCACGGCAGAGGGAGGAATGATCGTCACCAATGACGCGCAGATCGCGACGCTCTGCCGCAGCCTCCGCAATCAGGGCCGCGACGATCACTCTGCTTGGTTGCGTCATATCGCCCTGGGATACAACTACCGCTTGAGCGATTTGCACTGCGCTTTGGGCCTGGCCCAACTCAAAAGAATCGACGAGCTGCTGTCCTCGCGCGCGCGAGTGGCGGCTGAATATTCGCGCGCTTTTGCGCAGACTCCGGGCATTGCTCTTCCACAGGAATTTCCCGAGGCGACGCGAAGCTGGTTCGTTTACGTGATTCAGTTGCAGGGAACGTCGCCTGCGCGGCAACGCGACAATTTGATTGCCGGTTTACGGGCGCGCGGTATTGCGTGCCAAGCATATTTCCCTCCAATTCATCGCCAGCCTTACTTCAAGGAAGTCGCACTCTCGCGTACTCCTTCGCTTCCACAAACGGATGCGGCTGCGGACCAGTGCCTTGCGCTTCCGTTTTTCTCGACAATGACGAGCGAGCAAATCGCCGAAGTTTCTGCCGCAGTGCGTGAATTATTGTCGGAAAGCGCTCACGGCCCCGGCTCCCCACAAAGGCAACTCAGCGCATCGGCGGGATGAACAGTATGAATTTCAAGTCAAGTCAGAATTCGCCGCGTTCTTCATTCCTGGTGCGCACTGTTCGGATGCAGCCGCATCTCTACAGCGCCATTTGCAAAGCGAGGATGCTCTATTCGCGCCGGATCGCCGGAGCGGAAATGCGTCGGCTGTTCAGACGAAACCGCCATCTGTTCACGATGAATGAAGCCGAAGCACGCCAGGTGAATTCTCTACGTGAATTCGGCTATACCCTGATTTCCGAGTTCTTCCCGCGAAAACTGATCGATCGCATATTTTCGAAGGCCGAGGCCATGTTCCAGAACCTTGAAATTGACACGCACTTTGCCTATTCAATTCAAACGAAAGAGCGCTCCACACTTGAAGGCCTTTGTTACGAGCATCTCGCGGCGACGGAAAAATTGATCGCTCTGCGCGACCCCCTGGTTCGCATTCCTGAAACGCTGGATGTGGCGTTCCACGAAAGTATTTTGAAGATTGCGGCGAACTTTCTCGGATATGTGCCGCCGCTGTATCGTGTAACGATCGTTCGCGATTTTCCCCACACTCGCCCGCTGCATTCGAGCAATTTTCATAAAGACAACGATGAGTCGGACTCCCTCCAAATCTTCATTTATCTGGTGGATGTTGACGCCACCTGCGGCCCGCTTGTTTATATCCCGGGTTCCAATCACTACGACGTCCGTTCCTGCCGTCCCCGTCTCTCTCGCGATCTAGGGATACTTGCAAATGACGGCCGGCTGAGCGATGAAGAAGTCGAGCGTGTTTATCCCCGGCGGAGCTGGGCAGCGTTGCACACGCTGCGAGGAAGCGTTGCCGCAATTCACGGGAATGGCATCCACAAAGGGCCGGCGTGGAGCAGGCCAGGTGATCCAAACAATCGCCCGCGAACAGCCATCAAGCTCGATCTTCATGGCTACAAGTCGGGCGTATCGCGCGATCTGAACGAAAACCGCATTCTGTCCTCGGATTACGCTCGAATGAGTGAGCTGCAGCGTCTCTTTGCGCACCCCACTCTCGTCGAACAGGAAGCCGCACGCACGGCGCACGCTAGTTAAAACCAACGAATACAAACATGCATCTCCGCACCATGGCATCTCGTGCCACTACTCTATTGGCCAAAAACCCGTCGCTCTTTTGTCGCGTGCTTCTCGCAAAAATTAACACCACCCGGCGTCTGCCGCCACTGCCGGCGCAAAAGCGTATCGACGACGTTGTGTTCGAATACGACCTGGGCCACTACCGGGGTACCGCTCCGATGTACTTCGGTTCCTACGGCCTGTTGATTATTGAGGCCATGAGACGATTCCTGAAGCCCGGGGATGTGTTTGTAGATGTCGGAGCGAACGTCGGATATTTATCAGCTTTTGCGGCGGGAATAGTCGGAAAGCACGGCCAAGTACATTGCTTCGAACCTGTGCCCGCGTACTTTGACAGACTCCAGAGGCTTGTCGAATTAAATCCGGAACATTCCATCACGCCCAATTGCATAGCGGCAGGCGAAGAGCCCGGGAGCTGCACGATCTACGTGACCCGCGAGCCTGGTCAAAACACGATGGTCCTGGCCTACAAGTCTGGCCCGGAAGTGATCTCAACTTTGAAGGTCGCGGTGGTTCGGCTGGACTCTTATCTGGCGGAGCGGAATATCGACCGCATTTCCCTAGTCAAAATTGACGCGGAAGGTTACGAGCTGCCCATTTTGAAAGGGTTGCAAGGTTTTTTTGAAAGATCGAAACAACGCCCTGCCATTATCTGCGAAATAGCGCCGCGCGCCTACCCGCTATTGGGCCGAACAATTTCCGAACTTTCAGACTACACGGCGAGCTACGGCTATAGCCCATACGACTTGATCGACGGTACAACACCTGTAAACCTCGCAGCCGTTGAACACGTCGAAGATGTTCTCTTCCTGGCAAAGGCCTACAGGTAAATGAGTTTGTACAGCACCGCAAATGTTTTCCATGGGTTTCACCCGCTCCGCTTCGCGACCTTCGCAGTACTCGCGGCATCCCTTGCTGCCGGATGGGCTCTATTTGCAACGGCTTTCTCCCCAAATACGGTAATCGTTTGCGTCCTGGGCGCCGCTACTGTCGCTCTGCTTTTCTATTATCCCGAACTCGCGCTCGCTCTCTACGTCGTTATCGGCGACTTGAAGGGCGATGAGCGAATCGCCTCGATTCTTCCGGTGGATTTAACGCTCGCTTTGGGCGCAATCATCCTCTTCGGAATCGTTTTGAACTTGTTTCGAGGAAAAGGCATCCTGCAAATGCCGGCCTCGTTTCTTTGCTATATCGCGTTGATTGCGATCATGGCCGGAAGCTTGGCGTACACGCCGGTCTTTGACGCCGGCTTGGAAAAGTTGGGCCGCTTCCTGACGGTAACCAGCCTCGTGATCGT
>Ga0187863_10002051_pt1 | contig 15596 bp, 16 predicted proteins | sample June2016WEW_11_1_FD_132975 | JGI IMG/M metagenome (GOLD analysis project Ga0187863, IMG submission 132975) | Peatland microbial communities from SPRUCE experiment site at the Marcell Experimental Forest, Minnesota, USA - June2016WEW_11_10 | ecosystem: Environmental > Terrestrial > Soil >... | reverse complement strand
CTCAGCACCGAACGGATCATTACCACCCATGCCGGCAGCATGCCGCGCGGCGAGCCATTGAGTTCGATGCTGATCGATGAAGAGGACCACAAAAGGGTCGACCGTCGGAAAATCGACGAGGTTGCGGAAGACCGCGTTGCCCACGTCTTGAAAAAGGAGGCTGAGGTGGGCATCGACGTCGCGAACGACGGCGAGCAGGGACGAGTGGGCTTTCAGACCTACATAACGCAGCGTATGGATGGCTTCGGCGGCGAAGCGAGCCGGCCCTATGGCAGGGAATTCGTGGAATTCCCGAAATTTACCGAACGCATGCTGGCGCGCATTCCGAAGACGGGCAAGGTGTTCAACGCGCCCGAGGCAATCTCGGAGCTCAAATATCATGGCGAGAGCGAAATTGGGAAAGAGATCGATCGCCTCAAGCGTCAGGCGGAAAAGGCCAACTCGCACGTCTCTGAGTGGTTCATGAACGCGCCGTCGCCCGGCATCATCGCGACTACGATGCTGAATGCATATTACGAGTCCGACGAGGCTTATCTCGACGCAATCGTACGCGAAATTTCGAAGGAATACAGGGCCGTAGTCGATGCCGGGTTCATCCTGCAGATCGACGCGCCCGATCTCGCCATGGAACGGGTACTGCTGTATCAGGATTTGACCGACGCAGAATTCGCAGGACAGGTCGAAAAGCATGTCGATGCAATCAACCGGGCGCTTGAAGGTTTAGCGCGCGATCGCGTCCGGCTTCATGTATGCTGGGGCAATTGGGAAGGGCCCCACTGCTTCGACGTGCCGATGGGCGTCATTCTGCCCACCCTCTATCACGCAAAGGTGGGCGCAATCGGGCTTGAGTTCGCCAACCCACGCCGCCAGCATGAGATTGCGACGCTGAAGGCAAGCAAGCTGCCCAAAGACATGGTCGTCATCCCCGGCGTGATCGATTCGAAGACCAATTTCATCGAGCATCCCGAAGTGGTCGCTAATCGCATCGAAGCTGTGGTCGATGCGGTCGGCGACAAGGAGCGCGTAATCGCCGGCGTCGATTGCGGCTTTAGCACCTTTGTCGGCTGGGAATGGGTCAGCGAAGATGTGATGTGGCCCAAGCTGAAGTCGCTCAGCGAGGGTGCCGCCATTGCGTCGACGCGATTATGGGGATGATCGGCGCTTGGCGGCCAGCATAATTTTGTGCCGCGTCCGTCACTGAAACGGATCTCACGACGATTGCTGGCGATATGGCCAGTGAGAGTGTAAAAAGTATTGGGAGCATTGCCTTAGCTCCACAAGTCAGTGCGACAGGATTTGGCTGAGGAAGAGCTTCAACCGATCGCTCTTCGGCTGCGCTACGCCACCATCAACGGCGCCAAGGGCAGCGTCTCGACCGCAAGACCGGCTCGCTAACGCCGGGCAAGGAGGCCGACATCCTGATCCTCGACGCCACCAAGATCAACGTGGCGCCGGTCAACCAGGTGCCCGGCGCGGTGGTATCGTTGATGGATCGGAGCAACGTCGAGACCGTGATCTTCGCCGGCAAGGTGCGCAAGTGGAAGGGGCAGCTGTTGGACGTCGATCTCGACAGACTACGTACCCAGCTTGAGGCCTCGCGTGACCACATATTCGCTGCTGCCGGCGTCCCGCAGAACCTGTTCAGCAGTCAATAACGCAAATTAGCGTGATGCGGGGCGACTCTGAATCGCCCCGCATTCCCGCCGCCCAACAAGCCGCAAGCCACGCGTTGCGCGCGAGGGCCAGTATAAACAAAGCAGTTGCCCTAATGAGCGCGCGCCAATTTGGCAGGTTCCATGGCGGAAACTCCCCTGGAGAAACGAATGGCGGCCCATAAGAAGAAAACGCAGCCCCAGAGTTGCCGTATGGGCGATGGAGCGCAGGTTGAAGTCTCCGACGTGGCAGATCAGTACGTAAGCGACGACGCCCCCGATGTTCTTGAATTTATACTGACTTAAGAACAACTCGATAGGAGTACCGGCAGCGGCGTCAGAGATCTTCAGCTATCCACAAGCTGCAGGCCGATTATCCGGGCGGCTTGGCGAAGGGGCTTTGAAAGGGTTGTCCCATCACCCCACTGGCAAAGTGAGGAATTGCATTGCAAAGAAACAGCCCACCGAAAAAATACGAAATGAGATTCAACCAATCCATGGTTCACCCATCTTTCCGTTTGGTCAGAAGTCGGCAAGCCGGCTTAGTAATTTCACCGCGCGGCAGTTTTCGGGCTTTGCTCTCAAAGATCAAGCGTCTCGCCGATCATGTTGCAGTGCATGAGTCTCCTGTTGGCCTGCCGCGTCACTTAGTGCGACGCAGCGAAATGTCTGCAATTGGGTGTGAAGCGGACGTCGCTTGTGCTCGCTCGAAATGACGTGAATGACCAAATTACGCTGAGCGCCTAAAATTCCGATCGAGTTGCACTATGGCCAGCGTATGTTTGTTCACAAAGTCGGCTGGGATCAGCCACTCCTGGTGGGACTGTCCGTCCTGCGCCCATTCGTAATCGGACAGATCACTAGGCCCACAATCGAGGCTCACGGCCAATATGGTATCGGCGCTGATGTCATTGCAGTCGAGCGGTCTATCGACCAGGCAAACTCCAGACCGGCCAGGTCCATAGGTGCCGGCCGTATCGCGGAAGCCGGCACGCAAAATTGTTTGCGCCGCATCGCTGGTCGTGACGTGGTAAAGCTTCATCATGCCCAGACCCCTTTATCGTTGGAGACTAAACGTGACGCATTCAGCCACAAGGGTGCACATTTAAGCGCGGACAGATGTCAAATTCACGACCTCATTGACGATTCTCGCGACCGCTGAGGTAGGTGGCGCGGGTGCATGGATCGACCGGGGAGACACGTCTCCTACCGGTGGAAGGAACACGCCCTTACGTCCTCGAGCTCTTCATTGCCGTGCGTGGCGTACGGTCGTGAATGCTCGGACATCTCACGTGTTCGTGTGGAGAGTTGCGTGGTTATATGCCACCCGTGAACGGCGGTCTCAGCGTTGTGGACCACACAGGTTAAGGTCGCGCTCGGCGCGGAAAATATTGCTGTAGAGATTAGCGATCCACTGCCGTCCGCTCGACGTGACGTTGAGGTAGCGGATCGCGCTCTGGATATGTGCCGATATGCTGCTCCAATAGAACTGCGGATAGAGATCAGTGAGATCGGCCGGCGAAGTATAGCCGAGTTGCTTGTTCATCCCAACTTCTTCGAATTCGTAATAAAGCGCATTGGCTTTGCGCAGATAATGCGGATCACCGAGCTGACCGATGAGATCGGCGGCGCGTACCAGCATGCCCTCTTCGCTATCGCCATCGTCGGGGCCATGAGATGGCGGAAAGCGCGTGAACTCGATGGCATTGGCGACGCGGGTGGCGTCGAGCGATTTGATCTTGGACAAGCGATCCATCACGAACAGCTTTGATCGGTCGACGTGATACGGCAATAGCGCGGCATCGGACGAGCCGCGTGGCAACTTGGCCTTGTTGCCTTTGGCGTCAACAATGTAGCCGTCAGCGCTATCGCCGTTAAGAATACCACGAACGTAACCAATGTCGTGAAACAGACAAGCGACGATGAGGTGCGCGAAATCGCTGGCATTTGTCTCAGTTAGGAGCCTTCGTCCCCTCAAAATATCGTAGCCAGCGAGCGTTACCAGCATCGTATGCTCGACGTTGTGATAAAGCGCGTCACTGTTGCCGATACAGTCGACAGCAAGTCTGGCAGCCGACTGGACGAGTTCTATTAAACCCGCATCCGTCGAGCCAAACCGGCGACCCAAGTGCTCAGCAAGGTGAGACCCCAAGGCCTCTGCGGCCAGTTCGGGAATGGTAAGCATGGCCTCCTCCCGTAGCCTCTAACCGGCATCGTGACGCTTAGTTTTATACTTTACAACATGGCGCGGAACTTTTTCACGCGGATCGCTCCGAGGTAAGACCGGTCTTTGAACTGGAAATTGCCGGGGGCCCACGAATACCAAACTGCGGCAAGTGTCAGGTTGTGGGCTTCAGTAACGGCTGCTGCAATGCAGCGATTTGGCAGCTATTGGAGCCATAGCGGAAGTGCCTGGTGCAAGTTCGAAATGACGTTGATGACCCACAACGTCATTTTGCCACCGTCTAATGACGCATTGCGAAAGGCGCGGTCGATCAAATCGTTTCGGCGGAGCTACCGATCGCTCCCCTTTCGATCGCCATAACGCGCGCGATAGTTCTCGATCGTGTCCATGGCCGCGCAGAACTCGACGTTGTTGTAGTCGGGGTCGTAGAAATAGCAGGCGACATTGCCACCGGTCTCGCCATCGCCGAGCGGCGGCTCGCCATTGTGGCGCACTGGACCATAGTTCGGGACAAAGCCCGCGTGCTTCGCCTGGACCGCAAATCCGACCACGTCTTCGAGGCGGTTGCCTTGAAGCTCGAAGGCGGTGTGAAAGAAACTCATTCCCGACGGGACCGAGACTTTGCCTTGGGGGTCGCGTTCTTCGACCAGCACGAGACATTCGTCGTGTTCGGCAGCGCTCATGTAGCAACAGCGGATGCGCCAGCCTTCCTTGAGCGGATGGGGCTCTTCTTCGCAGGTCCGGCTGTGCCGCAGGCCGCCGAGTTTTTCATACCATTGGCGTGCTCGGGCGATGTCCTGCACGTAGATCGACACCTGAGCGATGCGCGCGATCCGGGACGGGTTGAACACACCATAATCCTCGGTCTTGTTGGAGAACCGGCGGCCGTTGAGCGTAGGTGGTGCAAGTACCAGCGCGCGGAACCACTTGCGTTTGAGCAGCGGCGCGAACTTTTGCAGAAGCGGCGGCAGCACGTTCGGAGGAACGTAGGAAACGGGGGTCATTGGCCGGCCTCCTCAACGATTTCGATCCAGTGATGGTCCGGATCCTGCAGGCAGAAGGCGCGTTCACGAGGCGGCGCTTTTGCGGAGGCAATCAGGCGGCCGTCGCGCGTGGCAATAGCCAATTCTTTCGCGCGCTGCCAGATCGCCTCGAATGTTGCGCTGTCGCGCGCGATCAGAGAGAAGTGCAGCATCGAACCGTTGTCCATCTTCAGCTTGTGGTGCTTAACCAGGCAGATATCGTGGTGGTAAAACCCGAAGCTGAAAAAATGCATTTCCATATTGGCCAGCCGCATGGCCGCGCTGCTGTCGGGATGATTGAGCGCAGAGAACTGCAGGTCGAAGAGGTTTGTATAAAAGTCCTTCGATCGTTGCAGGTCGCTGACATAGATGACGTGGTGCTGCAGCTTGGCAGCCGCGATCGGTGCGTTTTGAACTGGCGCGTTCATTGCGAGATCTCCTCTCGGTCGAGCATTCAGATAACGCAGCTATGCTGCTGTCGCAGTGATTTTGGATCGCATGTGCGCGTCGGCGGCAAGGCCGGCAAATGGATCGAGGCTTCTCAGGTCGTGACGACGATCGAGACGCTGAGCGATAAAGCGGTCGGGGCGAACGAGGATACCATGAACTCTGTGGCTCTTGGCCCAGGCGAGGAAGGCTTGATCCCGGCATTGTAAAGGCTGCGTCGGCGCCGCCGCGACCGCACTGTTGATGGCCAAAAAGCGCGCACCAAGCCCACCGAGAATTGCTCCGTCGCGGGGTGACAATTCGCCGCGCGGATCGACGCCAACGCCAAGCGCCAGCCATTCATGGCAGCCGAACCAATAGTCGAGCGGCCGCTCGTGGCCGGTTAGCTTCACCATAGGCTGCGGCAACATCTGACCGACCACGGCGTCCCTCCGCGCTGCGGTCAGCGCGCTGCGCGCGATGTGAGGCGGCGGCAGCAAGCCGCCGCGGCGAACGAATGAGCGGAACCCGCGCGAAAGATTCAGAAGCGCGAATACAGCGTCACGCGCAGCCGCGATCGCCGAATTGGTGGGCATGATCACTCGGCCGAGACGGCGCGAAAGATTGACCATTGCGCGGACGTGGTCGGCACGCTCGATCTCGTAGGTGTCCAAGATTTCGTCGCCGGCTCGGCCGGCAACGGCGGCGGCCAGTTTCCAAGCGAGATTGGCGACATCTCTCATGCCGCTATTCATTCCCTGGCCGGCAAACGGAGGCATGAGATGTGCGGCATCACCGGCAAGAAAAACGCGGCCCTTTCTCCATCTATCGGCGACGCGCGCGTGGAACGTGTAGACCACGCGCCGTTCGATCTCGACGGCGGAGAAATCGACGAACGGTTCAAGCAGGCGCCTGACGCTCTCATCACTTGCCAGCTCGTCGGGATTCTCTCCGGGCAGCTGCATGAATTCCCAACGGACGCGCGACCCGACGGCGGGCAACCGCACCGCGGGCCGACGCGGGTCGCAAAAGAACGTGATGTTGTCGACACCATGATTGTCGATTCGGGTGTCGAGGACGAGCCAGCGCTCGGCGTAAGTTGAACCGAGCAGACGCGAACCAATCCAATCACGCGTGCTGCTGTTTCCGCCATCGCAGCCGACAAGAAATTTGGCGCACAGCGACCGTGTACCAGTTGGCGTTTCGACCAGCATTTCGACACCAAGTTGGTCCTGAGAGATTGACGTCACGTGATGATTAAACAACGCGCCCACTGAATCGAATCGCGCAAGACCGGCAAGGAGCACCTGTTCAAGGTGCGGCTGGTAAAAAGTACCAAGCTGGGAATGCCCGTACGCACTTCGCGGCGGAGCCATCTCCATCAGTTTGACGCCACGGGCGTTGAGATAGACGACTTCCGGGTCTTGGACGAGTCCGTCAGCGATTGCATCAAATAGACCGATTAGCGCAAACAGCCGCAGTGTCTCCGGGTCATAAGCGATCGCTCGGGGCAATCCGACCAGTCCGTCGTTTTGCTCGACCAGCACGACATTGACGCCGGCGGCACCCAGAAGATTGGCGAGCATTAATCCGATGGGGCCGGCGCCAACAATCGCGATATCGCACGTGGACGGGAGTTCGGAATTTGCTTCCGAGCTGGCAGACATTTGGCGTCCTCCCACAGCAGCGATGTTGGGCTTGTAATCTCCTATTGACCTTTATAGTCATTTTGACTAAATAGTCAATACGACTTCAGAGGATCGGGAAAAGAGGCAAAATGTCGAGGATTGATCTTGCACGTCGGGCGCAGATTGGCCGCGATCGACGGGCACGCACCCGGGCGGAGTTGATCCGAGCGGCACGCATCCTCTACGCGGCCCGAACATTCGATTCGGTAACGGTGGACGATGTGGTGAACGCTGCAGAACTCGCGAAGGGCACCTTCTATGTGCACTTCGATGGCCTCGACGATCTGCAAAGCGTACTGGCGGGCGAACTAGCGCATGAATTCGACGAGCTGCTACAGCCGCGCAGATTGTCGCTTGATGATCCGATCGAACGCATTACCGCCGGATGCGGCGCTTTCATCAATCAGGCGCTGTACGACCCCGCCTGGGGTGCGCTCATTTCCCGCGCCGCCGCCGCAATGCCAAGTGTCGCGCGCGTTGCGCGTGGGCGGCTCAATGAGGACATCCGCCGGGCGGCGGCGAGTGGCCGCCTTCACGATGTTCCGCCGGAAATAGCCTTCGAGTTGGCTATCGGCATCACCGTTCGGGCTATGCAATCGGCTGCGGAGGGCCGACTGAAGCCGAAGCACGCGCCGCTCATCGTCGCGGGTATTCTTCGCGCCATCGGCGTGCCAGCCGAGGAGGCCCGCGAAATCGCCCTCCGCCTTGTCAGGGCCGATCGGCAAAAATCCTGAGCACGTGACGTAGAGCGACCACGAGGAGCACAACGGATGGCCGTCAATCTTGCGCGCTACGATACCGAGCACGGTCCGCGCTGGGCCGTCGTGCAACGAAATGGCGTTGTTTCCTTGTCGGGCGATTATCCGACGACCGCGGCGCTGATCGAGCATGGTGAAGACGATTGGCGAGGCGCCAGCCGCGCGGCGACTTCGGCCGCCTTCGATCCAAAACGACTGCTTTCGCCGGTGACGGCGCCGTGCCGCATTTTCTGCCAGGGGGCCAACTATCGGCAGCACATGCTCGAATCGGGGTTGGACCCGGATCTCAAGACTTTCAACATGTTCTTCACCAAGTCCGACGCGTCGATCAGTGCAGCCAACGGGGTTGTACATCGGCCTGCGCATGTAGCGCTGCTCGATTATGAGATCGAACTTGCGCTTGTCTTCCGCCGTTCCGTGTCATTGCCCATCGCGGTGACCCCCGCGACTCTGAAGGACTATGTGTTCGCCATCACCATAGCCAACGACATTAGCGCGCGGGACGTGCAGCTTCCACAGATGCAGTTCTTCAAGGGCAAGAGCTATCGCGGTTTTTGCCCGATCGGGCCCTGGCTCACCGTCCTCGAGCCGCAGGAGTTCGCCTTGCTCGACAATCTCGATCTGCGCCTTTCGGTCAATGCCACGCTACGGCAACACGACACAACGGCCAATCTGGTCTTCAAACCGGCCGAGACGATTTCGGAATTATCGACGTTCGCCAACATTGCTCCCGGAGATGTCCTGCTAACGGGAACGCCGAGCGGGTGTGCGTTGCGGGTGCCGCCACCAATGATCCGGCGAATTCTGCAGCTGCTGCCTGAACGGAAGTTCTGGGAATTGTTCGTTTCATCGCAGCGCCGGCGGCCCGACTATCTTAAGCCAGGGGACTCAATGGCGGCGACGATTCGCAGCGCGGATGGACGGCTCGACCTGGGCGAGCAGACAATAAGGATTGAATGACGCGGCACTGTGGCTGCGCAACGCACCGTGAGACCATGACATGACCACAAGCCCTGCATTGCTCTGCCTCGGTCCAGCCGCCAAGGGCGCGCTCGAAGTCCGAGAAGTGCCGAGACGAAATCCGGCCGCCGACGAAGTCGAGGTCGCTGTGCAGGCCGCCGCGGTCAATCCGATCGATGTGCGCCGCGCTGAAGGCTATGGCTTACGGCTCTTGTCCTTGCTTGGAGCAGGCAAGTTTCCGATGGTGCTCGGCAACGATTTTTGCCGGCACGGTGGCGAGCATCGGAGCGAGGGTGTCCACATTCAAGCCCGGAGAGCGGGTTTACGGCTTAAAGCCGACCTCAGCTCACGGCACTCATGCCAAGCAGGTTCTGGTCAAGGCTGCCCATGTGCTGCCGGCGCCTGCCAGCGGCGATCTTCAGGCGCTCGCAGCGATCCCCTACAGCTTCGTCACCATGTGGTTGGCGGTGCGCGGCGCCGGACTTACTCGGCATAATGCGGCGGGAAAGAGAGTGCTGGTGCATGGGGCGGCCGGCGGACTCGGAACATTGGCGCTGCAGATGCTGTCAGCCTGGGATGCCAACATCACCGCCATCGCGCGGCCGGAAAGGTTGGCTGGATGTTTGCACGCGGGCGCCACCGAAGTTCTTGATGGCAATAAACAGCCGTTTGCCTCGCTTGGCCGCACGTTCGATGCGACGCTCAACTTCGCTACATGGGACGATGACCTTGCGCCGAGGCTTGTTACGTCCCGCGCCGCTTCTTGTAACCACGGTGGACCGATAGGGACCGGCTCCTTCGCGGATCTTCGAAGCGCAAGAATGACGCAGTGATCAAAACCGGAGGGTTTGCGTGTCGCCACGTCAAGGGCAACAAAGCCAAACACGAAGAGAAAAGCTGCTATCGCCAAAAGGGAAATCAGCGTGTCTGCTCCGACGTCCGGATGCCAGGCGACATCTCAATGAGCTTCATGAGCTGCGCCGGCAGGCAGAAGTGCATGCCGACGACTCTCTCCGGCCGGCTACTGCCGGCGGCGATCTCCGTGATCAACAAGGTCGAGGTATTGGAGGCGAAGATCGTTTGAGCCAAACAGATTCGATCGAGGCGGCCGAGCAGCTCGCGTTTGACCGAGAGCTCCTCGAACACCGCTTCGATCATCAGATCGCAGTCGGCGAGACATTCGAGATCGGTGGTGCGGACCATGTCCGACAGGATCTTGTCCCGTACAGCAGGCTCAAGCTTCCCGCGCTCGACGGACTTGTTGAAGAAGGCCGCTGTTTGCTGGGCGGCATGGTCGAGCCTGACCTCGGAAACGTCAAAAGAGATGGTGCGAAACCCGGCACGGGCCGCAACGATGGCTATGCCTGCGCCCATGGTGCCACCTGCCCCGCAAATGCCGACGGTATGGATCGTGGTGGTCATGTGACTGCGAAGCTTCGTCCGATAAGTTGGCGGTGGATCTGGTTTGTGCCTTCCCAGATCTGCGTGATCTTGGCGTCGCGCATCAGCCGCTCGACGCGGTAGTCGCGGCAGTAGCCGTAACCACCGTGCATCTGGACCGCTTCAGTCGTCATGCGCATCGCGAGGTCTGAGGCCCGCATTTTCGCCATCGAGGCCTCGAGGCCGAAGTCAGTCGCGCCGTCGTCGACGAGGCCTCCGACGTAATCGAGCCAGCTTTCGGCCATCGCCAGGTCGGTCGCGAGATCGGCCAGCATGAACTGGTTCCCCTGGAAATCGATGATTCGTCGCCCCGACTGCCGGCGTTCGTTCATGTAGCCGACCATATCCTTGAAGGCGGCGGTCGCGATGCCGAGAGCGTGGGCGGCGATGCTCGGCCGCGATTTGTTGAGAGAAGCAAGGAGAATCTTGAGGCCCTGACCCGGTTTGTCGATCAGGTTAGCACGAGGCACCCGACAGCCATTGAAGGCAAGTGCGGCAGTCGAGGAACCTCGATGACCCATTTTGTCCTCGATCCGGACCACCTCGAAGCCGGGGGTTCCCTTCTCGAGGACGAGGACCGAGATGGCCTTCCTCGGATCGCTGATCTCGGACCATTTACCGAAGAGCAGGATCAGGTGGGCAACGTCGCCGTTGGTGATGAACGTCTTTCCACCTTCGACCACGATGTCGTTTCCCTCGGGCCGAAAGCGCGTCTTCATCCCTGTCGCGTCGGAACCTGCGTCCGGCTCCGTGATTGCCAGAGCACCAAGGCCGCCCTCGGCGATGCGCGGCAGAAGACGAGCTTTCTGTTCCTCGCTGCCGAAATCGATGAGCGGTTTCATGCCATGAAAGGTCGTGGCGTAGATGATACCCGTAGCGGCACATGCTTCGGCGATCGTCTTCACAACTGCCAAATAAAGCCGGTACGACATGGGGGCGCCGCCGTATGCCTCGGGAACGAAGATCGCGTTCATTCCAAGCTCGTTGAGGGCGTTTACATTCTCCCAGGGGAACTCGCCGGTATGGTCGTGACGTCCGGCCTGGGGCGCGATCATCTCGTCCGCAAGACGCCGTACCTGTTTGAGCACCATGCCCTCGTCCTCACCCCAGGCGCGTCGACTCTCCAGCTGCTCGAAGATCATCATTAGTGGTTCACTCCCTGGCCACCGTCGACGTAGATGGTTTCGCCCGTGAGAAAGCCGATTTGTTCTCGGAACAGGACGCCGACCAGCCGGGCGATTTCTTCGGACGTGCCGGCACGACCGACGGGCGCTCTCTTGGCGAGCCAGGTCCGAACCTTGTCGCTGGCAAGAAAGTCACGATTGAGGTCCGTCTCGATATAGCCCGGCGCGACGTCAAGGACGCGGATGTTATCTTTTGCCCACTCAGAAGCGAGGCAGCGCGTGATCGCTCCGACTGCCGCCTTCGAGGCGCAATAGCCGACGTTCTCGGGCACTGCGAGCTTGTCGAAGAAAGACCCGATGTTCACGATCAGGCCGCCGCCAGCCGCTACGAGATGCGGGTTGGCTTCACGGCAAGCGACAATCACTGATGTCGCGTTGAGCCGGATCGCCCGTTCAAACTCTGCCGCGGAGAGATCACGGCTTGGCGACGCGAAGTGACTGCCCGCATTGTTGACGAGGCCGACAATCGGTCCTCGCGCGGCGACACACGCCACGGCTTGCGACACCGAGCTCTCGTCCGACACATCGCAAACGAGACTGTAGCCGACAGGCGTCTGCCCCGAACGCGACAACGCAGCCACAGTGAATCCGCCGCGTGCGAGTTCCACGGCGATTGCGGCGCCGATGCCGCGGCTTGCGCCGGTAACAATGACCTGCTCCTCACTCATCGCGGAATTCCGGCTTCCGCTTCTCGACGAATGCCGCCATACCCTCCTCCGCGTCGCGCGTCCGGAAGGCGAGCGTCGACAGATCGGCCTCGATCCTGAGCCCTTCGTGGACTGTGACGTCGAGCGCTCGGCTGATCGCTTCGCGGGCGAAGCCCAGGACGGGCAAGCTAAAGGCTGTGAACTCACGCGCGAAGGACAGACCGGCTTCGACGGGATCGCCATCGACGAGCCGATTCACGAGGCCAATCCGCTCCGCCTCGTCCGCGCCGACCGTTCGGCCGGTCATGATCATCTCAAGTGCCCGCGCTTGGCCAATCGTCCGCGGCAGGCGTTTCGTCCCGCCATAGCCGGGAATGAGCCCGAGCTTGATCTCCGGTAGGCCCATCTTGGCCGTGCGGCTCGCGAGTCGAAACGTGCAGGCGAGCGCCAGCTCGAGTCCGCCGCCGAAAGCATAGCCGTTGATCACCGCAACGGAAGCGAAGGGAAGCCGCTCGAGCTTCGAAAAGACCGCCTGGCCCTGTTCTGCGCCACGCTTCTGGTCAACAAGACCGCGCCCGCGCAGTTCCTTGATATCGGCACCGGCGCAGAATGCTTTCCTGCCGGCCCCGGTCACGATGATCGCGCGAACCGGCCATGTCCCAACCTCATCGAGCGCCGCCCCGACCTCGCGCACAATCGCGAAAGAGAGGGCATTCAGCGCGTCGGGCCGGTTGAGGACCAGAACCGCGCATTCCTCACGTCGAGAGAGTTCGACGCTCATCCTCCCATCTCCTGTCGGGCTCGAAAACCGATTGGCGCCGGCGATATTTCGCCCCTCCGGACCATCTCGACGATCTCGCGCTTGAGGATTTTGCCGCTGGCTGTGAGCGGGAATGCTTCGAGCCGGACAAAGTACTCGGGCATGTCATACTTGGAGAGGCCCTCGTCCGCGAGGTGGGCCAAGAGGTCCGTCGGGCTCACGTCGCCGATCACCGCGATGCCGACCCGCTCTCCCAGCCGCTCGTCGGGAACCGGGAAACAGGCGGCTCTCTCGATCGCGTGACAGCGCAGCGCAAGCGCCTCGATATGAGTGGGAGAGATATTGTGGCCGCCGCGGATGATCAAATCCTTTAGGCGCCCCTCGATGCGCAGATTACCGCGCTCGTCCAAGATGCCGATGTCGCCCGACAGGAACCAGCCGTCGCAATTAAAGCTCGCCTCGGTGGCGATTTGATTGTCGAAGTAGCCGAGCATCAGCGCTGCGCCACGCCCTCCAATCTGCCCGATCTCGCCCAGCGCGGCCTGACGGTCAGGATCGGTCAAGTCGAACAAACGGATCTCGTAGGATCGCCCACCCCGTCCGCAGGTGGCGACGATCGTCTCGGCATCATCCGTCGGGCGGGTGTATTGGTGGGACGAGTTCTCGGTCATTCCGTAGACGTTCTGAGGTTTGATGCCCTGCCGCATGAAGGCATCGGCGACCGAAGGCGGGATCGGAGCGCCCGCCATGTAGAAGACCCGAACCGCGCCGAGATTGGGCAGCCCCTGCGCCCTTTGCTCGGCCAGCACATCCATGGCGTGAGTGGGGACGCCCATAATGTAGGTCGCACCCGTTTCGAGGATCCAATCGAGTCGGTTCGTGCCAGGCGGTGGATCGTCGGTGACGAGCCGGCAACCTGCCAGCAGCCACTGCGCGACGGCGACCCACGCGATATGGTGGGAAAGCGGCGAAAGGGTCAGCAGAACCGTATCGGGGCCGTGTCCCCAGTCGCGGACAAGGTCGCGAGCGTTGGCGAGCAGAGTGTTGTCCGAATGCATGACGCACTTCGGCGCGCCGGTGGTACCCGAGGTGAACGCGAGATAGATGACCTTGTCCGGGTCGTCGCATGCCGGGGTCACGTTTGGCGCCGGCATGGGAAAATTGTCGGGGGAGTAAACAACCTTGAGGGACGGCAACTGGGCCAATATGCCGTCGAAATCAACTTTCAGACGATCGGCGCCCCAACCTTGCTCAGTAACGAGCGCTCTTGCAGAGAGGCGGTCCAGCAACCCCCCGATCTCGCCGCAGGTGTGGGTCCGGTGTAGCGACGGATTGCAGCCAAGACCCTCGCGCGAGCAAGCGAGAAAGGTGACGATCGTTTCGAGGCGGTTCGACATCCAGATCGAAACGCGATCGCCGCCGACGAGCCCATAGGCACACAGATCTGCCGCGACCCCGTCAACCCAAGCCCGAAGTTCAGACCATGTGAGCCGGCGTCTGCCGTCCTGTAGGGCGACCATCTCTGGCCGTGCCACGGCATGCTTTGCGACCAGTCCGTAGAACGTATCCTTCTGCCACAAGCCCTGTTCGTAGTAACACCGAGCCTGCAGCGGATGGTGAAGGGTGAGGAATGGCCGCACGGGATCATCTCCCGAATTTCGCAGGATCGGGTTTTCGTCTCTCGGTGAATGATTTCGAAAGCTCGTGACTCTCCTCGGTTTCGAGATACGCGCGCAGCAGCAGGTCATGTGCGACCCGCGCAAGGCCTGAAACGCCGCCGTGGCGGGCGTTGAACGCGCTCTTGATGGAAGCGAGTGCGAACGGCCCGCGCTCAGCGATTTCAAGGGCGAAGACGCGCGTCTCCTCCTTAAGATTCTCGTCCGGCACGACCTTGTTGATGAGGCCGATATCGAGCGCCTCGCGGGCAGTGATCTTGGGGTTGCGGTACCAGATTTCCTTTGCCTTCTTCTTGCCCACCATATCCTCGAGGTACCAGGTTCCGTAGCCGGCATCGAACGAGCCCATCATCGGTCCGACTTGGCGGAAGATCGCGCTTTCCTTGGCTATGGTTAGATCGCAGACGACCTGTAGTACGTTGCCACCGCCTACTGCGAAGCCGTTGACGGAGGCGATTACCGGTTTCTGCAGGCGGTCGATCGATTCATACATCTCGAGCGTGGGAAGCGTGCCGGCATAGAGGATCGAATCCTCCATCCCGTCCTTTCGACCCCCGATGCAGAAGAACTTGTCACCGGCACCAGTAATCACAATCACACGCGTGCGGCTCTCGCGTCGGATCGCGTTGATGCAGTCGCGAATCTCGTGGCACATGGTAACGGTAAACATGTTGCCATCGTCCGGCCGGTTAAGCGTGATTGTTCCGATCGGGCCGTCTTCTTCGTACTGGATGGTCTCGTAGCTCATGAGTATTTCCTCTCAGATCGCGCCTGCGTTCTTCAGGGCGTTGATTTTGCCGTCATCATAGCCGAGCAAACTTTGAAGGAGGTCGACGGTATGCTCCCCTAGTCTCGGCGGCCCCAGTCGCGGTCGGTTGCATCGGCCATCCACAATGATTCCAGTTCCAACCTGTGGGGTTTCCCGTCCGTCTGCGGCGAGTCGATAGAATAGACCGCGCCGTTGCAATTCAGGGTCGGCGGCGACTTCGTCGATCCTGTTGATCGGCCCGGCTGGGACGCGCGCAGTCGCGAACACGGCGAGCCAATGGGCGCGCGGCTTAGTCCTCAGGATCTCTTGTATAAGCCCAACGATTTCCGCCCGACGGCTGCGGCGTTCCGCGTTCGATCCGTACCCCGGATGTTCGGCCACCTCCGGCCTACCCACGGCCTGCCAGAATCGCCTCCAGATACTGTCGTT
>Ga0187863_10002049_pt1 | contig 15601 bp, 18 predicted proteins | sample June2016WEW_11_1_FD_132975 | JGI IMG/M metagenome (GOLD analysis project Ga0187863, IMG submission 132975) | Peatland microbial communities from SPRUCE experiment site at the Marcell Experimental Forest, Minnesota, USA - June2016WEW_11_10 | ecosystem: Environmental > Terrestrial > Soil >... | reverse complement strand
TACGCGTATAGTCTCGTCAGCGTCTTTGATCATGCGAGCGCGCTCCACCAGAGGCGGGGCAGAACGAAGATGCACCTTGCTGTTCAACACCGGCGCCAGCCGGTCGCGCATGCCAGCCGTGATCGATTCCGGTTCGATGCCCACAGACTGCCGCGCCGACTTCGCGGCCCGCGCCGCCAGCCACTCGGCAGCCCCCAGCAGCGGAGACTTGCGAGCAATCACAATGCGCACATCGCAAACCTTTGCATCCGCCAACTCGTCCTGAGCCTGCCTGCTATAGCGCCCATCGGTGAAAAGAATGCAGCGGTGATCATCGACCAGCAACGCAGCCGCGCTGCCAGTGAATCCGCAAAGGTAGCGAACATTGGGAAGATGCGTCACCAGCAAAGCATCGAGGCGATTCTCATCAAGGTCGTAGAGAAGTCGACGCAGGCGGCCAGCGTGATCCATGCGAGGAGTGTAACAAGAAGCAGTTCTCAGTTCTCGGTTCTCAGCAAGAGCTAGTTCTGAGAGCTCAAAGCAAAAGCCGCCAGTCTCTCGGCGGGTTCTCCGAGAAGGCTGGCGGCTATTAGCTGTTCTGACTTCGCGCTTACGTCTGACTTATGTCTGAATAATGCGCGGAGTGATGAAGAAAATCAGTTCCTGGTTTGTTGTGTTCACGGTGCGATGTTTGAACAGGTAACCAAGGTATGGGATATCCCCGAGCAAAGGCACCTGCGAAACGTTGAGCGAGTTGTTAGTCTGGATGACGCCGCCAATCACCACCGTGCCGCCATCTGTCACTAGCACTTGGGTGGTTGCCTGCTGCGTAATCAGTTCCGGATTGCCCAGTGAATCCACCTGGCCAAAGTTAGGCAGAGTGTTTTCCACATCTACGTTGAGGAAGATCGTTCCTTCCGACGTGATCTGCGGAGTTACGGTCAACCGCAGGAAAGCATCGACGTAAGTCGCGGTCGCCGGAGAACCGATCGAGGCTGCAGTCATGATCGGAATCTTCACGCCTTGTTTCACGATCGCCTGAATGTTGTTCTGGGTGACGACACGCGGACGCGAAAGAATCTTCAGCAAGCCGCGTGATTCGGCCATGGTGAGGATCATGTCGATCCGCATGTTGTTGGTTGCGTTCACAAATTGGAGGCCGCTGGTCGGTCCGACTGCTCCCAGGTTCGAGAACAGAGGAACCGTAGTTCCGGTCGAGGGCGTGCCACCAACCGGATATAAAGGATTCGGTACCGCGCCGCCGCCAACGACGATCGGCGATTGTCCTACTCCGCCTACGCCGCCTACGCCGGTCGTGCCATTGCCCCAGCCGAGACCGAGCTGCACGCCGATGTCGCGCGCGAAGCTGCGAGTGGCCGCCACGACACGGGCTTCAATTTCGACTTCCTGCGTCTTGCGGTCCATCTGCTGGATAAGACGGTCGATTTGCGGTAGAACCGCGGGAATGTCATTGACGATAATCGCGTTGGTGCGTTCGTCAGCGACTACGTCGCCGCGCTGGCTCAGGAATTTCTTGAGCGGCATTAAGAGATCTTTTGCATGGGCGTAGCTCAGGAAGCGGGTGATGCTGACTTTATCCACTGCCAGCGCCTCGGCGTCGATCTGCGCGCGTCGTCCCTCAGCTTCCTTGCGCAGCGTTTCAACGGTTGCGATGCGGAGTACGTTGCCATCCAGTTGCCGGGAAAGGTCGTTGTTCTTGAGCACTATGTCGAGAGCCTGGTCCCACGGCACGTCATCGAGCACGATGGTCAGGTTGCCATGAATCATGGGATCGAGCACGACATTCAATCCGCTGATCTCGTGAATCAGGCGGAAGAAATCTTTCAGATCCACATCCTTCAGGTTGACCGAGATCGGCTCGCCCGTATACTTCGCTCCGCGGTCGGCCGGCTTCTGTTCCATCTGAACCTTCTGCTCGGCAGCTAAATTGACAGCGGGGGTGATCGGCGCCGGGGTGCTCCCCGCGGCTTGGCCGAGAGCTGCATTGCTATTGGTCGCGACCAGTTCGGCCGCAGTCTTGTCGGCAAAACGGCTGGCTGCTTCCTGCGATTTCGCCGCTGGCTCGGAGGCCGCTGGCTGGGTCGCGGTGTCATCTTTCTTTTCCGTGAACTTGGGCTCGATAAAAGCAAAGTCCGAGGGCTTGTCCGGGCTCGGCGCAGCTGGAGTCAGCGTCGAGGTTGCGGGAGCTGAAGCGGCGGCTATCGAAACCGGCGCCACTTGCGGCGCGGCCGTGGCTGCCACTTGCTTCGCGACTGGCGCCGCCGTCCGGCGATGGGCCACAACGGCGTCATGAACCGTGAGAACAAAGCTGCCGTCCGGTCCTTCGACCAGTTCGTGCTGGCGGCCGGCGGAATCGCTCGTAGCCAGATCGACCACCACGCGCGTGCTCGGCGAAACTCCGCCGCTCATGCCGACGCGGACGTCTTTCACGCCGTCCGCACCCACGTTGATGCGGCTCTGTCCCGTCGCCATCACGGTGTTGGGAAAGTCGACGACGATGCGTGCCGGAGACTCGAGCGTCGTCACTTTGGGCGCCAACTGGCCCGTCGCTCTGAACTCCACCCGCAATCCGTCCTGGCTGTGCGCGACCTCGAGCCTCTGCAAGCGAGCGCTCGCCGCCACCTCTTTGCCCGTCGTGTCAGCCGCGGCCGCGATCAGAACGAACGCCAGCAGCGAAACCGTGAGTCCCAGCAGTTGCTTTCGCATTTCCCTGTCTCCTCATGCGAGGCCATTTCGCCTCCATGTGTTTCCTGGAATCTGTTTCTTAAAAAATTGCCCCGATCTCTTGTCCCCGGCCCTATACTGCCGGAGTCGTAATTTTCTTTACCACTTCCCGCGTAAAACTCTTGCCCAGCCGGTCCTGCAGCGTTTCCTGGAAAACAATCGAGTCGCCCGTGATCTTCACCACGTAGCCGTTAAAGACCGGATCGTTCTCCCGCAGGAAATACGCTTTATTCAGGCCGTTGCTGACCACCGCGATGAATCCGTTTTGCGAGTGCACCACGCCTCGCAGGTTGATGGCGCCAATCTCCAGACACTTCTTGCCGGTGCTACAACCGGAACCGCCCGCATGGCTCACCACCGGACTAAGAAAAGGATCGCGCCGTCCGTTCGCGCTGTTCTTACTGTCCGGCGTCACGGGCTGCTCGTTCTCCGCGGCCTCTGCCGGCACGCCTTCTGGCCCACCTTTCGCGGGTTCGGCCTCGGCCACTGCCTTCGGAGCTTCAACCGCCTTCGCCGGCGCGCTCGGCCGCGTGCCAACGATCGCAACATGTTTCGCACCCGGCTTCTTCGGGCCCGAATGCTTCGCGCTCATCGGACCGGCACCGGTCGCCGTCTTCATAGGCGCGGCTTGGGCGTGCATCGTGCCAGTCGTTGTCGTTGCCGGAGCGGCTTGTTCCAGAGCTTCGTTGGACGCCGCCGTGTTCTTGCTCGACACCCCATTCATGGTGTCGCGCGTGTTCTGGATAATGCTGGGACTCTGCGCCCAGGCCATGCCCGCGCCCAGCGCCGAAACCAGTATGGCCGTCTTGATCGAGTTTGCTGGCTTCCTCTTCATCCTGTCCCCCTTACTTCTTCGCCGGCGCCGTGGGCTTGGCTGCTGCTGCCGGCCCCGCCGGATCCAGATCATGGCTGAAATACGTTGTGGTCAGGCAAGTCGCCACCACGCTCTCGCCCGGCGCGTATTGATAGGTATGCTTCGCCCTCGCGTCGCTCGGCTTGCGCGTCGTCGACACCGCCAGGTTCGAAACATTGACGATGCGCTCCACTTTTCCCAACCGGTCGAAGAACCCCAGCATTGAGTAATACGGTCCGTCAAACTCAACTTCGAACGGAACTTCCGTATAAAACTCTTTTGCGGCGTACGGCCTCGAAGTGTAGCGGCGGATTTCAACGCCCGATTTGCGCGCTTCTCCGCTCACCATGCGCATGAAGTTGTCGATCTCTTTCTCATCGGGCACGATGCGCCGCTCGATGTCGAGCTGCTGCTTCAAGCTGGCCAGCTGGCGGTCCATATCTGCCAGTTTCGGCTTATAGGCCTCAAGTTCCGCATTCTCGCGTAATTTGGATTGCAGCTTGACCCGCGCCGCATCGTTCTGGTCGCGCTGCGTCTTGTACACCGTGTAGTAGAGGCCGCCCGTGATCACGGCCGCCCCCAGTACCAGCACGCCCAGCAGCTTTATCCCTGTCAATTCGCCAAGATTCATAAGAGGTTCCGCCTTTACGACTTCGCCTTTTCGCAGGTGAGCGTGAACTGGAACGCCTGCATGTCCTTTATGGTTTCGTCCTGATAGCTTTCCTTGATCTCGATGTTGCGGAAGTAACCGGTCTTCTGCAGATTGGAAATCAGATTGGCTACCGCATCGCTCGACAGCGCCATCCCATCGATCGCCACATTCGGCCCCTGGTCCTGCATGCTGTTCAACCAGACCGCCTCGGTGCCGTTGACCGTGTCGGCAATCATCGACAGGAGACTGACCGGACCAGTTTGATCCTTACGCAGCTGGTCAATTACATCGACCCGCCGCTTATAGGATTCGGCCTGTTTCTGCCGCTCCAGATACTTGACCTTAATGTCAGCGAGGGTGCGATTCTTCTGCTCCGCCGCGCGCGCCTGCACGTCGATCGATTTCTTCTCCCGATCGAGCTGATACCAGTAGGCCGCATTGACCGCGCCCGCAATCAGCAAGACCACCGCCACCTGGAGAATCGGTCCGCCCAGGTTGCCGAGATCGAAGCTCGGCATGTTGATCGCCGGGCCTTTTTTGCCTTTCGGTTTTGGAGATCCCAACAGATTGATTCGGATCATAGCTTTTCAAAGCTCCTCAGGGCCAAACCCACCGCCACCGCCAACTGGCCGGCGTTCTGTTCGACCAGCTCCGCCCCAGCGCCTTCCGCCGGCGCCAGAACCTTCTGGAACGGATTGAATAATTCGACCGGCATCGAGAACTCCTGCCGCAAAGCTTCGACTAGTCCCGGGACCTTCGCCGATCCGCCCGCCAGATAAATCTTCTCGATGTGCTCTCCCGCCGCGCTGGCGCGGAAGAAGTCGAAAGTCTTCTGGATTTCCAGCACGATGATTTCCGTCACCTGTTGCAAGATCGGCGTCTTCGCATCGTCCTGCACCGTGCCCACCTTGCGCCCAAGCTTCAAAGACTCCGCGTCATCGAAGCTCAAATCCAGTTCCTTCTGCAGCGAGTCGGTGTACTGGTGCCCGCCCACCGAAACGTCGCGCGGGAAGAGCGGAGTCGTGCCTTTCACAATGTTGATGTTCATCACGCTCGCGCCCAGGTTGAGCAGCGCCACTACCTGTGTCGGCGCGGGCTCGTAGTTAAACTCGTAGCAATTCTGCAAAGCCAGCGCATCGATATCCACAATAGCCGGAGTCTTGCCCGCCATCGAGAGTACGTTGGTGTAGTTCAGAATCTTGTCTTTCTTGACCGCCACCAGCAGCACGTCCATCGTCGGACTGCTCGCGTCATCCGAGAGAATCTGGTAGTCGAGGTTCACGTCCGCGAGATCGAACGGAATATGTTGCGCCGCTTCCTTCTGAATCGTCTCCGCCAGCTCCTGATCGCTCATCGAGGGCAGCGAAATTTTCTTCACGATCACCGAGTGTCCGCTGACCGCGGTCGCTACCGCCTTCGACTTGATCATCGTGTCCGTAAACAGCTTCGCGATGGCTGCCGAAACCGTGCCCGAGTCGACGATCATCGAATCGACAACAATGTCCGGCGCGATCGGCTCGAGACCGAGATGCGCCACTTCGATTCCCGTCCGTGTCTTCCTGAGTTCGACGGCCTTGATGCTCGATGAACCCACATCCAGGCCCACTATCGTTTTCGATCCCATTCCAAACATGTCTGCCTCGTTTGCCTGCGAAGTTCGTTTACGGAGTTCCAGCAGCCTTCATCGCTGCCTTTACTTTTTTCTTGCCCTGCGGTTCCGTCTCCATCGACTTCTCTTCCATCCACTGATCGATCTTGGTTTTCTTGAAGCGCCAGCGGTTGCCCAACTTGAAGGCCGGAATCTTTTGTTCGTTCACATACTTGTAAAGCGTGTCCGGACTCACTCCCAGATACTGCGAAGCTTGGCGAATATTCATTACTTCTCGCGAGTCGGCCATTAATGTTTCCTGCGCGTGCTTGTGTTGTTGGTGTGCTGAGCATATCTCAACCGGAAGGAAGGGCATCTCAACCCGAATGTCCCGGTTTTGTTGGGTTTTATGGGGTTTTTCTGGATTGAGCAAATTCAGGACTTACAAACGAAATCTACATATTGTGATTCTTTGCGACGTGAACCCTACTGGTGGTAGTCAGACCACGCAACAAGCTCTAGTCACCCAACTCCGAGTAACTAAGGTACTAGAGACGGTACGGAAGTACTTGCACGGGCGCGCAAGCCGCTGAATCTACGACCATTCGCTTCGCTCACTTCAGCGCGAATATGGGTGACTTCGTGCGATTTCGGCTTGATTTTCCAGGCAACCCATAACAAGACGAACGCGCAGGCGATGAGCTGATATCGGGGTGCTTAGTTGGCGATCCTAAAATCTTCACTGCCGGTTCTCTTCCCCCACCACCGTGATCTTCGTGTCCGTACGGAATTTCTTGTAGTCCCTATACTCCTGCTCCACATCTTCGTCGTAGTTCTTAAACAGCGCCAACCGTAAATCGACATGGGCTTGCACCCGCTTCGGCAGCCAGACTTCATCATTCACTCGTGTTAGCTCGACCTGCACCCGCGTGCCTCTGTGTATGCGGGCCAATACCAAGCCAAACGAGATCGTGTCGAGAGTGGTGATATCCAGTTTCACCCACTGCGCTTCAGCTTTGTCGATCCAGATGCGCCCCTTGACCTTGCTCAGCATCTTGGCTTCGCGACTCTTAGGCTCGTAGCCGGGACGCGGTTCCCCATCCAGCACCCACGTATCGTGCCCGTCCACAACCTCTGACCCTACAAGCCGAAAATTAAACGCGTCCGCAACCTCCAAAACAAACTTGCGATCGTCCTCTCGCTCTTTTTCTTCATGAGCCAAGCGCTTCCAGCGCGCCTCTTCCGATTCATTCTTTCGCTTGTCAATGATCTTCTGAATCTTCTCGTCTTCCTTCTTCGCCTCGTCAGCCGACAGCAGTTTGTCGTCCTTCGCCGTCAGCCGCTCGACCTGCTCTCCATAAATTTCCAGAACTTCCGATGTCCGCGATTCCGTTTTCTTCACCGCGCCATGGCCATCAAGGTGATGCTGCTCCTCGCGTTCAACGTAGGTGTAATCCCGCTGCTGCTTGTCGTTCTGAATGTCTTTCTCTTCCGCCCGCCTCAGCAATTCCCGTATCTGCTCAATTGGTACAGCTCCGCTGGCATCAGGCGTGAGATCGACGGGGTTAAGATCGACGGGCTTCGAATCCGAAGCGGCTGGCGTTGAAGCGACGGGCGAGGCCGAACTCGCATCCTGAGCCAAGACGCAACCGCAAAAAAGCATAACCAGAGCCATGCCGCAACAGAAGACGAGCGCAAGCCAAGAGCGCATACTCGTTCTACGAAGCACCAGCGGCCACAGTTCCACGAGTTTCCCCCTGTGCACCTCTGTGCTCCCCGTGATGAAGGATCCTATCTTAATTTGGCCGCCCGCTCCAGACAGCCCGCCCGGAACGACCGCCCATCCAGCCGATGCAGCCGCTTAGCCTGCGCCCGTGTAATCAGCGGAGTATGCGAGATAGTCAGCAGGTACTCCGCCACAAACCAAACCGGCTTCTCCGTAGTCATCCACTGCAGCGAATCGAACCGCCGCATGCGCACAGGCCGAGAAAAAGTCCGCAGCGTCCGCTCCCCCCGCAGATTAAAGTAAGTATCGAAGTAACTGATCGCCAACTCTCGCAGGGACCGATAGACTGGCTCGCGATACCGGCAACCCGTATAGTTCGATTTGGCCAGAGCTCCCCAATACCCGTCGATCTGATAGACAGCGATCACGTGATCGGTATCGTGCTCGGCCTCAAGGTCGAGGATTAGCGGAGGATATCCAATGGCGCGTAGCGCCGCCGCCGCGAACAACGCTCCTTCATAGCAATGCGAAGTATTCTCACGGAGCACCCGCCGCGGCGACCAGGCACTATCAGCCAGGTGGTAAGGCATGGCGTCCAGAGCCCGCTGAATGCCGTAAGGTGTCTTCAACCCCCTCAGCTTCCGGAGTTCGGACGGGGTCAACCCCCATGAATTTTCTTGATTAGCCACGCATTTACGAGCCAGGTTCCCCGTGGGACATTTGTACTGGCGCTGCTGTACGTATAATAGTATACATATCGATACCCTTATGAAGAAAAGAAAGAAAGCTACCAAGTCGCGAAAGATTGCCCGTCTGCATGCCTCTTATGTCGAGCGAGAGAGACCCGCGTCCGGAGCCGGCCCCGAGTGGACGCGATATTTCAGGCCGATCAAGAAACCAATCACCTTGCGCATCGACGCCGACGTTCTAGCCTGGTTCCAAAAGCAGGGACGCGGCTACCAGACAAGGATCAATCAAGCGCTGCGTAAGGTGATGACAGAGGAAATGCGGAAGTCCGGGAGCTAACTGCGACCGCAAACCTCTCAACCAGAGTTAGACTTTCTCCATCCTCGGTTCATGATCCGCATTCGCCCCATAGTGGTCTCGCTGATCTCGCTCGTCGCGTTCGCCAGAATAGCTGCCGCCGAAGACATCCAGAAAACAGCCGAGGGGATGCTGGAGCGGGCGCGGCAACTCTCCGACATCCGTTCGCCAAACGCACCCGGCTTTCGCCTGAATGTGACCTTCTCGTTCATAGGAAAAGATCTGGAGACGGTTCAGGGAACTTACACCGAAGTCTGGATATCGAACTCGCAATGGCGGCGGGAGATAGTGGTGGGCAATCTCAGGCAGGTCGAAATCGGTGGACCTACTCGGCGTTGGCTTGCGGACAACGGTGAGGATTTGCCCGAACCGGTGGCGAACATTGCTGCGATGGTACAGATGTTTCCTTCTCGGAACGCAAAATTCGAATTCGATTCCGCGATCACTCGGGACCCTGTGACTCAGTGCTTTCTCACCAAGGCCGTGGGAGAAAGGCAGCAAAGACACGCATTTTGCTTCGACAAGAACCATCACGTTCTTGCGGAGAACGAGTCCCCTCAATTGGTTGGCGATCGAGTCGCGGACTATGCTTGCAGCTACAACCAGTTCGCTAAATTCGGAGATTATTGGTTCCCACGCCAAATCGAATGTCGATTGAATGGACACCGGCAGGTCGAGGCGAAGGTAGTAGATCTTTCCCCAATTTCATCCCCCGATTCGGCATTATTCATGCGCCCGACGGCGCACTGGAGATGGGCAATTGCCCGGTTGATCTAATTCCACCCAAAGCTGTTTCAACGCCCAATCCTTTCCCCCCTGCGGGAATGCCGGAACGTCGGGTCTTCGTCTCCATCTGGATGATCGTCGACATTAACGGCAAGCCACAGGCTCTAAGAGTATCCCGCTCCGGCGGGAAGGAATTCGACCACTCGGCGCTAGACGCAGTCCGTGGCTGGCGATTCAAGCCCGCAATCTGCAACGGCGAGCCAATGCCGGCGCGTATCAACGTTGAGGTTAGGTTCTCGCCTTATCGGTAGGCGCAGCATGCAGCAACTCACCCAGTTCGCGCGGGCTCTCGATCAGCACATCGGGCGGCACACTTACCAATGTTTGCGGGGCGAAGCCGTAGGTCACCCCGCAGGTCCACAGGCCAGCGTTACGTCCGGTCAAAACATCGACTGAGGAGTCGCCTATCATCAGTGACTCTTCGGGTCGAATGCCCGTCTCATCGAGGATGGTCTGAACGCCAAGCGGATCGGGTTTCTTGGTCGGAAAGCTGTTCCCGCCGTAGACGCTTACAAAAAATTCTGCAAGGCCAAGCGCTGTTAATATGTCGCGCGAGGCGCGGACCGGCTTATTCGTCAACACTGCCATTTGGCGCAGCGGCCCCTTGGCCCCGCTTCCGTTCGGAGCGTTCGCCAGTTGAGCCAGCGTCTCGGGAACCCCGTCATAGAGCGTGGTGTGGTCGAGCTTGTGAACTCTGTAATAGCCGAGAAAATATTCGAGCGCGCGCGGCAATAACGCTTCGTTGATGTTGTCAGCGTCGCCGAGGGCGCGGCGAATCAGGGCCGGGGCGCCATCTCCCACGTAGCTGGCGATGACGTCGCCGTCGAGTGCGGGGCGTCCAATGTGCTGCAACGTTGCGTTCACGGAATGAATCAAATCCAGGCGCGAGTCGATCAGGGTTCCATCAAGATCGAAGACCAACAGGCGGATGCGGTGGGGATCGAAGGGGCGCAGGAAACGAATCATTAGAGTTCAGGATAAATCAGGTGACAGGAAAGGCAGGAAAGGAAAAGCAAGTGGGGGGGGAAGCTAGGGCAGGAAAGACTCCGCGATCGAGAGTCTTTCCTGGCGCCGGCTTCTCCTGCTATTACGTTTTTCCTCCTTTCTGATTTTCCCGCTTTTCCTGTCCTTCTGGTTTTCCTGATGTTGCTGGTTTTTCCCGACACCTGATTTACAATAATGCCGGGCTGGAACTCTTTGGAGTGAACGGCACAAGATGGCCACAACTAAAGTCGATCCCAAGCTGAACCACGCCAACCTTACGAAGCCGGCGAAGAACTATCAGGGGCTTTCGGCCCAGCAGCTTATCGATTCCTATCGGCTAATGTTTACTTCGCGGCGGGTTGACGACCGCGAGATCCTGCTCAAACGCCAGCAAAAGGTCTTTTTCCAAATTTCAGGCGCTGGCCACGAAGCTCTAGGCGTGGCTGCGGCCTTCGCTCTGAAGGCCGGATACGACTGGTTCTATCCTTACTATCGTGATCGCGCTCTCTGTCTCGCGCTGGGCGCGACCCCTTATGAAATGCTGCTGGGCGCGGTGGGCGCAGCGGACGACCCCAGCTCGGGTGGGCGCCAGATGCCTTCCCACTGGGCGTTCAAGCATCTGAACGTCGTAACCCAATCGTCGTGCACGGGCACGCAGATTTTGCAAGCAGTGGGATGCGCGGAAGCAGGGCGCTATTTCGCGGCGCATCCAAACTCAGCGCAGAAGGTCGATGGCGATTACCGCCAGTTTAAAGATGTGCAATTTCACGGCGATGAGGTCACGTACGTATCGCTCGGCGACGGCACCACCAGCGAAGGCGAATTCTGGGAGGCGCTGAACACCGCTTCCAACCGGCGCTTGCCGGTAATTTTTTGCGTCGAAGACAATGGGTACGCGATTTCCGTGCCCGTCGAAGTGCAGACGGCGGGTGGAAACATTTCGCGTCTCGTCTCGGGCTTCCCTAATTTTCATTTTGAAGAGATTGATGGGACTGATCCGGTCGTCGCTTATGCGGCGTTCAAGCGGGCAACCGATTACTGCCGCGCCGGCCATGGGCCGGCATTCGTGCATGCGCATGTGATCCGCCCCTATTCGCACTCCCTTTCCGACGACGAACGCCTTTATCGTCCCGACGCCGAGCGCCAGGCTGATGCGGCGCGCGATCCTGTGCATCGCCTGCAGATGTTTTTGTTGCGCGAGGGAATTCTCGACGAAAAAGGGATCAACAAAATCGAAAAGGAAGTCGACGATCAACTGCAGATCGATACCGACCGCGCCCTGGCCGCTCCGGTTCCGCAGCCGGATACAATTTATAACTTCGTTTACTCGCCCGATCTCGATCCCGCATCGGAGGCGTTTGACACGCACCCGGCTATTCCGCCGCACGAGACCGCGGCCGATGGCAAGCGCTCGCCAGCCGCCAACAAGACAATGGCCGACCTGATCAACACGACGCTGCGCGATGAAATGCGCCGCGACGAGCGCGTAGTGATCTTCGGCGAAGACGTGGCCGATTGCAGCCGCGAAGACTATCTCAAGCAAAAGCAGGTCAAGGGAAAAGGCGGAGTGTTTAAGCTTACCTCCGGATTGCAGATGGAGTTCGGTGCCGACCGCGTATTTAACTCTCCGCTGGCCGAGGCAAATATCGTGGGCCGCGCAACGGGTATGGCTACGCGTGGATTGAAGCCCGTGGTCGAAATTCAGTTCTTCGATTACATATGGCCGGCGATGATGCAATTGCGCGACGAGTTGCCGATCGTGCGCTGGCGCTCAAATAATGCGTTTTCGTCGCCGCTGGTGGTGCGAGTAGCAATCGGCGGCTACCTGACCGGCGGCGCGATCTATCACTCGCAGTGCGGTGAAAGCATCTTTACGCACACTCCCGGATTGCGCGTCGTTTTTCCGTCGAACGCGCTCGACGCAGCGGGCCTATTGCGCACGGCGATTCGGTGCGATGATCCGGTTTTGTTTCTCGAACACAAGCGGCTCTATCGCGAAACCTACGGCCGCGCACCGTACCCGGGGCCGGATTACATGGTTCCGTTCGGAAAAGCGAAGGTTGTGCAGCCGGGCACCGATCTCACCGTGATCACCTATGGCGCGGTGGTTCCGCGGGCCTTGCAGGCGGCGCAAAAACTGGAGCGCGAACATCACATCAGCGTCGAACTGGTTGATTTGCGATGCTTGAATCCATTCGATTGGGATGCGATTGCTTCGTCGGTGAAAAAGACCAACCGCGCGCTCATCGCCTATGAAGATTCACTGAGCTGGGGATACGGCGCGGAAATCGCGGCCCGCATCGCCGATCAGCTCTTCCATCACCTGGATGCTCCGGTGAAGCGCGTGGCAGCGACCGACACGTTTGTGGCGTATCAGCCAATTCTGGAAGATGCTATTTTGCCACAGGCAAGCGATTTGTTTCGCGCCATGAAAGAGCTGGCGGAGTTCTAGAATCGCCCCGCGGGCACCCTAGCACGTCAGGGAAAAGGAATGATCTCGAAGACTTTGGCATTGTCGAGCGCAACTATCCCGGGCTGCTTGGAGCGAACCAAAGGCAAGGTCACCAACCGCTCACGCCGCTTCGTCTTCCCGCGCAACTCGACTTCGACACTGCGTAGAGTCTGCGATTTGCCGTTATGCGCAGCCTTGCTCTTCAAGTTCATCGATTAGCCTTCGCTTTCCGGCTCGCCGACCTGCCGCTGAACGTCGCAGCCCACGGTCCGCCGTCAAAGCAAACAAGAGCTAGCGCGATCGTGGCGATCGCCATAGGGAATTCGACTCCGCCGGGGCCAGTCAGGCCGTTTTTGAAATGAACCTTCCAGATGGCGATGCACATTTCGATCAGGAAGGCTGCGGAGAAGAAACGCGTGAACAATCCCAGCACGATCGCGATACCGCCGAAAAATTCCGTTCCAGCAGAGAGATAAGCCATCCAGCGCGGTAGGCCGAGGTGGCCAACAAAGTCCATGTGGTGATGGAACCCGCCCCATACCTTGGGATAGCCATGCGCGATCATGATCGCGCCTAGTGCCAGCCGCATGACCAATAGCGCCAGGGGTTGCAGCCGATTGAGAGAATCCACGAGTGCCTCCAAAAAGCAGGTGACAGGTGCCGGGTCGCAGGAAAATCAGAACTTTATTCTAACGAAAGCCAGCAGTTTTGTGAGTCCAGCGTTTCCTCCAACCTGGGACCTGTCACCTCTTCACTGCCTTACCAGGTCGAATACGCTTTGCCGTCGCTGCCGATCTGGTTCGAGCCGCTATGGACTCCTACGATTCCGCCGGGCTCGGTTTGATCAAGCGACAGGATCACGTCTTCGCCCGGCTCTATCTCCCAAGTATCGGGGTTGCCGGTGATGTCATCCGGGATGGATTTGACGTAACCAGCGGATTTCAAATCGTCAAGCGACTGCGGCGCCTTTTGTTTATCTTGCCCGTACTGGTAGATCATGTAATTCAAAGTTTCCAGGTTCTTGCGCAGGTTGTCCTCGCGCGCCCGCATAATGCTGTGGCTGTAAATCGGGATGCCCACTCCGAGCAGGATAAGAATGATGCTGATGACGACCATCATCTCGATCAGAGTGAAACCCTCGCTCTGTACTGCGGTGCTGCGTCCTGTTTTTCGTCGGTCCATCGCTTGAAATCGCTATTGTTTTTGATGCATGAGCAACCCCGCGGAAGCCATGTTCACGCAACAATCGCTCAGCTTAGCCAATTGTCAATGCGTCCAGCTTGAATACGCGGTGCCGTCGCTGGAGAGTTCATTCGAACCGCTATGCACGCTGCCAATTCCGGTGTTGTTCGGGTCCCAGGCGTTTTCCGGGTCTTCCGGTTCCGTCTGCCACGTCGTCGGAGTGCCCGTGATGTCATCCGGAATGAACTTCAGGTATCCAGGCACCAGATCCTCTAGCGATTGCGGCGCGTGCTTTTTGTCGAGCGAATATTCCTGAATCAGCTTGTTGAGCGTCGTCAAATTCTGATGAAGCCTGGCTTCCTTGGCGCGCAGAATCGAACTGCTGTACATCGGCAGCGCGATCGCGATCAACACCAGGATCAGGCTGATCACAACCACCATCTCAATCAGCGTGAAGCCGCGCCTGCGAAGTTTTCGCGCACTGGCTTCAGCATTCCCGCGTCTCGACATGCCAGGTTTGGAGGAAAATCTCATCTACCAATCCTTATACTTCGTGCCGTCCAAAGCGGTCTGGTCTGACTTGGTGTACACGTCGAAAATATTCTGCCCACCCCACGAAGTCGAATCTTTGTCGTCCTGCATGGAACGCAATCCCCACTCATCGTGAGTCATGGGATCGACCGGAATCTTGCGCAGAAACTTCAATTTCTTGCCGGCAACGTCAACGCCTTTTACCAGCGTATCGAGATCGGGAGGATAGCCCTGGCTGTCGACTTTGATTTGAAACGCGCCCATGTCGGCCGCCGTTTTATAGCGATCGATGGCGTCGCGGATCATCCAGAGGTCGTAGCGCAGCTCGTGTTCGCGCTCGCGGGCAACGGCGTTTCTGGCCACAGGGATCGCCATACCGACCAGGATCGCGAGTATTGCGGTCGCGACGATCAGTTCGATCAGCGTGAAGCCCCGCTGGCGACGTTTTAGCGCGTTTTTAATGTTTGACGACTGGGCCATAAATCGGATGTCAGTTCCCGGCTTTCGGTTCTCAGTCAAAAGCGACCGAACTCACTAAGAACTGAGAACCGTGACCTGAGAACTCCTACTGAACGTTGATCGCCGCTTGCGCCCCACTCATGGCAATCGGCTGCATCGCCGGATCGCGCGCTCCGCCTCGCGTGATGGTTAAGGCAGACTGGCCGGGCGCTTTCGCCATGAATGTAAGAGTCACAACCGCGCCCTGTCCGGAGACGCCGCCGGCGCCGGGAGGCCGCGACGCGGTGATTTGCATTGTGCCCGTCGTCGTATCCTCGCGATGCGCCACGGTCACGATTTGCCCATCCTGCGAGAGGAAGCCACCGTTCGAAACGTTGACCACCTCCAACTTATTCGGGTCATAGTTGAGTTGCACGGGCACGGAGTAAACGTTCTGGCCGCCCGAGAGCATCACGTTCACGGTGAAGGTCGATCCCTTTGTCTGGTTCAAAGTAGGCGGATCAAACAGGAATGTGCCTCCGCCAGCACCGGGGCCGGCCACGCTCGGCGGGGTCGGAGACGACAAGCTAAAATTCTGCGGAGTCGGCGGCGTCGTCGCCTGCGCCTGCACAGGCGCCGCT
>Ga0187863_10002048_pt1 | contig 15609 bp, 8 predicted proteins | sample June2016WEW_11_1_FD_132975 | JGI IMG/M metagenome (GOLD analysis project Ga0187863, IMG submission 132975) | Peatland microbial communities from SPRUCE experiment site at the Marcell Experimental Forest, Minnesota, USA - June2016WEW_11_10 | ecosystem: Environmental > Terrestrial > Soil >... | reverse complement strand
TTAGCTTCAACTTTGGGCCGACGTTGTTGAGCTGGTTGCGGGACAACGCACCGCGTACACACCGGATGATTGTGGACGGCGAGCGGCGGAGCCGGCGCAGCTACAAGGGGCATAGCTCGGCGATGGCGCAGGTGTACAACCACGTCATCATGCCGCTGGCGAACCGGCGCGATCGCATCACGCAGATCCGCTGGGGAATTGCGGACTATCAATATCACTATGGCGCTCCGCCGGACGGGATGTGGCTGGCGGAGACGGCGGCGGATACGGAGACGCTGGAACTGCTGGCGGAGAATGGAATCCGCTTTACGCTGTTGGCGCCGCACCAGTGCAAGCGTATTCGTCCGCTGATTAAGCCGAGCACCGCCTCTGCGAGTGCGACTGCGCCGAGCGACGGTGGGATGATACCGAGTGCAGAGCCGCCGTGGACGGACACGGCGAATGCATCAGTGGACACAATGAGGCCGTACGTGATGCGTTTTGACTCGGGCAAATCGCTGGGGGTGTTTTTTTACGATGGTCCGACGTCGCGTGCGATTGCGTTTGAAGGACTGCTGAACTCGGGCGAGAATTTCGCGGCGCGCCTGAAGGCGGGATTTAAGGAAGGGACGCAGCCGCAGCTGGTGCATGTGGCCACGGATGGCGAGTCCTACGGGCATCACCACAAACATGGGGAGATGGCGTTGGCGTATGCCATCCGGCTGCTGGAACAGGACAAGACCGTCAAGCTGACAAACTATGGGAATTACCTGGCACAATTTCCGCCGGAGTACGAGTGCCAGATTGTGGACGACACTTCGTGGAGCTGCGCACATGGCGTGGAGCGGTGGCGCTCCAATTGCGGCTGCAGCAGCGGGAAACCGGGATGGAACCAGGAGTGGCGCGGACCTTTGCGCCAGGCGCTTGACGAGCTGCGGGACGCGATTGCTCCGCTGACGGAAGGATTGGGCGCGAAGCTTTTCAAGGATGTGTGGGCGGCGCGGGACGGCTACATCCATGTGATTCTGTATCGCACGGATGAATCGGCGGATCTGTTTTTCATGGAACACCAGAACCATGGACTGACCGTTGAAGAACGAGTGCGGGCGCTCGAATTGATGGAGATGCAGCGGCACGCGCAACTGATGTACACGAGCTGCGGCTGGTTCTTCGACGATATTTCTGGAATTGAGACGGTGCAGGTGATCGCGTACGCCGCGCGTGTGCTGCAGCTGGCGAAGCAATTGTTCGGCGACAAGGCAGCGGGGCTTGAAGCGGCGTTTGTGGCGCGGCTGGCGGAAGCGAAATCGAATGTTCCCGCGGCAGGTGACGGGGCGCGGATCTTCAACGAGAAGATTCGTCCGATGGAGTTGGGCCTGGAGCAGGTGGCCGCGCATTACGCGATCAGCAGCGTGTTTTCTTCGTTTGGGGAAGAGACGGAGTTGTTTTGCTATCGGGTGCGACGCATTTCGTACGACATCTACACGTCGGGGCGCGGCCGGTTGGCATTGGGACGCGCGCACATTGCGAGCGCCATCACGGGCGAGCAGCAGAGTTTCAGTTTCGCGGTGCTGCACTTCGGCGACCAGAACATTACGGCCGCGGTAAGGCCTTATGTGGAGAGCGACGCAAAAGCATTTGAGGATTTTGCCGCGGCGGCAGCGGACCAGGTGCAGAAGGCGGATTTCCCGGATGTGATCCGTCTGATCGACAAGTACTACGGACACGTGGATTATTCGCTGACTTCGATCTTCAGCGACGAGCAGCGGCGGATTGTGCAGCTGATTTTGAATTCGACGCTATGGGACATCGAGAATTCGCTGACGAATATTTATGAAGACCATGCAAGCCTGCTGCGCTTCTTGTCGCAGGCGGGCCTGCCGAAGCCGCCGGCGCTGACACTGGCCGCGGGTTTCGCGATCAATGCGGGTTTGCGGCGTGCGCTGGAGGGCGAACCGATCGACCTGGCGACGATGCGGTCGTTCTTGCAGCTGGCGAAGGCCGACCAGGTCCCGCTGGAAACGGCGACACTCAGCTACATGGCCGATCAGCGGATGAAGCGGGCAATGGTGGAACTGCAGCTTTCGGCAGGATCGCTGGAGATGCTGGATCGCGCGCTGACGCTGGCGCGGCGGTTAGCGGAGATGCCATTCGACTTGAACCTATGGCAGGCGCAGAACATCTGGTACGAGATTCTGCGCAGTTCGGGTTATGCGCTGACGGCGCTGGCCGAGGAGGAACGGCCTAAGTGGGAGAAAGATTTCCGCGCGCTGGGCGAGTGTTTGTCGATTGACTGTGAGGCGATCGGGCAGCAGGATCAGTTGGCGGAGACTACGGGGGATTGAGAGAAGCAGTAGGGAGTAGGGATCATGAGTGTGGATCGGGCTCAGAGAGTCGCGCATCCAGAGGGTTGATGGTTGTTCGAGATATAGAGCAGAGATTGGCCTGACGCAACAGTGTTTGATTGTGCGTTAAGGATGAGCGTTATCGCTGAAAACGCAAGGGGAATCGTTGCGCGAATCATGCAGGCAATCTTAGCCCTTGGCCTAAAACCGGCTTAGAGGAGGTGTCGTGGCCGATTCGGAGGTAATCGGGTTTTGTGTCGGTTTCGTCAACTCACTTCACGTTGAATGACAGTGCAACGGGAGTGCCGTCGCCCGTCCGTTCCCAGCTCACAGCCGTAATAGTTACCATCTTTCCGTCTCGCAAAACCCTGACCTCGGCGTCGCCACCTGGACACGCCTCCGCGTTGCCCCCACCAAGCGAATTGACGTGAACAGGTTTCGAGGGGAAACCTACGGTAGGCCCGCAAAAGATATAGACGTTCCCGATGAACCCGTGCGCAACCTCCACTGCGAACGACTTCTTCGCACACCCAGGGGCGAGCGTGAGAACCAGCGCCGACAAAAAGAACGCAATCGCCGCGATCGGCTTTCGAAGATTCAGCACGGGCTCATCCTACCGCATTTCGCGTTCGGCGCTTAAGGCGCACTGATGGCCGAGTCGATCGAATGAGGGATTTGGTGATACTAGACAGCGTTGCATCACTTGAGCATCTTCGGGTCGACAGTTTGGGTTCCGGATGGTTGGACGGGAACTCAGGCGCAATCTGCGTTGGATCCTTGCGGCACCCGAAACGCATATTCGGTTTGTGCTTGCGTCAACGTACTCATTGTTTGAGAGTGTCACGCTTTGTTTCGAACAACACTGATGGTTGCTTGCATTCTGTGCTCCTTGCCTGGCGCCAGTGAAATGGCCGAGCCGAGAATGTTGCAAGCTTCCACGCATGCAAATCGTTGCCATTCATCGCCCCCGAGATCGGTGAGCGATGCCGCGCCGTCCTGCCAGGGATTCCAGACGACGGTCGTTGCAGAGTTCTCTTTTTCCGTCCGGATTGTTCGGCACCAGGTCTGATCGACTAGTTCCGCCGCGCTGTGGACATCCATGTAGGCGTTGTCAGTCTTGGCGGTGAAAACCAAGTCTCCTGACTGTGTCTTCTCGTGGTTCCCGTCGATGTTGTCCAAATACACGGCTTGATCGAGACCGCGAATGCGTACATTCTCTGCGCTGCTCACAGTGAAATACGAGTGCAAGGCCTCTTCGAAGCGGAAGGGAGCCTGTCCGGTGTTCGTGACAATCAACTGAAGGCGAAGAGATCTGCCGATGGATATGACGTGCACCAAGCGAAACGAGTGCGCCCACCAGCGGTGCGTCGATTCATCGTTCTCCGTTGAGCAGATGACTTCTACGGACTCTTCCTCTGCTTTCACGGACTCAAGCCGCCATTCTTTGGTTCGTACGAACCCATGGGCTGGCGCCAGCGGGTCATCCACCTTGGACCGAAACCAGGAAAAGCAGACCGGAATCCCTCCTCGGATCGCGCGGCCGTCTTGCCAATGCGAATGTTCGCTGACGAAGAGCACCTCTTCGGCGTTTACCGGCTGCCATGCAGTTACCTGGGCCCCGTGAAGATATATTTCTGCCGAAGCTGAAGGGGCGGTCACGCATATTTTGGGCAACCCACCATTCCCAGGCTCCACTCCTACGACGCCGGGGAGACCGAATCTGCGGTTTAGGGCAGCAATATGGGGTTGGTCCATCTGGTCCATCTCAGACAAGATTCTATCGAGAGCTGCGACGGGTGAGAATTCTTCGGGACAAAAGGCATGAAATGTTCATCGCCAGTAACTCCGTTCGTATATCTCTTCTCGTCTTTTCCCCAGATCGGAAAGCGAGAACAAGTGTGCTGGAATTCTCCCTTTCACGCGAAGGCCGCTCTTAGCCCTTACTGAAAGGACGCTACGGATAACTTCACTGGGCAGAGGCTTTGGCGACACTAACTGTCGCCAAAGCGAGGGGGGAGGGATACCCTAGACTCCAGGCCAGCTGAGGCTGGTCTCACTGGTTCCGTGCGGGTCTCAGAGTCGAGGCCGATCTCCCTGGCCTGGGTGTCTGGCTTTTCTGAGCGCGGAGTTCAGTTGCAATGAGTTTGCGGAGCCAGAAATGTGCGGTGTCGTTGTCCCTCTGGCGATGCCACACCATCCGCAGGACGAATGGCGGCAATCCAAGGGGCTCGGGGTAGGACGTCAGGTTGAGGCTTGCGCCGAATTTCTGAACAACGGATTCCTGGATGCACGCCACGAGGTTGCTAGACGAGACAGCGTGCAGCACAGAAAGGCAATGTGGTAACGCCAGTCTGAGGCGGCGCCGAAGTCCTCTTGCCGCGAGCTCGTTATCTACCAAACCCCACAGCTGATTGCGGTAGATGACCGCGGCATGATCCAGCCTTGTGAACCGGTCAAGCGTGAGCCTGCCTTTCCACATGGAATGACCCCGCCGCGCAATCACGACATTGTTCTCTTCGGAGATCGATTCCATGACCAGGGCTGGGGCCAGTTGACGGGCATCGGGAAAATAACTAATTGCGAGGTCAAGGGTCCCGTTGCGAAGCTCGCTCTCGGGCACTGTGAACAACAGATCGAGCCGCCGAGTTTGCATCTGCAGCTCGCCTGAAAGCATGGAACGAGCGAGCAATGGAACCAGACGCAGTTCCACGTCATCGCTGAGCCCAATCCGGAACCGGTGTGCGCTTACCGAAGGATCGAAGGAATGCGGTGCTTCAAAGGTCTGTCGAAGCTGAGCAAGGGCGGATCGTATGGGTCCGGCGAGCTGGTCGGCGCGGGGCGTCGGCATCATACCCTGCGCTGTGCGCACAAACAGCGGGTCTCCAAGACGAGTTCGCAGACGCGCGATAGCGTTGCTGAAGGCCGGTTGACTGAGCCCCACCTGTCTTGCAGCCCGGCCCACATGCCGCTCGTCGATCAGCGCTTCAAAGGCAAGCAGAAGGTTGAGATCGATCCCACCGATATTCATGAAATGAATATTACACATTACGCATATCCACTTCACAAATGGCCAAGCGCTGTCATATACCAGCAGTATGTTCAGACGTACCGCTACTCTTCTCCTCTCCCTCCTCCCGCTTGCGGCGGTTCTGACTGCGGGAGCCCCTGCTTCAGAAACACCTGCCCTCCAGGTTTTCAAGCAATGGTTGGACGTTTTCAATTCGGGAGATTCAGTCCGGATGACCGCATTCTGGCAAAGATACGGGCGCAGCGGGGCGGATGACCGCGTTGCAGGCGATCAGCGCCTTCGGACCACGACCGGAGGGATGACGATCTACCGAGTCGAGGAAGACACCGACACTCATCTGGTGGCGTTGATGAAGGAGAATCGCGGCACCTATTCCGAATCTACGTTGGACCTGGCGTCAATAAACCCTCCCGTTATCGCAGGTATGATGGGGCACCCGGTACCGCCGCCGGAGGGCTCAGGAAATCCGGCTGCCAGTGACGATCAGCTTGCCGATCGGGTGCAGGAGCATCTGGCCGCGATGAATGGGCCGGACGCCTATTCAGGGGCAATCCTTATCGCACACAACGGTAAAATCGTGCTCGATCAGGCAAGGGGCATGGCGGATGAGATCAACCACATCAGGAACACGGTTGACACGCAGTTCTGCATCGGCTCTATGAACAAGATGTTCACCGCGGTGGCCATCCTCCAGCTTGTGGGGCAGGGAAAGCTCGCGCTCGATATGCCGATTGCTGCCTACTGGCCCGATTATCCGAACCGCGACCTCGCCTCGCGCGTCACGATTCGAGAACTGCTCAATCATACGGGCGGCACCGGAGACATCTTTAATCCAGAGTATGAAGCGCATCGCGAGGAAACACGAACCCTTGCGGACTACGTCAAGCTGTTTGGAAGCCGGCCCGTCGCCTTCGAGCCAGGTTCGCGCATGGAATACTCCAACTACGGCTTCATCCTCCTGGGGCGAATTATCGAGCTTGTGAGTGGCGAGCCTTATCAGAAATACGTTCAGGAGCACATCTATCAGCCCGCGGGAATGATGCACACCGACTCGCGTCCTGAGGCCGATCATGTGAATGGCCGCGCGATCGGCTACACGCCTGGGCGGAATGGACCGGTGCCCAACACGGACAGGATGCCGTGGTCGGGCACTTCCGCCGGAGGGGGGTACTCCACAGTCCACGACCTTTCTCTTTTTGCGGAAGCTTTGCAGTCCAGCAAGCTTTTGGGCCCTGAACTTCTGCGGGAGGCAACGCAAGGGAGTCCCAAGCGCCTGGATTATGGTATGGGCTTCTATGTGCTGCCGAATGGAGGATACGGTCACGGCGGTGGCGCACCTGGAATCAATGGGGAACTGCACATCTTGCCCCGCGACGGTTATGTGATTGTCGCCCTCGCCAACCGGGACCCGCGAATGGCCACCAATATGGTCGATTTCATTACGTCTATTCTGCCAATACGCGATGCCCGCTCAATGGTTGATTTGTTTCGAAAGAGCTGGGAGCCCTTCACACGGAACTATCCGAGAGCCTTCAACGATTGAATTTCTTCAGCCAGCGCACGTTGGCGACGAAGCTGACTCTCAGGATCGGGACTTGGACGACCAAGCAGGTACCCTTGAGCTTCGTCCCCCCCCAGTTTTCCAACTAATGCCAACTGTTCTTCACTTTCTATTCCTTCAACGATCACGTTCATATTCAAGTTACGAGCCAAGGTCAAAATCGATTCGACGAGTGCCCTGGTTTCAGGACATGTAAGTAGTTCGCGTACGAAGGATCGATCGATCTTTATCGCATCAAATGCGAGCTTCGGCAAATAGCTCAGACATGAATAGCCGGTTCCGAAATCGTCCATGGCAACCGTGATCCCGATGGATTTTAATCGTTTGATTGTGTCGGCAGCATGTTGAATGCTGACCAAGGTTGCCGACTCGGTGAGCTCCAACTGGAGAAGATCTGGTGGCAATCCAGTCCGGTTAAGGACGTCCAGCACTTCCTCCACGAATGTGCTCCTGGAGAACTGCACGCTCGATACATTCACGGCGACCTGGATCGGCTGATCGACCCTGTCTTGCCAACGAAGGGCCTCCGTACAGGCTCGCTCGAGGATGTACGCTCCGAGCGGAACTATAAGCCCGCTCTCTTCCGCCACCGGAATAAACTGCAGTGGTGGAATCTCACCCAGGGTTGGGTGCGTCCAGCGAGCCAGTGCTTCAAAACGAACGATCGTCTTTGTTGCCAGGTCGAATTCCGGTTGGTAATGGACCGACAGTTCGCCGTTCGCTAATGCGCGCCTCAGTTCATTCTCGAGGGTAAAGCGTTCACGCACTGATACACCGAGATCTTCGTTGAAGAAGACGATCCGATTTTTCCCGCCCCGCTTCGCGAAATACATTGCGCTGTCTGCTTGCTGCAGCAAATCATCATTGTCCATCCCAGACTGCGGAAAAACACTGATTCCGATACTCGCGCCAATGGTCGTCTCGTGGCCCTCAATGAAGAAGGGGTCCCCCAGCGAATCCAACAAACCTCGGGCTACAGTTTCGGCATCCTCGCTTTTCTGAATATGGTTGAGAATTACCGTAAACTCGTCTCCTCCAATGCGGGCGAGGGTGTCGGATTCTCTTGTTCTCGACCTGAATCGCCGTCCGACTTCCATCAGGAGAATATCTCCTGCGGCGTGTCCAAAACTGTCATTCACAAGCTTGAAGCCGTCCAAATCGATGTAGAGCAATGCGAGCTTGGAGTTTTCGCGCTTTGCCGTTGCCAGGCTCTGCGCGAGCCGATCAGCGAGCAGTCTTCGGTTCGGCAACCCAGTCAGTTCGTCGATGAGCGCCTGGTGCTGCAATCGTCCTTCGGCCTCTCTCTTGGCGCGGTCTCGTTGCCGCAGTTCTGACAGCATTCGATTGAAGCAGATAACGAGTTGTGCAATATCCTCGCTCCCCCGCACCGAAACTTCCGTATCGAAGCGCTCTTCATGCGATACCTCTTGCATAGCCTCAGAGAGATCGTGGATTGCTTGCGTCGTAAGAGATGCCCTTTGCAGAGCAGCTTTCTGTTTTCGAACTCTGCGCCGCAATGCCGTCACCCATACGAGAACAACGACAACCAGAGATGAGAAAAACGTCAGCAGGAGCATCGTGGTTCTTGGTGTCCAGAAAGGAGCATAGCGAACGATCGCGATGTCTTTAGGTTCACGTAGCAGCACCTTGAAGGCGACGGGGCCTTCCTGCAGGAGCCGATAGAGTTTGTTCGGGTCGATCTGGGCTGAAGTGACACCGGTTAGTCGAAGGATGCTTCCTTCAGCGAATTCGCATGAATCGCTCCCTAAATCTGCGGTGTCCAACTGCGCTGTGAAAGTGTGAATGCCCGACTGCAGCACAAGATTGCAGGCTCCGCGAGCATGGAGCGCCGTCAAAAGCCGGCCCTCCACTGTGACCAACTGCGAATCGTATTTTCCCTGAAGGATGGCTTCTGCCGTAGTGGCGACAGATTGCACGGATCGAGATCCTGGAGCAGAGTGGATGGACGCGTCTGACAGTTCCGGGGAATACCGTCCGGCAAGGGTTGGATAGCCGACCGCCTCGACCCGATCGCCAAGTTGGAAGTTGGGATGGTTGCCCCTAATCTCCACGCCGCCACTTGGATCTTGAATGTAGACCAAGCCGCTGCCGACCAACGTCACCGATCCGGCGACTTTGACCCGATGGCCAAATCGGGCGGTTGGCGAGAATCGAAGCAGATCCCCAATTGGCGTGGTTTCCAGCGCGAACGGATCACCCACGGCCGGTTCAATGATTTCGATTTGGGATGGAGATGCAATGTTCAAGTCATATCCAACCAGCTGACGTCTCGAGTTGTAAATAGTGCCAAAAACTCCTCTGATCCGGATCCTCGCGTCTTCGAGGTCGCCCGTTGCGCGAAGATCCGGGAAACCTGGGGAAGTCGATACGTGAATCTGGCCAAGTGCCGTATACAGTTCGAAGGTCAACAGTGGGTGATCCGGCTGTTCAGCAAACTTCAAAGGGTGAACAATGCCCTCTAGAACCACGTACTGTGAGTCCAGCCTTCCGGATGCGGCGTCCTCGAAAGTCACGGGAATCGGAACAGGGAGCGGTGAAGGGCCCCTATCTTCAAATCGGGGCGCAAGAATCACCGGAGCGTAATTACCTGCGTCCGTAATTCCCGTGACCGTTACGCGTTCTCCGACCCGAAGACCTATGGGATTGCCAGCGTATTTGAGGTAGATACCACCGCTTGAGTCTTGAAGAAATGCATTTCGCCATATTGGATCGACCGCGGTGACGACGCCAGTAACTCGAACAGGCAGCGCCGAAGCTGCGCGTGCCGGGGTCAACCGGCGGACTGAGGCAACGGTCGCCAGAGGAGCGGGGAATGCGGTCGTCTTGCTGAGCTCATCAAGTTGTTCCGCGGGAATCTCGGTGACCGATGCGTGGTATAGATCGATGCGCAAACCATCCGCGCCGGGGAACCCGTCAACTTCAACCGGTGTGTGGATGGAAAAGGTATGGGCGGGCGAGAAGTGGCATTCGATCGCACCCCATCGATCTTCAAGCAGCACTGAGCCACTCGAGGCTGCCGCGACACGACCGCGAATGCGAACGCGATGGCCATCATTGATTGCCAGGCTTTTACGGTAGAGATCCCGAATGGAATACAGATGATCGACGCCTGACGCGGGCTGAATCACCTTTATGTCATTTGCGGACGAAACCCACACAACACGGGACAGTCGCTCCCCTCGAGAATTCACCGTCTCTTCAGTGAGGCCGGTAAGTCGAACATCCGCGTTGACCAGCTTCCGATAATCCGCGCCTGATTTGGCGACAACCACGTCAATATCCGAGCCTTTGTCGGCGACGTTGAGATGTACGCGTCCATAGGCATCTCGATAGGCGTCACGAACGATGACGTTCAGCTGAACTGCTGCGCCGTTCTTTTCAGGCTCGGGGAGAGTAGTCAAGGAGACAGGAAGAGGTTGCGGCACCTTTACGTGGACGGAAGAGGGATGGATGCTTAAGTTCGACAGGAGCAGGCTGCCAGGTCCCCGAATGGGATCGTAGCGGGATGCCTTCGCGGCCTCCACAGCAACAGTCGTTCCAACCTCAACGTTGCTTGGACTCAGCGGAATGACGAGGGCTCCAGTCTGGTCCTGGATCCAGAATCTCATCCCCGGAACGTCAACGTATGCCACTTTGCCCACAAGATGGACCGAGGCTCCGACCGGCATTTCCTCAAGTTCGCCGATCGTATTGTGGCTCGAGAAGAGGAGCCCATGCCAAATCGAGAATCCAATGGTTGCGGAACCGATCAGTGCAGCCGAAATCGCAATTGCAACCCAAAATCGTCCGCCGCCCCTCGTCATCTGGAAGTTATCGGCAGCCAGGTCCCTGGATTCCACTATTTAAAGGGGAAATATGCACGCGCGTAATCGATGATGCCAGGAGGAACGGGCATGGACCTCCCCATCTGGATCAAGCTAGGTTGCCCCATCGCAAAGTCCTATTGTTCTCTTAGCAAGACACCAATTATCGGAGATGAGGCAGGGGGATAAGTTTCGCCACGTTATCGCCTCAAGAAATACCTCCTGGAACCCCGCAGGACACTTGTGCCCCCAGAAGCGCGTTCACGCGCTCCATGACTTGAAATGCATCGGCCACGTACACCACATCCGCCTTGCCGCGTGCCCAGCCGCAGTTGGGGTCGAGGCTGATCGCACGCCGCTCGCCGATGAAACGCCAGCCCACCACGTGAGGCTCTTCGCCATGGCAGCAGGTCGCGAGTCCCTTCGGATGCCTGGGCGTCGAACCAGTTTGGCCCACTTGATTGAGATGCGTGAGAAAAGGCAGGACCGGGATCCCGTCGCCGCCCTGATCGACAAGTGATTTGGAGCTGCCGAGCGATGCGCCCGAGGCGCGCACGAATTGCAGGATCAGTTCTCCCGCTTCTGCAACATGAATTCTCCCGTCGGGCTGCTTCTTTGTCCACCCAGCTCCGGCAACAAACAGGAGCTTTGCGTCAGGGCGAATCGTTTCCCAGCGCTGTGAGGACCCATCGTCGGCGGTCCCGGCCAGAATCGCACCGTGCTCCGGCGAGCGAGTTCCCAGAACAGTCGTGCGCGATGCCGGGACATCGATCGCGATCTGCTCCACTTGCACCGGAGCGGCCTCGCCGGCATACACCGCGTGTGTTCCGGAGTCGAGTAGGAGAAACCACGGACGCGATTCACGTGTCACGACGGCTTCCATACGCTGCCGATAAAACCACCGTGTTGCCTCTACTCTATCTGTCCTGCCAATTGCCGTGATGTGAGTGTCGATGAATCCGTGCATGCGATACGCCACAGCGGCCATCACGCGTGCGAAGCGCGAACTGTGAGGCGCGAGGATGATTGCGGGCTGCGCACTGCGGCAAATCGCTTCGCACGCCGCTGCATCGGTTGCGTAACGCGGTTGCGCTAACGCTTCGCCTGAGACGACAAGCAATCGTGCTCCCACGGAAGAAAGGCTCTCGGCCAAGTTGTCCGAAACTCCGCAAACAATGCCTACGGTCAACGTAGCACCGAGTTGCGCTGCCAACTCCCTGCCCGCTGTTACGGCTTCAAGCGAACCTTTACTTAGCTGTTCGCCAGTTTCATCACTATGGGCTAACACCAAAATAGATTCCATTACTCCGCCTCTATCCACTCGACCAATTCGCGTGCAATCTCGTCTGCCGCAAGGTCCTTCACCACACGCGTGGTGCGTTGCTGACTGGGAAGGCTGACGGAGATATATCGCAGCCCGTTGGTTGCAAGGGGCACCGATTTTGCCTTTTGCAAAGCGGGCATGATCGTACGCATATTCGCCATGCCAACTTGCGGATTGTTGCGCGGCTCCGCGAGATTGCCCGTCGCCCAGCCCAATACCGCCGGAGCTCCCGCACAAACCGAAACCTGGTGCTTGCCGCCCTCCACGCGCTCCAGCACTTCGAACGAGCCGCCGTCACGCGAATCAATTTGGTCTACGCCTTGAAACTGATCCACAATGCCGAGCCGCTCGCCAACGAGTTGCAGTGTGATTCCGGCACCGCGCGTTGCGGACTCCCAGCCTCCCAAAAGAAGGAGCTTTGTTCGATCGAGCTCTGGGATTGCGGCGATCGCATCGGCAATTGTGGCCGCTGTTGCGTGCGCATCGGTGAAGCCACCGATGGGACCGTCGATTGGCACCAGTTCGAAACTCGCCTTCTGCGCAACGGTCATCATCAGTTGTTGCAGTTTGGCTTTCGGTCCAAGCGAAACCAGCCAGACTCTGCTGCCCGGGCGTTGTGCAGCCAGGTTCGCAGCCTCATAGAGAGCGCTCGCCGCCCATGGATCGAGAACGGCGGGCAGGAGCATTTCATTCTTCACACCCGGACCATTTGGCCCCGTTGTTGGTTCGAGCGTCTGCAATGGATCAGGCACGATTCCTGCGCAGACAACAATGTGGAATGATTCGGACATTTTTTCTCCACGGCACACAGCTTTCAGCTGACAGCCGTGAGCTGAAAGCTGTCTTTCAGTTTTCCGCCGAATGCAACCCTCCGGCGCCGGCAAGGAATTCGATGTTGCCACTTTCTCCATCGCGAGCATGAGCGCAGTTCCACAAACAAGCTCCGCAGTGCACGCACTTTTCACGCTCAAACGCGGGCACCCCGTCTGCACCTTGCGTGATGGCTTGACCAGAACACATTGCAATGCAGGTTTTCTCTCCGCACGACCTGCACAATTCCTTGTCGAGAAACCGCACATGATCCGCGAATCCGGGCATTGCCTGGACCTTGCCGCCCATCAAGAGCGCGTCTTGTTGCGTGACCAGCAGACGACCGTCGAAAGAGATCTCCGGCCAACCGCGCGCCGTAAGCAATTCATCGTGGAAGGGACGGCCCTCGTCGGCCGCCTTTTGGAGCGCGGCTTCTCTCAGCTTTTGGTCTGCGATATCCGCTTCAAACGGGCGAATCTGCTGCGGCGCGGACGGTATCTCCGTCTTCAGCGAAAGACGACCGCCGGTCAGCCCGGCCAGCGCCATCCCAAGCATGCCGCGAACAAAGCCCGAATGAAATCCGTCGCGGGCGTGTTCGGCTTCGCGCGCTCCACGTTCCACCCAGCTTGCACGGCGCCGTCTTTCGTAGGTGTTGGAAAGGTTCACTTCGGTAAAGGGAAGTCCGCCGCGCAGCAGTTCAAGCACGCTCTCGCCGAGTTGCACGCCGGTCGTCCATGCTTCATCCACGCCCGACCCGGTCAGCATATTGGTCGATCCGGAACATTCGCCGATGCGCGCGAATCCATCACCGGTGAGCAAGGGCTCGCCGCGTTTTCCGGTTTCCTCGAGTGACTTCGCGCCCCAGGAATGCAGCGTGCCGCCTTTGAGGTGTTTCCATAGGACCGGATGCTGGATGTAGTGCTGCAAATATCTGTAGGCACTGCGAAACGGATCGCTCATCCACGAAGGCACGAAGATACCCACGGAGGCCAGTCGATCCGGGTGGACATACAGGAATCCGAAGATCTCCGGCTCGGGAAACCCGAGAGTGTGCCATACCGTGCCGGGCTCGAGTGTGGAGTCTTCCGGCAGTTCGATAACCATCTTCATGCCCAGCGCCCAGTCTCTGCCCTTCGGGCTGTCCTCGCTTTGGTTGAGCGCTCTGCCAACTTGGCCCACCGGTCCGTCGCCCACCACGGTCAATCGCGCGTGCACATCCATACCGGGCATAAAGCCGTCGGACGGAATCCCGTTTTTGTCCACACCCTGATCGGCAAGGCGGATGCCAACGACTGCTCGTCTGTCTTCATTCGATTCTTCGGCGAAGATCGGACTGCTCACGGGCATTCCCGGCCAGATTTGCACCAGTCCGTTCGCCACCAGCTGCGAGGCGACCCATTGGTTGAACTGTCCGATGGAAAACACCAGGCCCCCGCGCTTGTGCAGGAATGCGGGCGTCCAGGGCAGCTCGAATGCGTCATCCTTCACGCAGAGCCTTCCGCAGAGTCGAAGAAAGAAATCTGCCGCGCGCAGAGTGAACGAGCGCCGGCTAGCTCCCACGGGATCGAGAAGGTAGAAGACGCGTTCCTGCTTTACGTCCGTGGCCATGGGAATCTGCGTCGGATCGAGCCCAGGAAAGCTCGCACGAATTCCGTGGGCGCGTGTCACCACGCCACTCACGCCAGCAGCGAGATCGTCGGCGCGCTCGTAGCAAAGCACCTGCAAGGGCATACCCGGTGCGATCCTGCTTTCGAATGCTGGATCGTCGGGGGACTGACTCCACGCTTGCGTCAGCGTGGTCAAGAAACCACCCATCGCCGGACCAAAACCTACACAGGCGATGTCCACTGCCATCGTCTGTCGGTCGGTCTCGACTGCTTGTACGGCCGAACTCATGCAGGCCCTGCCGCCGGATAATCGAGCGCTTCGGGAATCATCACCTTGCTTACGGTTTCGGCCGCGCGATCCTTCGCCAGGCGCGAACCAGTCAGGCACATGGTCAATCTGCTTTGCAGCCGCAGAAACTCGCCCGATCCTGCACAGCCAGCACACGGGCCCGCCTTCGGCGGATGGCTACCGTCTTCCGCCAGCACATCCACAGCCATGGCCATGATTCCCGGCATGGTCGCTTCAAGTTCTTCGAGTTCGCCTGCCAGGAAGCAGCTTCTGTGCTCTTTCTCGTTCCACGCCGGATGGCACGTATAGCCAAAGACCAACTCGGCGCAGATGCGCGAAACCTCGCCCGCTGCATGTGCAGCCTGTGTGTGGCACAGATCGCTCAAGAAATGCACCGTTCCCGGGAGGCCATCGCTCGCCTCTGGATTCTCTGCTCCGTTCTTCTCTAACTCGAGCACGTCGAGAATCTGGCAACGGGACGCCACGAGCCAGCATAGGGCGTCGGCCAATGCAAACGTCACGCCCTGGCGCTGGCCATGATAGAGCTTGTTGCCGGCGGGATCAGTGGTCTTTTGCAGATAGTTCAGCGTCCACGCCCACAGGTTCATTGCCGAAGCAAGCGTGCAGGCGCCAGTACCGGGCCGTCTCGAGGCGATGCGCCGCATCTCCGCGGACCACGCGGCAAATTGCGCAAGGAACACCTGACTGGTCATGGTCACGGTGAGTTGGCGCCGCTGAACCGCCTCCGGCCCTTCGTAGGTTGCTTCCAGTTGTGCATCCATCCATTTATTCGCGAGAAAGCCGGGGCAATCTTCGGTGATGCCGTAGCCGCCCATCAGACT
>Ga0187863_10002047_pt1 | contig 15613 bp, 15 predicted proteins | sample June2016WEW_11_1_FD_132975 | JGI IMG/M metagenome (GOLD analysis project Ga0187863, IMG submission 132975) | Peatland microbial communities from SPRUCE experiment site at the Marcell Experimental Forest, Minnesota, USA - June2016WEW_11_10 | ecosystem: Environmental > Terrestrial > Soil >... | reverse complement strand
ACGAGACCCATTGCCATGCCGACCGGCACGCGCAACAGCATCAGCGCGAACAGCACGACAAAGCCGATGATCGCGACCGCGTCAGTGCTCAAATGCAAATGTGCCTCACCATCTTGCCCGTTATTCTACCGGTTTGATCTGGTATTGGCCACCCAGAAGCTCAGGATGGAAGATCAGCCGATAGGTGCGCACGGCGATGAGCAGCACCGCGGACACGTCGCCGAGCCAGGCGACGAGGAAAAACGGCCAGACCGGCAGGCGCAGGTCGAAGGTCGATACGTTCTCGGCCCACGTGCTTACGACCTTGTCGAACAAGGTGTAGGTCTGCACCGTCACGACGAACAACAGCACCAGCGTGGCAAACACATCGATGTAGCGCTGCATCCGCGGGCCGACATTGGCATAGAGTAGATCGACGGTGATGTGCGTGCCGCGGTACGACGTTGCCGCGATGCCCCAGAAGATCAGGATGCCGAGCAACAAGCGGCCGAAATCATAGCTGTCGGGAATCTGCACGGCGAAAAAGTAACGCAGCAGAACCGAGACGAAGATATCGATGGCGACGATGCCGGCGAAGAATGCGGCGATCAGTTCGATTCCATCGATGAAGCGGTCCATGACATTGCGCGGCGGCCGGGCGCCTTGCAGGGTTTGCTCTTGCCGCTCAACCATAAGCCACCAAATCTCTAACCGTCATCCTGAGGTGCGCGGCAAAGCCGCGCCTCGAAGGATGCGGCCAAGACCGGGCCGTCGCCCTTCGAGGGCCGCGGAGCCTGTCATCGGGCCGGTCATTTCGGGCCGGACCCGTTGGCGGCCGCCTCAGGGTGACGAAATCAGGTTTCAATAACTGGAATTGTACGTGGCCAGCTCCGCCTTGAGCTCCTTGAGCACCGTGTCTGGATCGTTACCGGTCTTTTTCACCGCGTTGGACCAACTCTGCACCACGGGACCCGTCGCGGCTTTCCATTCTCCGAGCTGCGCATCCGTGAGCGGGTAAACCTCGTGGCCTGGCTCGGCTTTGAGCTTGGCGATGCCGGCATGCTCAAAATCCGCCCAGGGCGCGGCGACCCGTTCCGCCCATTGCGTGTTGCAGTGGCCATCGATCACGTTCTGCTGCGAGGGCGACATCTGCGCGTAGGTCGACTTGTTCATCACCCAGACGAAGCTCGTGGTGTAGAGCGCGGCGTCGATATGGTACTTGGTCACCTTGTCGATGCCGAACAGCACCAGCGAACCCCATGGGAAGGTGACCGCATCGGCCACGCCCTTCTCGCTGACATCGCGGACCTCGGGTGCCGACGCCTGCACATTGTAGCCGCCGAGCTCGGTGACCAGGGAAGCGATCGTCGCGTGCGCCGGCCGGATCTTCATGCCTTTAATGTCGGCCGGCACCACGATCTTCTTGGTGCGCGAATGGAGCGAGCCGGGCTCGTGGGCGAAGGCGAAGCAGAACTTGACGTCCTTCATTTCCTTGCCGGCGTATTTGCGGTACCAGGCGTCGAGCGCCTCGGAGCCGCCCTTGCCGTTGGCCAGCATGAACGGCAGGTTGCCGGCATCGAAGATCGGGAAGCGGCCGGGCTGATAGCCGGGATTGACGTAGGTCACGTCGGCAATGCCGTCGCGCGCCATGTCGTAATGGTCGAACGCCTTGCCGAGCTGCTGCGCCGGATAGACCTTGTATTTGATGGTGCCGCCGGAATCCTTCTCGACCGAGGCGCCCCAATCCTCCAGCGCCTTCTGCAACGGATGCGACGGCGGTACCCAATGCGACAGCTTGAGCTCGAAGGTCTTGTCCTCGGCCGCGGCCGCGGCGATTCCGAGTGCGAGGCCGAGCATCGCGAGGCCGCAAAGCGTTCCTGGGCGCGTCCGGCGCATCAAGCCCTCCCCTGTGGCGATTAGTTGCAGTCCCAACTGATTCATCTAAGCGGAAAAGCCTCGCTCTGTATAGCAGCGGGCGCGATACGCGTTCACGCTCAGGAAACAGGTTGGCCTCGTCCAAGGAGGCGCAGCTCGCGGCGCAATTGCGTTACATCTCTCCGCCGTAGGGTCCTTGCGGATCGGCCAACGCCTGCAAGCGCAGCGCCGCCGCGTGCGCAAAGCGCAGCATCACCGTCTTGCGCCGCGCCGGTACCAGCCGGTGCTCGGGCGCCTCGCAAACGATCGAGGCGCCGAAGGCATCCGCCACGATCAGGCCGGCGTCCGCCGGAAATATCTCGCACGGCACATCGACGATCGTGGCGAAGAACAGCCGGTCGCAATGCAAGCGGTAGTCCATCCACTTCTGGTCGGCGCGGAAGTCGGCGACGGAGGATTTGATTTCCACAATCAGGATTTCGCCGTCGCCGCCGAGCGCGACGAGATCAGCGCGCCGCCCGGACGGCAGCGGCAGTTCGCTCACCACGCAATAGCCGAGCGCATGCAGAAACCGCGCGGTGCCGCGCGCGATAGCGAGCGCGGTCTGCGATTGCCGTCCATCGACCGGCATCGCCGCCGGCAGCAGGTTGACGCTCATCGTCAAAATTCCAGGAAGCGGCAAGTTCGGCGAACGCCGAAAATCGAGCTTACGCACGCCACGGACTCCGACTGCGCAATCGCGGTGTCGTCCCCGCGCGGGAATGGCCCCGGCAAGCCCCTCATTCTGCCGCGCCGGCGCGCTCCGGAAAAGCCCCCTTAAGCGCCGCGCGCGAGGCCGCGATGACGCCGCGCTCCGTGATCAGGCCCGTCACCAGCCGTGCCGGGGTCACGTCGAAGCCGTAATTTGCTACCGGCGAGCCCTCCGGCGCGATGCGCACCGTCTCGATGCGGCCGTCGGCGGTGCGTCCAGTCATGGTCGCCACCTCGTCGGCGCCGCGCCTCTCGATCGGTATCTCGGTGACGCCGTCGGCCACGGTGAAATCGATGGTCGGCGACGGCAGCGCCACATAGAACGGTACGTTGTTGTCGCGCGCGGCGAGCGCCTTCAAATAGGTTCCGATCTTGTTGCAGACGTCGCCATTGGCGGTGACGCGGTCGGTGCCGACGATGACCAGGTCCACCAGGCCGTGCTGCATCAGATGGCCGCCGGTATTGTCGGCGATCAAGGTATGCGGCACGCCGTGCTGGCCGAGCTCCCAGGCGGTGAGCGAAGCGCCCTGGTTGCGCGGCCGCGTTTCGTCGGCGAATACGTGAATGGCGATGCCCCTGTCGTGCGCCAGATAGATCGGCGCCGTGGCGGTGCCGACATCGACCGCCGCCAGCCAGCCGGCGTTGCAATGGGTGAGCACGTTGACCCGCTCGCCGGGCTTCTTGCGGGCGGCGACGGCTTCGATCAGCGGCAGGCCGTTGCGGGCAATCGCGCTATTGATGGCGACGTCCTCCTCGCAGATCTCGGCCGCGCGCCGATAGGCCGCGGCGGTGCGCTCGGCGCGCGGCCGGTTGCGCACCGCCGCCATCATCTCCTCGAGCGCCCATTTCAGATTGATCGCCGTCGGCCGCGTCGCGATCAGCGTGGCGTAGGCGCGCTCCAGCGCTTCGTCGGAGGCGTCCTCGCGCAGCGCCAGGCACATGCCATAGGCCGCGGTGGCGCCGATCAGCGGCGCGCCGCGGATCACCATGGCGCGGATTGCATGCGCGGCATCCTGCAGTTTCTCAAGTCGGGCCGTGGCGAAACGATGCGGCAGCGCCGTCTGATCGATCACGCCGACCGACCAGCCGTCCGTTTCGACCCAGATGCTGCGCATGGCCTTGCCGTCGACCTTCATGAGCAACCTTTTATGAGCATGAACCGTTCTTATGTCGCACGGCTTGCCCGCGCAACGCCCTTGCCGCAATCTCGTACCACGCGCTGGAGACGCCGAATGGCCGCCATCGATTACGAGGCAGAGTACAACAATCGGGCCCGCGTGCCGGACCATGCGGAGATTTTTGCGCGCTGGGCGCGCGCGGCCGAGGATTATCGCGCCGAGGCGCTCAAGCGCGGCCGCGCCGAGCTCGGCCTGTCCTATGGCGATACGCCGCGGCAGACCATCGATCTGTTGCTGCCCGAGGCGGGCGAAGCCGCCCCGTTCGCTTTGTTCATTCACGGCGGTTATTGGCGCTCGCTCGATCCCTGCTCGTTCAGCCACATGGCGCGCGGCTTGAACGGGCGCGGCGTCGCCGTTGCGGTGATCGGCTACGATTTGTGTCCAATCGTCACCGTCGGCGACATCATCGAGCAAATCCGGCGCGCCTGCGTCTTCCTCTGGCTGCGCTTCGGCCGTCACCTCATGATTTACGGCCACTCGGCCGGCGGGCAGCTTGCCGCCGCCATGGTCGCGACCGATTGGCCGACGCTCTATCCCAAGGCGCCGCCCGATCTGGTGCCGGCCGGCTACGCGATTTCCGGCGTCTTCGATCTGACCCCGCTCGTCGGGCTGAGCATGAATCAGGATTTGCGGCTCGACGCCGACGAGGCACGCCGCGTATCGCCGCTGTTCTGGCCGGTCGCGCCCGGAGGCATGCTCGACGTCGTGGTCGGCGACCTCGAATCCGGCGAGTTCAAGCGCCAGAGCCGAACCATGGCGGAGACCTGGAGGCAAGGCACGGCGCAAACACGATACCAGGAACTCCCCGGCAACCACTTCACGGTCATCGACCCGCTCGCCGATCCATCAAGCGCCATGGTCGCGCGCATCGCCGAACTGGCGAAAGAGGTCAGCCGCTAGGCCGACCGTGGCTGAGCAGCACGCAGGCAGACGCCGCAAAGATCAACGCGAACCCGATGACGTCGGCGCCGGTCGGCCGTTCGCCGAGGATCAGGATCGAGGAGACGACTCCGATCACGGGAATGGCCAGAATGCCGAGGGAAGCCGTTGCCGCAGGCAGCCGTCGCACGATGTCGAACCACATGGCATAGGCGATCCCCACGCCGGCGATCCCGACGAACGCGGCGGCTAACAGTCCATCGGCGTGAGCGGCGGCGAGATGCGGCCCGCCCTCGAACACGAGGAGGCAGGCTCCGATAACGATGAAGGCGATCGTGAGCTGCCAGCTCGCCACCCCCAAGGGATCGGCTTCGATGCGCGCCCATTTCAGATAGACGGTGCCGGCGGCCCAACTCAGGCCGGTGGCGACAGCCAATACGACGCCCAGCGGTATCCCGGTCGCGGCCAGTGGCCGGATGAGGACGGCGAGACCTAGCGCACACAGAACGAGCGCAAACCCCTGCACACGCGTGGGACGCTCGCCGAGGATCAGCCAAGCCAGCAACACGGTCCAGATCGGCATCGTATAGGTCAAAACTGCGACCCGTGAGGTCGCGGTCGCATTTTGCGCAAAAGCGCTGAGCAGGCTGAACGACGCGACGTTGAGCAGCGAAGCGATCACTACATGCGCCCACGTCTGCGCCGTCGGAAGGCGGAAGCTGCGGCGCTTGACGAGACAGACCGCCAAGAGCGTCAACGCGCCGATGCCCGAAGTCATCGCGCGCATGGTCAACGGCGGCATCTGCTCGAGCGCGATCTTCATCGCCGGCCAGGTGACGCCCCAAATCAGGCAAAGCAGGACGAGCGTCAGCTTCGCCCGGATGTCGCCGACACCCATTGCCGCGGGCTTGGCGTTGCGGTGTTCGCCGACGGTCACGGCGCTTTCAGTCCGGCGGCAAGAAACCAGTCGACGATCTTCGCGCCGGTCCAGAACTTGACGTCGCTCTTTTTGCGAATGGTCTCGAACACGCGGCGGAAATATTTCAGCCGGTGCGGCGCGCCCATGATGTAGGGATGCACGACCAGCGCCATGACGCGCGCCGAGTCGACGGCGTCGGCATAGATCTGCTCGAACTGGTCGAGCGCGCGGTCGTAATATTCGCAGGCCTTGTGGTGCTGGATCAGCATCATGGCGACGTCGTTGCATTCCTGCGTGTAGGGCACATTGATAATCGGTTTGCCGCGGGTTTTGAGCCAGACCGGCTGATCGTCAAGCACCCAATCGGCGACGTAGTCATAACCTTGCTCGGCGAGCAGGTCCGGCGTTTCCCAGGTCTCGGTGAGGCCGGGGCCGAGCCAGCCGCGCGGCGGCGTTCCGGTCGCCTCGGCGATGACCGCGCGGGTCTTGGCGATATCGGCGCCCTCGTTCTTCACCTTCTGCATGTTGCGCTGGGTGAAGCCGTGGCCGATGAATTCCCACTGGCGTTCGGCGGCGGCGCGCACGATCGCCGGATAGGCGGCAAGCGCCGAGCCGTTGATGGCGAGGACGCCGGGAATGGCGAATTCGTCGAGCACCGTGACCAGGCGCCAGAAGCCGACCCTGTTGCCGTATTCGTGCCACGCCCAGTTGGGCACGTCGGGCATCGGCGAGCCGCCCGCCGGCGGCGTCAGCACGGTGCGCGGCATCGGCTGCGTGGGGTCCCATTCCTCGACATTGACGATGACCCACACCACCATGCGGGCGCCGTCGGGGAGCTTGAGCGGCGCACGCTCGGTGATGGCGGAATAGGCAAGGCGATCCGTCGGCAGCATCGGCCGCTTCGGCGGCCGCTGTCTTGCCGCGGTTTTTCCCGGACGCTTGATCATCGCCGAAGTATGCCTGCCGGGCGCCGTGGCACCAAGGTTCCTCACGCGTGGCTGAAGCCCCCGCCGCAGAGGGGCGCTATGTTGCACCGCATGGCGCGGTATGTTAGCAACGCCGCGATTTTAGCGGGGCCGCGGGGGCATTCCCGCTGCCTCCATATCCCGAGTCCCGCCTGAATCCCAAAGGCTTGCGCCGGCCGTTCGCGCCGTTTGCGGGTCTTGCGGAAAAGCTCAAAGAACGACGCGCAGAGAGCACGCGAGCTGAGAGCAGGCACTTGGCAGGCGAACAACCCATCGTATCCGGCATGGCAGGCCGCTACGCGACCGCGCTGTTCGAGCTGGCGCGCGAGACCAATGCGATCGACGCGGTCAAGGCCGACCTCGAGCGCTTCGACACGCTGGTCGCCGAAAACCCCGACCTCAACCGGCTGGTGCGCAGCCCGGTATTTTCCGCGGCAGAGCAGTTGCAGGCGCTGTCGGCGGTGCTTGATCGCGCCGGGATTGGCGGCCTCGCGGCAAAATTCCTTAAGCTGGTGACTATGAACCGCCGCCTGTTCGCCGCGCGCGATATGGTCAGGGGTTACCGCGAGCTGGTGGCGCTGCACAAAGGCGAGGCCACGGCCGAGGTCACCGTCGCCGAGCGGCTCAAGGACGATCACGTCGCCGCGCTGAAGAGAGCGCTCAAGGCGGTCAGCGGCAAGGACGTCGACCTCGCTATCAAAATCGACCCCGCCATCATCGGCGGGCTCGTGGTCAAGCTCGGCAGCCGCATGGTCGACACTTCACTGCGCACCAAGCTCAATGCGATCAGGCATGCGATGAAAGAGGCCCGATAATGGATATCCGCGCCGCGGAAATCTCCGCAATTCTCAAGGAGCAGATCAAGAATTTCGGCCAGGAGGCCGAGGTTTCGGAGGTCGGCCAGGTGCTGTCGGTCGGCGACGGCATCGCCCGCGTCTATGGCCTCGACAACGTGCAGGCCGGCGAGATGGTCGAATTCGAGAGCGGCGTCAAAGGCATGGCGCTTAACCTCGAAATCGACAATGTCGGCATCGTGATCTTCGGCACCGACCGCGAGATCAAGGAAGGCCAGACCGTCAAGCGCACCCGCGCCATCGTCGAGGTGCCGGTCGGCAAGGCACTGCTCGGGCGCGTCGTCGACGCGCTGGGCGATCCGATCGACGGCAAGGGGCCGATCAACGCCGAGAAAAGGGCGCGCGTCGACGTCAAGGCGCCCGGCATCATTCCGCGCAAGTCGGTGCACGAGCCGATGGCGACGGGGCTGAAAGCGATCGACGCCTTGATCCCGATCGGGCGCGGCCAGCGCGAGCTTATCATCGGCGACCGACAGACCGGCAAGACCGCGATCGCCCTCGATACCATCCTGAATCAGAAGTCGATCAATGCCTCCGGCGACGAGAAGCTCAAGCTCTATTGCGTCTATGTCGCGGTCGGGCAGAAGCGTTCGACGGTGGCGCAGTTCGTCAAGGTTCTGGAGGAGAACGGGGCGCTCGATTATTCGATCGTGGTCGCGGCGACCGCGTCCGATCCGGCGCCGATGCAGTTCCTGGCGCCGTTTTCCGGCTGCGCCATGGGCGAGTATTTCCGCGACAACGGCATGCACGCGGTGATCATCTACGACGATCTCTCCAAGCAGGCCGTGGCCTACCGCCAGATGTCGCTCTTGTTGCGCCGGCCGCCGGGTCGCGAGGCCTATCCGGGCGACGTGTTCTATCTGCACTCGCGGCTGCTCGAGCGCGCGGCGAAGATGAACGACGACCACAAGGCCGGTTCGCTCACCGCGCTGCCGGTGATCGAAACCCAAGCCAACGACGTGTCGGCCTACATCCCGACCAACGTCATCTCCATCACCGACGGCCAGATCTTTCTCGAGACCGACTTGTTCTACCAAGGCATCCGTCCGGCGGTGAACGTCGGACTATCAGTGTCGCGGGTCGGTTCCTCGGCGCAGACCAAGGCGATGAAGAAGGTCGCCGGCCGCATCAAGGGCGAACTGGCACAATACCGCGAAATGGCGGCGTTCGCGCAGTTCGGCTCCGATCTCGACGCCACCACGCAGCGGCTGCTCAGCCGCGGCTCGCGGCTCACCGAACTGCTCAAGCAGCCGCAATTCTCGCCGCTGAAGATGGAGGAGCAAGTCTGCGTCATCTATGCCGGCGTCAACGGTTATCTCGATCCGCTTCCAGTCGAACGCGTGCGCCCCTTCGAGGAGGGCCTGCTCGGTGCGCTGCGCACGCAGCACCCGGAGATTCTCAGCGCGATCCGCGATTCGCGCGATCTCGACGATGCCACGGGCGCCAAGCTCAAGGCCGCAGTCGAGGCCTATGCCAAGACGTTCGCGTGAACGGACGACAGAGAACGGAGGACAGACGACAGATGAAGTGAAGGTTGAACGGAGTTCGTCCTATCTGTCCTCCGTCGTCCGTCCTCCGTCGTCCATCACCAAGCCATGCCCTCGCTCAAAGATTTACGCAACCGCATCGCCGCCACCAAGGCGACGCAGAAGATCACCAAGGCCATGCAGATGGTCGCGGCATCCAAGCTGCGCCGTGCACAAGCTGCGGCCGAGGCGGCACGGCCCTACGCGACGCACATGGATAAGGTGCTCGGCAACATCGCGGCCTCGGTCGGCGGGCTCGAGACCGCGCCGCGGCTCCTACGCGGCACCGGCGGCGACAGCGTACATCTGCTTCTGGTCTGCACGGCCGAACGCGGCCTTTGCGGCCCGTTCAATACCGCCATCGTGCGACTCGCCCGCGAGCGCGCCAACGCGCTGATGAAGGACGGCAAGGAGGTCAAGTTCTTCTGCGTCGGCCGCAAGGGCTACGATCAGCTCAAGCGACTTTACGAGAAACAGATCGTCGAAATGGTCGACCTGCGCGCGGCACGGACGCTGCGTTTCGAGCATGCCGAGATGATCGCGGAAAAGATCATCACGCGTTTCGACAATTTCGAATTCGAAGTCTGCACGCTGTTCTACTCGCGCTTCCGTTCGGTGATCGCGCAGATCCCGACCGCGCAGCAGATCATACCGCCGGTGTTCGACGCCAAGGCGACCGCCGCGCTGGGCGGCGCGGCCTATGAATTCGAGCCGGAAGCCGAAGACATCCTCCACGATTTGTTACCGCGCAATGTCGCCGTGCAAACCTTTAGGGCATTGCTGGAAAACTCGGCGTCGTTCTACGGCGCGCAGATGTCGGCGATGGACAACGCGACCCGCAACGCCGGCGAGATGATCCGCAAGCAGACGCTCACCTACAACCGCACCCGCCAGGCGATGATCACCAAGGAACTGATCGAGATCATCTCCGGCGCCGAGGCGCTGTAAACAATCTTGTGAAGAGGGCCATGATGGCGAACACAGTCGGACATATCACTCAGGTTATCGGCGCCGTTGTCGACGTGCACTTCGACGATCATTTGCCTGCGATCCTCAACGCGCTAGAGACCACGAACCAGGGCAACCGCCTCGTGCTTGAAGTGGCCCAGCACCTCGGCGAGTCGACGGTACGCACGATCGCCATGGATACCAGCGAAGGCCTCGTGCGCGGCCAGGAGGTCACCGATACCGGCCAGCCGATCACGGTGCCGGTCGGCGACGGCACGCTTGGTCGCATCATCAACGTGATCGGCAATCCGGTCGATGAGGCGGGCCCGGTGCCGCACAAGGAGACACGCCCCATCCATCAGGACGCGCCCCTCTATACTGAGCAGTCGACCGAGGCCGCGATCCTGGTCACCGGCATCAAGGTGGTCGATCTGCTCGCCCCCTATGCCAAGGGCGGCAAGGTCGGGCTGTTTGGCGGCGCCGGCGTCGGCAAGACCGTGATCATCATGGAGCTGATCAACAATATCGCCAAGGCGCACGGCGGCTATTCGGTGTTCGCCGGCGTCGGCGAACGTACCCGCGAAGGCAACGACCTTTATCACGAGATGATCGAATCCGGGGTCAACAAGGACCCGCGCAAGGGCTCGGTCGAGGGATCGAAGTGCGCGCTGGTCTACGGCCAGATGAACGAGCCGCCCGGCGCCCGCGCCCGCGTCGGTCTTTCCGGCCTGACCGTCGCCGAATATTTCCGCGATCAGGGCCAGGATGTGCTGTTCTTCGTCGACAACATCTTCCGCTTCACCCAGGCCGGCTCGGAAATGTCGGCTCTGCTGGGCCGCATTCCCTCGGCGGTGGGCTACCAACCGACGCTCGCCACCGACATGGGCGCCTTGCAGGAGCGCATCACCACCACGACCAAAGGCTCGATCACATCAGTGCAGGCGATCTACGTGCCGGCCGACGACCTCACCGATCCGGCGCCGGCGACCTCCTTCGCGCATCTTGATGCCACCACGGTGCTGTCGCGCTCGATCGCCGAGAAGGGCATCTATCCGGCCGTCGATCCGCTCGATTCGACCTCGCGCATGCTCTCCGCCACGGTGGTCGGCGAGGAGCACTATGCGGTCGCCCGCCGGGTGCAGCAGATCCTGCAGCGCTACAAGGCGCTGCAGGACATCATCGCCATCCTCGGCATGGACGAGCTCTCCGAAGAGGACAAGCTGACGGTGTCCCGGGCTCGTAAAATCGAGCGCTTCTTGTCGCAACCGTTCCACGTCGCTGAAGTGTTCACCGGGTCGCCCGGCGTGTTCGTCGAACTCGCCGACACCATCCGCGGCTTTCAGGGGCTGTGCGAGGGTAAATACGATCACCTGCCCGAAGCCGCCTTCTATATGGTCGGCACCATCGAGCAGGCGGTCGAGAAGGGCAAGAAACTTGCCGAAGCGGCGTGACAACGGCGTAAGCACCCATGGCTGAACTTCATCTCGAATTCGTCTCGCCGGAAAGCGTGCTGTTTTCGGGCGACGTCGACCAGGTGGACCTGCCCGGCGCCGAGGGCGACATGGGCATTCTCGCCGGCCATGCGCCGCTGGTGACGACGCTGCGGCCGGGCGTCGTGACGATCTTTCGCGGCGGGGCACGCGAGGCGGTGGTCGTCACCGGCGGCTTTGCCGAGGTCGGCCCCGCCGGGCTGACCGTGCTCGCCGACCGCGCCGTGGCGCGCGAGGATTTCGACACCGCGACGTTGGCCAACGAAATCAAGGACACCGAAGAAGACGTCGCCGACTCGACGAATGAGGCTCAGCGCGACAAGCTCGCGCGCCACCTCGACCAGCTGAAGACCTTGCAGGCGGCGCTGACGCCATAGCGCGCGTCGCTCGATTCATCAGCCTCGTTCGGCTTTAGAGCGCAATCGCTTCAGATTGAATCGATTGGCGCTCTAATATCCTAGTGGCGCATGATCTTTTCGGAAAACCGGCCTCCACTTTTCCGGATTATGCTTTAGCTTTGCGGTGCCGCGAATCTCTTAAACTCCGCCACCACCCGCTCGTAGGTCTTGCGCTTGAAGGGCACGACTAAATCCGGGAGGTTTTGCAGCTTCTCCCAACGCCATTCCATGAATTCCGGTTCGTGGCCGCCCGCCGGATGCGCGATATCGATCTCGCTCTCGTCCCCGGTAAAGCGCAGCGCGAACCATTTCTGTTTTTGGCCGCGGTACTTGCCGTTCCAGGCCTGGCCCACGAGCTCGCGCGGAATATCGTAGGTCAGCCACTCCGCGACCTCGCCGAGGCGTTGCACCGAGCTGATATTGGTTTCCTCGTGCAGCTCGCGCAAAGCGGCCGGCCAGGGGTCCTCGCCCCGGTCGATGCCGCCCTGCGGCATCTGCCACGCATGCGTGCTGTCGACATGCTCGGGACCGTTGACGCGGCGGCCGATGAAGGCGAGCCCGGCGCGATTGAGCACCATCATGCCGGCACAGAGGCGATAGGGCAGACTTTCGAAGGACATGCGGAATAAGCGAATGGTGAAGGGTGGGTGGTCCGGAGTGCCTAGCGCATTGCCGGCGCCTCGACCATTCTATTCGCTGCCTTTGCTGTTTCGCTATTCGCTTCCCTTCAGCTTTGCGTCGCCTTCATTACTGCCGCGGCGACGGGGTGGAGAAGCCGGAAGCGGCTTTTCGCCAGCTTCGCCCATGTTCGGCGACGGCGCGGTCGGAATCACCACCTCCCGCCGCTCCCCGGTCTTGCCGTCGATGATCGTGACCGTCCTGGTGCTCTCCGGCGCCGCCTGATTGGCCGGCGGCTTCGAGACCGGCACAACGGCAACAGTCGGCCCGTCGGATGCGCCGGGAGCTTGCACACCGGCATTGGCTGGCGGCGGGACCGTCAATTCGGGCTTGGTGACGACCTTTGCCGCCTGCAGATTGATCGGCACGGTGACTGTGGGCTCGCCGCCGAACGAGCCGTCGCCGACAATGACCCACACCACGAACAGCGCGAAAAACAGCCCGAGCGCGCCGGCGATGACATGCGGCACCGCGATGGGCAAGCGACGCCGCTGCTTTACCGGCTGCTGGCCGAGCGGGGCGCTGAAATCATCGACCGTCATCGGTCAAGTCCTGGGACATTCCCGGCGAATCATGCCCGGGCGAATCAGGCCGACAGCCTATCACGGGAGGAACCCTGAGACTTGAAGCCCCACTCGCCCCTGGCGGGACTGAAAAAACAGCGGGGCGGCTCGTCGCCGCCCCGCATTCGGATGAGGAACCCGCCGTCTAGTTGGGGACGGCGGCCTTCGGATTTGGCGGGAACGCGGCGTCGGTGATCGTGCCGCGCAGGAGATCGATCGCCTCTTTGAGCGCCCGATCGTCCTTTTCATCCGGCGGCACATAGGACTGCGAGCCGGACTCTTCCGTCCCCTCGGCCTTGAGATGACCGCGGAGCGAGGCCTCGCCCTTGGTATCGGTGCGGGCCTTCAGGTCGTCCGGCACGTCCTGCAGCACCTCGATGTCGGGCGTGATGCCCTTGGCCTGGATCGAGCGGCCCGACGGCGTGTAGTAGCGTGCCGTGGTCAGCCGCAGTGCGCCGTTGCCGGACCCGAGCGGGATGATCGTCTGCACCGAGCCCTTGCCGAACGAGCGGGTGCCGACGAGGGTGGCGCGCTTGTGGTCCTGCAGGGCGCCGGCGACGATCTCCGATGCCGAGGCGGAACCGCCATTGATCAACACGATAACCGGCTTGCCCTTGGTCAAATCGCCCGGCCGGGCATTGAAGCGTTGCGTCTCCTCGGCGTTGCGGCCGCGGGTGGAGACGATTTCGCCCTTCTCCAAGAACGCATCCGAAACCGAGATCGCCTGGTCGAGCAGGCCGCCCGGATTGTTGCGCAGATCGACCACGAAGCCTTTGATCTTGTCGGCGCCGAGCTGCGAGGTGAGATCGGTGATTGCCTTCTTCAGGCCGTCGGTGGTTTGCTCGTTGAACTGCGTGACGCGGATGTAGCCGATATCATCGCCCTCGCTATGCGAACGCACCGATTTGACGCGGATGACGTCGCGCATGATCGTCACTTCGATCGGCTTGTCGGCGCCCTTGCGCATGATCGTGAGCTTGATCTTGGTGTTGACCGGGCCGCGCATCTTATCGACGGCCTGATTGAGCGTCAGGCCTTGCACCTGCTCGTCGTCAAGCTTGGTGATGATGTCGTTGGCCATGACGCCGGCCTTGGCCGCCGGCGTCTCGTCGATCGGCGCCACCACCTTCACCAGCCCGTCTTCCATGGTGACCTCGATGCCGAGGCCGCCGAATTCGCCGCGCGTCTGCACTTGCATGTCGCGGAAGCTCTTCGGGTCCATGTAGCTCGAATGCGGGTCGAGGCCGGCCAGCATGCCGTTGATCGCCGATTCGACGAGCTTGCTGTCGTCCGGCTTCTCGACGTAATCGGCGCGCACGCGCTCGAAAACGTCGCCGAACAGATTGAGTTGCCGGTAGGTGTCCGACGAAGCCGCTTTGGCGACCGATCCGACCAGCGCGGTGTGTGGCTGCGTTACCAGCAGCGTGAGCCCGGCACCTGCGATTGCGCCGAGGAACATGAGGGAAGTTTTGCGCATCATCCGCGAACCTTTTCACCTTCGGTTGTTGCCCACCACGGGCTTGGATCGATGGGAGTTCCATCCTTACGGAACTCCACATAAAGCACAGGTTGCATAGACCTGGTCGCTACGGCCGCGGATTCCGGCGATCCACCGCCCATCACCGCTACGGGTTCACCCGTGAGCACAAACTGGCCGAGATCGACGGAAATCCCGTCCATCCCTGCCAATAGCACATGATACCCGCCGCCGGCATTCAGGATCAAGAGTTGCCCATAGCTGCGAAACGGGCCGGCGTAAACGACCCAACCGTCGCATGGGGCGGTGATCTGGGCGCCGCCACGGGCGGCGATGGATAGCCCCTTCTGGATGCCTCCGACGCCGTCGGAGGCGCCAAATTCGCGGATTTTCACCCCATTCACCGGCAAGCGCAGGTGCCCCCGTGTGGCCGCGAACGCCACCGCCGGGGCCATGCGGCCGGGGTCCTTGAGCGCGGCGAGGTCGGGCCGGGTGGCGTCCTGTTCGATCGAGCGGCTCTCGGCGCGGGCGGCGCGGGTGGCACTATTGAGCCCTGATTCGAGCTTGGCGATGAGATCCTTGAGATTGTCGACCTGATGCGCCAGGTCGGCGGCGCGCGCCCGTTCGGCATCGAGTGCCTGTTCGGTGGCGGCTTGTTTGTTCTGTCGTTCGTCGATCAAAACGTTCATGCGCAGCTGCTCGCGCCCAAGCAGGGCGAGATCGCGCGACAGGCGCTCGCGTTCGCTGGCGATATCCTTGCGCACGCGCGAAAGATCGGCGAGGTCGCTGGCGAGCGCGTCGGCCTGGGCGCGCATTTCCGGCACCACGGCGCCGAGCGTGATGGCGCTGCGCAGCGCTTGCAACGCGTCCTCCGGCCGCACCAGGAGGGCCGGCGGCGGCTGATGGCCAATCCGTTGCAGCGCCGCGAGGATCTCGACGGTGACGCCGCGGCGCTCCTCGAGCGATCTGCGAAGAAACACTTGCCGCTCGTCGAGCTGTTTGGCGCGCGCTTGCGTCGCTTCGATGCTGGCCTCGACGTCGCGCACGCGCGCGGCGGTGTCGATGAGCTGCTGGTTGAGCGCGCGCCGATCATCACCGATCGCGTCGATTTCCCGCTTGAGCTTCGCCTGGATT
>Ga0187863_10002043_pt1 | contig 15622 bp, 14 predicted proteins | sample June2016WEW_11_1_FD_132975 | JGI IMG/M metagenome (GOLD analysis project Ga0187863, IMG submission 132975) | Peatland microbial communities from SPRUCE experiment site at the Marcell Experimental Forest, Minnesota, USA - June2016WEW_11_10 | ecosystem: Environmental > Terrestrial > Soil >... | reverse complement strand
CTACGGACCAGACGTGACGCTGGACGAGGTGCGGGCGCTGGCGAGCTGGATGACGTGGAAGTGCGCGGTGGTGAATATTCCGTTTGGCGGCGCGAAGGGCGGGGTGATCTGCGACCCGAAGAACATGTCGCAGGGCGAGCTGGAGCGGATGACGCGCCGGTACACGGCGGAGATCATCGAATTTCTGGGACCGGAAAAGGATGTGCCCGCACCGGATGTGAACACGAACGAGCAGACCATGGCATGGATCATGGACACCTACTCGATGCACATGCGGCAGACGGTGACGGCGGTGGTGACGGGGAAACCGCTGTCCATAGGCGGGTCGCGCGGACGGCGCGAGGCGACGGGGCGCGGGATTGCGCTGGTTTGCGACGAGGCGCTGAAGTATCTGAGCCTGCCGCGGGATGGGTGCAGGGTCATCATTCAGGGATTCGGGAATGTGGGATCGAATGCGGCGCAACTGATGCAGGAGCGCGGCTATAAGGTGATCGGCATTGGGGAGTACGATGGCGGGCTGTTCAACCCCAACGGCATCGATATTGAGTCGCTGATGGAGCACAAGCTGCGGAACGGGACGGTGCTGGGATTCCGGGAGGCGGAGGCGATGCCGACGGCCGAGCTGCTGACGACGGACTGCGAGATTCTGATTCCGGCAGCGACGGAAAACGTGATCACGAGCCGGAACGCGGAGCGGATCAGGGCGCGCATTGTGTGCGAAGGCGCGAACGGGCCGACGACCGCGGTGGCCGATGAGATTCTGGCGGACAAAAAGGTGTTCATCATCCCGGACATTCTGGCGAATGCGGGCGGGGTGACGGCGTCGTACTTCGAGTGGGTGCAGGACCGGCAGGGCTACTTCTGGAAAGAGTCGGAAGTGAACGAGCGGATGGAGGCGATCCTGGCGGAGAGTTTTGACGACGTGACGCGGTACGCGGAGGCGCATGCGGTGAACAACCGGATCGCGGCGTACATGCTGGCGATCGACCGGGTGGCGTTCACGATCAAACAGCGTGGGATCTACGCGTAGCCGGAGCCCGTAGCCTGTAGCCGGTAGCTAAAACCGGTCAGTTGGTGAAGCGGTTAGCGAAGGGCCAGTCAGCGAGATGCTGATGTGGCTTGTTCCTCGTCGACGGAGTGAGGCTGGGGCGCGGGCGTCTGTTTGCCCATGAGGGTGGCGACTACGCCGGCGAGGACGAGGGCGGTTCCGGCTAGCTGGAGGGGGGCGAGGCGTTCGCCGGCGAGGGTTGCTCCCAGGATCAAAGCAAAAACAGGATTGACGTAGGCGTAGCTGGAGACGCGCGTGGGGGAGTCGTGCGCGATGATCCAGACGTAGGCGGTGTAGGCGACGATGGAGGCCGCGACGACGAGGTACGCCATGCTGACGAGGACGCGCGGGCTGAGCAGGATCGCAGTGGGTGGGAGGCGGCGGAATTCGCCGGCGGTGGCGGACAGAAGGAGGAGGAGAAAGCCGCCGGAGAACATCTGCCATCCGGCGTTGGCCTTTTGCGGGCGCGGGAGGGCGAGTCGGCGGGAGAGGAGGGTTCCGGCGGACCAGCAAATTGTGCCTGCGACGGTGACGAATACGGCGAGGGTGGAAGTGTGGGCGGGAGTGGCGCCTGGGGAGGAATGCACGGCGAGGACGACGACTCCGAGGAAGCCGAGGGCGATGCCGGTAAGAGAGAGCGCGGTGGCGCGCTGGGTGCGGAGGAGGAAGACTTCGCCGGCGAAGATCCAGACGGGGATCATGGCGGAAATGACGGCGGCGACGCCGGAGGCAATGCGGATCTCGGCCCAGAAGAGTCCGGCGTAGAGGCAGGTGAACATGATGAGGCCGAGGAGGGAGGCGCCGTAAAGCTGACGGGGGGAGAGGGAAATGGGGCCGGTGAGGCGGCTCCATATTAATAGGATGAGGCCGGCGAGGGTGAAGCGGAATCCGGCGGCAAAGAAGGGCGGGACGGATTGCCCGCTGGCAGCCGCTCCAACGATTTCGCGGATGGCGAGGAAGGATCCGCCCCAGAGGACGTAGATAGCGGCGTAGGCGAGGAGTTTGCGGACCCGCATACGACAGGGTACAGGGAACAGGGTGCAGGGTACAGGCGGGCTCGCTTCCATGCGGGTTTGGCGATCCGGCGAAATGGTCCCCAGGGAATTCCAGATGTGCAGGCTGGCTGGTACACTCAGGCTTCCCCGAAATCGGTTGGAGGCCAATCCATTGGCAACGACGCATAATCCACAGAGTTTTCAGCCTTTTGTTCCTGCTGGTGAGACGCGGCCGGAGCTGACGTTTCGCGCGATTGTGCTGGGGTGTATTTTCGGGCTGATCTTCGGCGCGGTCACGGTGTACGTCGGCATCGAAGCCGGGCTGACCGTCGCGGCGTCGATCCCGATTGCGGTGCTCTCGATCAGCGTGCTGCGGGCGCTGGGGCGGGCATCGATTCTGGAGAACAATATTGTTCAGACGACGGGGAATGCTGGGCAGTCGATCGCGGCGGGGGTGATCTTCACGCTGCCGGCGCTGATCTTCCTGGGGTTCGACCTCGAATACTTCCGGATTTTTGTGCTGGCGATGCTGGGCGGCTGGCTGGGACTACTGTTCATGATCCCGCTGCGGCGGCAGCTGATTGTGGAGGAGCACGGGACCCTGACGTATCCGGAAGGCACGGCGTGCGCGGATGTGCTGCTGGCCGGGGAGCGGGGCGGGTCGTTTGCGAGCCGCGTGTTTCTGGGGCTGGGACTGGGCAGCCTGTACACGCTGTTCCAGAACAGCGACATTTTCGGGGCGTGGCCGGACACGCCGAACTATGAACCGGACCTGGGGAAGCAGCACATCCTGAAGGGCAGTGCGGTGCGGCTGGACGCGGTGCCGGAGTATCTCGGAGTCGGTTACATCATCGGCACGCGCGTGGCGGGCACCATGTTTGCGGGCGGCGTATTTTCGTGGCTGGTGCTGATGCCGGCGATCTACTTTTTCGGGTCGCGGCTGGCCGGACCGCTGTATCCGGCGGTGAAGCCGGTGGCGCAGATGTCGCCGGGCGAAATGTGGATTGCGTATGTTCGGCCGATGGGGGCGGGCGCGGTGGCCGCGTCGGGGCTGATCACGCTGATCAAGACGATTCCGACGATTGTGGGGGCGCTCAAGGCCGGGCTGGGAAATTTGCGGAAGAGCAAAGAGGTCCTGGCTGGCGAGGAGCGGACGGATCGGGACTTGCCGATGAGCGTGGTGGCAGGCGGGAGCGTAGCGCTGGTGGCGCTGATGTGGATTTTTCTGACGTTCAAGCCGGTGCCGGGCGCACAGACGGGGATGCTGGCGAACCTTGCGGCATCGCTGCTGATCGTGATTTTTGGGTTCTTATTTGTAACCGTGTCGTCGCGGATTGTGGGGTTGATCGGGAGCTCGGCGAACCCAATCAGCGGGATGACGATTGCGACGTTGATGGCGACGGCCGCGGTGTTTCTGGTGAAGGGATGGACGGCGCCGGCGTATGGGGCACTGGCGATTACGGTGGGCGGGGTGGTGTGCATCGCGTCGGCGAACGCGGGGGATACGTCGCAGGATCTGAAGACGGGGTACATTGTCGGGGCGACGCCGTGGAAGCAGCAACTGGCGCTGATGATCGGCGTGTGCGTGTCGACGTTTGCGGTGGGCATCACGCTGAGCATGGTGAACCTCGGCTATGAGGAATTCCACCCGATGACGAAGACGTGGGACGTCTCGGCGGCGCATGACGGGGTGCAGAACCAGGGAACATTTACGCGGAAGGAATTTCGCGTGACGGAGCCGGACAAGACCCAGCAGACGCTCGCGGGGAGCAGCTACGTGCTGCTCAACGCGCTGGGGTCGCACGAATTGGCGGACGGGAAGTATCTCTACAATCCGGCGACGAAGACGATTGACGTGCAGTGGGCGCCGGGGATCGGGAGCGAGAAGGCGGCGGCTCCGCAGGCGCGGCTGATGGCGACGGTAATCAACGGAATTCTGCAGCAGAAGCTGCCGTGGGGGCTGGTTCTGCTGGGGGTTTTCCTGGTGATTGCGATTGAGCTGATGGGGGTGCGGTCGCTCACGTTCGCGGTGGGATCGTATCTGTCGATTGCGACGACGTTCGCGATCTTCCTGGGCGGCGTGGCGCGGTGGATGGTGGATCGCGCCGCGGCGCGCGCGGGCGAGGCGAGTGAGGAGAGCGAGATCAGTCCGGGGTCGCTCTACGCGAGCGGCTTGATTGCGGCTGGCGGCATCGTGGGGCTGATGGGGGTGGGGATGAAACTGCTGGAGCGGGTCATGCATCGCGACAACCCGGTGCAGTTCCCGCACACCTTCCTGTCGCACGACTGGGTTTCAGTGCTGATGTTCGCGCTGCTGGCGGGATCGCTATACTACTTTGCGCGAAAGCCGCTGGCGAAGTAGCGAGTGGCGCAGGGCGAAACTATTTTTTGGGTGGCGCGTCTTCCTGGACAGCGTGAGAGGAACTGACGGGTTCGGATCGGTTCCGCGCTGAGGTTCGGGTATGGGATCTTTCTTGTGTAAGTTTTCTGCTTCGGTTTTTCACGGAAGATTTTCTGCTTTTGTTGCCTCCCTGCTGATCGCGATTTTCCTGATTCCCGCTGAGGCGCTGGCTGCGCCGAAACCCCTCAATGCCGTTACGGTCCAGGACAGGATTGTGAAGCGCGGCGTGAATGGGTGGATCTGCGTTGAGGAGAATTCGGGAGTTGCGCTGGTGGGGCGGATTATCGCGATCAATCCTGATTCGTTCACAATGCAGCTGCCGAACGATCCGGAGCCGGTGACGGTGAGGTACGCGGATGTGATCGATCTGCGCACGGGGCCGTCGCGTGGATTCTGGATCTGGACCGGTGTCGGATTCGCGGCAGTGGGCGGGATGGCGGCGTGGGGATTCATACACGTCCACGACCTGAATCAGCAGCACCAATTGCCGAGTCTGCCAAATCTGCCGAATCCAGTGCCGTAGGAGCAGCAAAGAGCGAGCGAGAGGCGAACGAACTGCGAGTGGAAGACGAGCAGAACGCAACTGGCGAAAGATGGTTGCGTGTTTGCGGTTATGCTTTTGGGCGTGGGCGCGAAGAAGAAATTTGAGGGCGTGCTGCGGCCGGATGGAACCGGCCTGATGTGGACCGTCATCACGGTTCCGTTCGATCCGAAGAAGGTGTGGCAGCAGCGGAAGGGGCTGCGGGTGCGGGGCACGATCCGCGGCGTCCGTGCTGCTGAGGGGAAAGCCGGATCGATGCGGGGCACGGCGGGGGCGTTCGCGTTTCGGACGTCGCTGTTCAGGGCCCGGGACGGCGGGTTCATTCTGCTGGTCAACAAGCAAATGCAAAAGGGCGCGGGCGTGACGCTGGGGAGCGTGGCCGAGGTGTTGCTGGAGCCGGATCTGGAGGAGCGACCGGCGGCGACTCCGCCGGAGCTGGACAAGCTGCTGCGGCAGAGCCGGGGGCTGAAGCGGTTCCACGACGGGCTGAGCGGTTCGATGCGGAAGGCGATTGGGGCTCTGGTTCTTCAGCCACGGAGCGCTGAGGCACGCGTGGGGCGGGCGGAGTTGTGGGCGGAGCGGATGATGCTGGCGATGGAGGGGGAGCGGATCACGCCACCGATTCTGGAGGCGGCGTTCCAGCGGCGGCCGAAGGCGCGAGAGGCGTGGCGGGCGATGACGCCGGTGCAGCGGCGGAACCACCTGCTGGCCATCTTCTATTACCAGAGCCCGGAATCGCGGCAGAAGCGGGCGCAGAAGGCGATCGAAGAGGCGATGCGGATCGCCGGCAAGAAGACGGGGCGGACTTAGAGGGGTTGCGGACGCGGTGCGGGGAGGGCGCGGGCTCGTGGGGGCTCGTGAATCTGTGCTCTGTCGAACAGATATCGTCACGAAGTCTCCTGGCGATCCGGTCAATGAGTGGTTTGGAGACTATAGGCAGAGCTGTTAACGGGCCCGGGGGGTACTGGCACTGGGCGAAGCCTGCGGTTTTCGCGGCTGGAGCTGAGGCTGTGCGCAAACTGGGGCTGCAACGAGGGGGTGGAAACGAACCCCGGTGCGAGGTTGACCCGGACCTAAAACTATTTAATTTGAACGACTTAGTCTTATAGGCACCCGGGACGGGAACTGGTCTGGAGCTGGCAGGGGCAACGGGAGACTTGTACAGCAGTCACAGGGACTATTGAATACTTAGATAATACCGGAAGGAGATAACAATGCCGGAGGTTACCAGATATAGTCCTCACTGTAGGTAGGAGTCTCTACAACTACAGAATCAAACGCAGTACAACTTTGGTTGAGGAGTACAACAGTCATGAAAAATGCCGTTAGAGCTCTCGTTCTCGGAATCTGTGCCATGGGCGCGTCTGCTGCTCTTGCCACTTCCCATGCGACGCTCAAGAGCCAACAGGCGGTGATCTCGGCGATGCCGATTCCGACCTGTGGCCCCAGCGGCTGCAACGGAACTGGAAAAGCTATTGCTTCAGCAATGCCGATTCCGACCTGTGGCCCCAGCGGCTGCAACGGAACCGGAAACGCCATTGTTGCGGCGATGCCGATTCCGACCTGCGGCCCCAGTGGCTGCAACGGAACCGGAAAAGCAGTAGCGGCGATGCCGATTCCGACTTGTGGCCCCAGCGGCTGCAACGGAACCGGAAACGCCATTGTTGCGGCGATGCCGATTCCGACCTGCGGTCCGAGTGGTTGCAACGGAACTGGGAAGTAAAAGCCCAGAACCAGTCACTACGGTAACGAACCTACCACGAAAGTGGCAGCCGTCAAGGCCTGTTTCTCGCGGATTTTGCTTGAGATAGCCAAGGCACCTTCGCTATCCTCGGAAGACTGAGGGAGGGGGCAATGGCCCACCTGCAGGATCTCCTGATCAGGCTGGAACCGGTGTTGCTGGTACTGGCCGCCTTTTCGTTTTTCAAATCGGGTTCGGCGCGCCGCTTGCCAGCCATGGCAACCCTGATCGTTGTGCGCCTCGTTTCGCTGGCCTATCTTGAGGTTGTGTGGAACTTCGGTGGAACAGCTCCGGTTCTCCCCTCACCTCGCTACGTCGCTTACTTCTACGGGTACTGGATTGCCTACATCGCTTCGGCGATCTCCATCTTCTTTGTGGTGCAGGAAGTATTTAAGCGCGTCATGGAGCCGGTTCCCGGCCTGCGCCGCCTTGGCTTACTGGCGTTCCGGTGGGTCAGCATCGTTTCGATCGTGGTTGCGGTGGGCGCTGTTGCCTTGCCAGCCACCGCTATGCCAAGTAATAACGGGGACCGGATCGGGCCCCTTTGCCTGCAGACGATGCGGTGCGTGAGCGTCATGGAGCTCTGCCTGCTGGCATTCCTCGCACTCTCGATTCACTCGCTGGGGCGGTCGTTCCGGAGCCGGCTGTTCGGCATCGGGTTAGGCTTTGGCGCCCAGGCGGCAACGGAGTTGATTTTCACGGCGCTCTCGGGGCGTTATCCAGGCCTGGTTTCGAACGCGAACAGCGTGCAACAGGTGGTGGTTCTGAGCGTATACGCGATCTGGGCGGCGTACTTCCTTGTGCCGGAACCGGCAGCGGAGCGCAATATGATCGTGCTGCCGCCGCAGTCGATGCTGGCGCGGTGGAACGCGCTGGCCAAGGGTTTGGGACATATGCCGGAGGCAGTTCCGGCAGGTGCGCCGACGGGCTTCTTCCTACAGGACATCGAAGGGGTGGTCGATCGGGTGCTTGCCAAGAACCCGGTGGTTGCTCCTCGATAAAGCTGTTCCCTCCTCCTACGCGAAAGCCCCGGGTTCTCCGGGGCTTTCCTCATTTGGGGGAAACCGGGCTCGGGGCAGGGGCTGGGTGCAGATGGAAAAGGCCGGACTCGTGGGAGTCCGGCCCTGATGTTTTGGGTTGGGGTGGTGCGGGGTTATTTCACTGCGACTGCGGCGACAGGCTCGATGGCGACAAAGCGGCCGCCGCGGCCACGGTCGATGAACTTCACGCGGCCGTCGATTTTGGCGAAGAGGGTGTCGTCGGAACCGCGGCCGACGTTGAGGCCGGGCTTGATCCTGGTGCCACGCTGGCGAACGATGATGGAGCCGCCGGTGACGGTCTGGCCGGCGAAGAGCTTGACGCCGAGGCGCTGGGCGTTAGAGTCGCGGCCGTTTTTAGAGCTGCCTAAACCTTTTTTGTGTGCCATTCAAATCCTCAGGGGCTCAAGCCCCGAACTTTGCTGCGATGTCGGCACCATTGAAGTCGTGCCCTGTTACAAAACTTTACTCGAGCGCCCTTCGCCCACGGTCCAGCCAGCCCTGGCGTCGCAGGTCAGGCTTTGTAGCTGTCCCCGTCGACCTGAATCTCGCTAATGAGGACCTGGGTGTAGCCCTGGCGGTGACCCTGGAGTTTCTTGTACTGCTTCTTGCGCTTGAAATGGAAGACGAGGATCTTGCTGTCGCGACCGTTGCGGACCACGGTGCCGAGGACCTTCGCGGACTTCGGCTTGAGGAGCGAGCCGGATTCGGCGGAGAAGCCGAGAACGTCGGCGAATTCGACCTTGCCGTCTTCGGCGGCCGTGAGGCTTTCGACGTTCACGAGATCGCCGGGAGAGACCCGGTACTGCTTACCACCAGTGCGGATGACCGCGTACATAATTCCTCCGGCGCCCGCGACAAGAATCCACCGAAAGCTGGCGGGCGCGACAAAAATCTGAGCTGGGCGGAACTCTTGCACTCCCCGACGGATTGAGCCGCTGGAAAGGGTCCCGGAGACACGCGGGACGGGCAGAATCGCCAAACCAATCTAGTTTATCGGGCAGAGGCGGGGGTGGTCAACCGTTGGTTACGCTGGTTCTGTTCCGTACTAAGGGTTCCGAGTGCTATGCTTGCGGCGCTTCGGCGGGCTCTGGGGGCTCGGCTTTGAAGCAGGCGGGACGGGACCGGCGATGAGCACACAGATCGAAACGCGGACGGGCGGTGCGACAGGGGCAGCTACTTTTCGCAAGCCGGATCGCAGTTTCTGGCAAATCTGGAACATGAGCTTTGGGTTTTTTGGGATCCAGTTTGGGTGGGGCCTGCAGATGGCGAATATGAGCGCCATCTACGAATACCTGGGGGCGCGCGCCGATCAGATTCCGATTCTGTGGCTGGCGGCGCCGCTGACGGGGCTGTTGATCCAGCCGATCATCGGGCACGCGAGCGATCGCACGTGGGGACGGCTGGGGCGGCGGCGGCCGTATTTCCTGGCCGGCGCGATTTTGAGCTCGCTGATGCTGATCCTGATGCCGAACTGCGCGGCGCTGTGGATGGCGGCGGGGATGCTGTGGATCCTGGACGCTTCGATCAACGTGAGCATGGAGCCGTTCCGTGCGTTTGTCGCGGACATTCTGCCGGAGGGACAGCGGACGAGTGGGTTCGCGATGCAGAGTTTGTTTATCGGGCTGGGCGCGGTCATCGCGTCGGCGTTGCCGTGGCTGCTGACGAACGTGTTTCGCCTGCAGCAGGCCGCTGGGGACGCGCGGGTGATTCCGACGACGGTGCGGCTTTCGTTCTACATCGGGGCCGCGGTATTTCTGGGCGCGGTGCTGTGGACGATTGTGACGACGAAGGAATATCCGCCGGAGGATTTGGAGGTTTTTCGCAAGGCGAAGGCGCAGAAGGCGGGGCTCGCGGCAAATGCGAAGGAGATTCTGCAAGCGATTGCGGAGATGCCGGACACGATGCGCAAGCTGGGGCCGGTGCAGTTGTTTACATGGCTGGGACTGTTTTGCATGTGGCTTTATTTTCCGGTGGCTGTGGCGCACAACGTTTTCGGCGCGAACGATCCGGCGTCGCCGCTGTACAAGGCGGGCGTGGAGTGGGGTGGGATCTGCTTTGCGGTTTACTCCGCAGTATGCTTCGGATTTTCGTTTGTACTGGCGCCGATGGCGAGAAAGCTGGGGCGCAAACACACCCACTCGCTTTGCCTTGTGTGCGGCGCGCTGGGATTGATGTCGGTGGTGGTGATTCACGACAAATACGTGCTGCTACTGACGATGGTGGGGATCGGGATCGCGTGGGCGAGCACGCTGTCGATGCCCTATGCGGTGCTGGCCGCTTCCCTGCCCCCGGCGCGGACCGGCGTTTACATGGGCATCTTCAACTTCTTCATCGTTACTCCGGAAATCCTGGCGTCGCTGTTCTTTGGGTGGATCATGGTTCATTTCCTGCACAACAATCGCATCTACGCGATCATCGCGGGCGGGGTTTTCATGCTGATTGCCGCCGGACTGATGCAGAGGGTGAAGGATCCGCGGACGCTGAGCGTGCAGGATGTTTAGCTGACGGCCAGACGGCTGCGCGCGAATGGGCTGAGATCGAGGACTGTGTCCTGTCCCAGGGCTTTCTGTGCGAGGGCTTCGCCGATGGCCGCGGAGTGCTTGAAACCGTGTCCGGAACACGCGGACGCAAACCAGAGACGGTCGGAATCGATGGCATGATCGATGACGAAGCTGTGATCCGCGGTCATCGTATAAAAGCAGGTCATGGTCCTGACCGCTTTTGCGGTGACATCGGGGAAGCGCTTCTGCACAAGCTCGCGGTGAAAACTTTGCACCTGGTGCTCTTCTATGGCGATGGGGGGCGCATCGGCGGCAGTGGGCGCGTCGAATAGTTCGGTTGCGATCTTCAGACTTTCACTGTCGAGACTGGGAAACCCGTAGAAATTCTTTTCGCGGGTAGCCGTGCTCCAGATAAATACAGGCATCCGCTCCGGCGAGAAGAGGTGTTGCCGCTGGCCGATGGCTAACCAATAGAGAGTCTGCCGGTAGACCTGGAATGGGCTCGTGGTAAGGCCGCATATCCGGGCCGCCCAATCCGGCATCCAGGGGCCGGGCGTCAGGACCACAGAGGAAGCTGCGTAACTGGCCTTATCGGTCTGAACCACAACGTGGCTCGAAGAAGGAGCGATGGAAGTCACAATTTCTCCGCCTTGGACCGCCGCGCCCCTCTGCGTGGCCAGCTCCAGGTGGGCCGTGATGCATTTTTCCACGTAGAGATAGCCAGCACCGGGTTCAAAATAGGCGGCTCCCCCATCGCCATCCGGAAAGGCGAACTGCGGGAACCTTTCTCGTAGTTCGGAAAAGCTGAGGATTTGATGGGGGATCGCGAATTGCCGGGCAGCTTCGACGGTCTGCTGGAAGAATGCGGCGCCTGGGCCGTGCGTCGCGTGATCGGTGAGGATGAGGCCGCCCTTCTGAACAAGAAGTTGCTTGCCGGTTACGGCTTCGAGGTCGCGCCAGAGGATGTTGGAGCGCAGGACGAGCGGGACAAACTGCAAGCCTTCGCCGATGGCTTGCCGGGTGATGCGGGTTTCGCCATGGCTGGAGCCAAACTCATGCGGCGGATGAAAGCGATCGATGCCGATGACGCGCGCTCCGGACAGGGCTGCGTGGCAGAGAGCGGCACTGCCTGCGGCGCCCAGCCCGACAACGATCACGTCATATGCGGATGTTGTCATGATCACAAGCCTGCCCGGGTTTTGAAGTGGTGGGCGCGGTCGCGGGCTACGGTTAGGTCTGTGCCTTTGTCGTCTTTGAGGCGGATGTTGAGGCTGCCGCCGGGGAGGGAGGAGACTTCGCGGATCCAGGCGAGGTTGACGAGCGTCGCGCGATGGATGCGGGCGAATTTCTTCGGGTCGAGCTTCTTTTCCAGCTCGGCGACGGAGTGGTCGACGCAGTACGGTTTGCCCTCGGAGACGGCCCAGGTGAGCTTGTCTTCCGCGTAGAAGTGCGTGACTTTGTGGAGGTCGAGGAACCAGAGACGATCGCCGAGGCGGGAGGCGATGCGGTCGGGGTACTCGGGTTTTGCTTCGCGAAGGACGTCGGTGATTTGGGTGAGGAGGGTTTGCAGGTCGGGCTGGGCGGAGGTTTGGGTTGAACCTCGGAGGCGCTCGACTTTCTGGAGGGCGCGATCGAGGACTTCGGGGTCGATGGGCTTGAGGAGGTAGTCGACGGAGTTTACGCCGAAGGCCTTGAGCGCGTACTGGTCGTACGCGGTGGTAAAGATGACGATGGGCTGGGTGGGCAGGCGCGCAAGAACTTCGAAGCCGTTGAGGCGGGGCATTTGAATGTCGAGGAAGCAGACGTCGGGAGGGTCCGCCGTGAGGGCTGCGACGGCGTCTTCGGGGCTCGTGGTGGCGCCGATGACTTCGACGCGGTCGGTGCGATCGAGGAGACGGCGCAGACGGTCGAGGGCTAGAGGCTCATCGTCGACGAGATACGCGCGTAGCTTCATATGCGGGGCACGATCATTTCCACGACAGAATAGCCGTCGTGACGGGAGACGCTGAGGCTGGCCTTTGCGCCGTAGAGGGCGTCGAGGCGCTGGACGAGCTTGTCGAGGCCATGGCCACCGGGAATGGCAGCGAAGTCGAAGCCGGGACCAGAATCGCGGACCTCGATGTGAACGGCGTTGTCGTTGGCGCGCGCGGTGACCTTGAATTCCCCGCCGTTGGGCTGTGGAGTGATGCCGTGCTTGACGGCATTCTCGACGAGGGACTGCACGGACAAGGGCGGCACCATGGTCTCCTCGAGATCGGCGGGAACGTACACCGACCCGCGGAGCTTGTCGCCGAAGCGAACCCTCTCGATGTCCGCGTAGCTTTCGACCATGGCTAATTCCTGGCGCAGAGGGATGAGGGAATGATTGCTGGAATCTAGTGAGGCGCGCAACAGGGTCGCGAGGCGGCCGACGATTTGTTCGGCGCGCGCCGGATCGGAGGCGATCAGCGCGCTGATGGAGTTGAGAGTGTTGAAGAGGAAGTGAGGATGGATCCACGACTCGAGGGAGCGAAGCCGGGCTTCGGCGGCGAGCTTGCTGGTGCGCTCTTCGGCCAGTTCTTTTTGGCGAAGCCGCAGCTCGGCGACTTCCAGTCGGCCACGCAGGGAGGCGTAAGCCAGCGCGCCCAGTCCGAAGACGATGGCCAGGGGCATTGCCACTTTGAGAGTCTGCAGGTACTGAGCCCAAAAGTTTTGGCGAGCAGCGAAGCCGAAAAGGACGAGAAGGGCCTGGGCAGCCAGGCAGCCGAGCGGCACGATGAACGCGATGCCGGCAATGCTGACGGCAACCACAGGAAGCTGGCGGCGTGCGAGGCGTTCGGTTAAGGCTCCAATGACGACCATGCCGAGGATGCCGGTGAGATTGGCAAAGATCAGGGTGTAGGCGAGCGTCCTGAAGAAGACATGAGCAGTGGGAAACTGGCCGGCAACGGCCAGGATGAGGAGCACGAGGCCGACGGAGAGATTGGTGACCAGGATCGAGAAGATCCATCGGCCCCGCGGAGAACTAACGATGAAGGTCATGGCGCGGCGTCCGTCATTTCTCAGCGACCGGCTCGAAGGAGCCGATGCGGAAAACGCTCAGGAGTTGCGGGGCGTCCTGACCGGGGAGCTTCATCTCTCCGCTGACTTCCTCGTTGATGGTGGCGTACTCGATCTGCTTGGTGGCGAGGGAGACCCAGATCTCGCCCCAGTAATCGCTGCGGCCCTGAATGGTGACGCCGCCGGTGGCAAGCTGGAGCGGATTGAAGAACGCACGGTAGTCGATCAGAGCGCAGTCCTGGCCGTTGCGTTGCGAACGCCCCACGTATTCGAGGACGACGTCGCGATTGTGGAATGTGCCGACATCCGGCATCTTCACTTCCTGGTCCTGGCCAGTGTGCAGAGGAACATTGAGCTTGAGCTGATCGAAATAATTCTCGGCAAACGCCTCGAACATGCCGGTATCCCACACGAGGTTACGCTCCATGACGGCGGACGGGGGGAAGGATTTGAAGAAATCGGGCGACATGGTTGCGCCCATGTCGTTGCGATAGCGGAAGCCTTGCATGAAGTCGAGCTTGGGTGTCGCGGGGAATGGAGCCGCGGGGCCGTCTACCTGGGCGTCGAAGACATTCGACCACTCGACGTCGCCGTTGGGCAGGCCGCGGGTGTAGTCTCCGGTGACCTGCTGGCGGTGAATGACGTCGCCGGTGCGATTGGCCGAGTAGTAGATGACGGAGAAGTGGTAGACGCGGGGGCCGGAGTCTTTGACGGCGGTTCCGTGGGGCAGGTCCCAGGTTTGCGACGAGGGCGACTGCGCACGGAGGGGCTGGGCGAGGAGCATGGAGCCGGCGCAGAGGATGAGGGAAAGGAAGTTGGTTCTGAATGCCATTGAATGTTACCTCTCAGCGTGGAGTATGGGGCGGGGCGGGGGCTTGGGGCGCGCACTTTGCGATGAGGGGCGGCGATTCCAGATGGAGGGCGGGCAGGAGGGGATGAGTCGGGGGCTATGAGATTTCGACGTGGCGGGTTTCGGGACCGGAAAGAGCGCCGATAAGCAGCAGCAGGCCGCCCAGGGCGAAGAGGGCCACCTCGGTGTACTCGTAGGGCATGCCGAGAGCCTTCAATCCCAGCATGTAGAAGGAGGAGAAAGCCGGGATGATGGTGGCGGCGCTATAGCCGATGCCGTAGCCGCAGGCCCGCACGGCGGTGGTGAAGCGCTCGTTGATGTAGGCGGTCACGAAGGCCCAGACCGGTGTTGCGCAGAGATTGATGAGCGTGACCAGCACGACGAGCTCGACGGTGTTTCTGTAGCCGGACTTCACGAGCACGTAATAGAGGATGGGACCGATGGTGCAGCCTGCGAGGCCGAGGAGGGCCAGCACGGTTCTGCGGCCGATGCGTTGGCCGAGGATGCCGAAGGGGACGAACACGAACATCATGATCAGGTTTTCGATGAGCTGAGCGTTCGTGACCACGAGGCTGTTGACGTTGCGGAGGGCAAGGACGCCAGGGAGGATGGAGGTAACGGTGTTCAGTGTGAACCACGCACCGCTCATGACGAGGAAGACCTGAAACAGGACGCGTGGATTGTCGCCGCGACCGAGTTCTTTGAGTGGTGAGCGAACTTTTTGCGCGTTGGCCCAGACTCGGCTTTCGGGAACGTGGCGCCAGGCATAGAGGAAGACGCCGGCGGCGAGGAGGGCTCCGATGAAAAACGGAATGCGCCAGCCCCACACGGCATAAGCGGAGCGCGGGGAGCCTGCGGGGAGCCAGCGCAGCAGGGCGGCAGTGAGCAGCGACATCGATGCCATGGAAATGGGAAAGCCGGTGTGGATGAAGGCGGACCAGATGCCGCGTTTGGCTTTCGGGGCGTACTCCATGGCCAGGGGATTGGCGCCGGTATATTCGCCCCCGAGAAAGACGCCGTCGACGAAGCGCAGGATGGTGAGGAGCGCGACGCTGGCGAGTCCCCAGGTTTCGTACCCCGGCAGCAGGCCGATGAGGAAGGTGACCAGCGCGAAACCGGCCATCGAGATGAGGGTGACGCGGCGGCGGCCGATCTTGTCGCTGTAATGGCCGAAGAGCGCGGCACCGACGGGGCGGCCGACCAGGGACAGAGCAAAAACGAGGTAGAACAGCGTGGATTGCAGCGCGGGGCTCAGGGTCGGGGGCTGGAAGTACACCATGGCGGGGCCGAGCGCAACAACGGGGAGATAGGCGTCGAACATGTCGACGAAAAATCCGACGAAGGCGGCGCGCAGGGCTCGCTTTCCGGCCAGCTGGACGAGAGCGGCCGATTGGGCGCCAGACTGGAGAGCTTCATCGATGGCGAATGCGGGGTCGGCCATGGGGGTGGAAGGCATTATAGGTCTG
>Ga0187863_10002036_pt1 | contig 15648 bp, 8 predicted proteins | sample June2016WEW_11_1_FD_132975 | JGI IMG/M metagenome (GOLD analysis project Ga0187863, IMG submission 132975) | Peatland microbial communities from SPRUCE experiment site at the Marcell Experimental Forest, Minnesota, USA - June2016WEW_11_10 | ecosystem: Environmental > Terrestrial > Soil >... | reverse complement strand
AGTTGCGCGCACTTTCCGCAGCATCATTGCAATCTCGGAGCGGCGGGGGAACGGGCCTGGACGCCGATCGTGGCGGACGCCGCGACGCGAATCTTGCGGCAACATGGCGTCAGCGTCGTGCGTCTCCCGGCCGACTTCGCCGGCAAGTATCGTGTGGGAGCGGCGGTTTTCATTCATTTCGACGGATCGAATCCGCCATGCGAAAGCCGCGCATCGGTGGGCTACGCTCGCGCGAGCGATGCGCCGGCGGCAGCGGCATGGCATTACCTGTACGGACGATATTGGCCGTTCGGTTTTCAGCCGGACAACTTCACGCACGGCTTACGCGCGTATTATGCGTATTCGCAAGTGGAAGCGCGGGACGGCAGTTTGGTGCTCGAGCTTGGTGAGATTACGTGCCCGGCGCAACGCGCGTGGCTCGCACCGCGGCTCCAGTGGGAAGGGGCGCTGCTAGCGCACTTCTTGAGCGCCCTGTTGGGGAAAGGGAGTATCCCCATTGGCAATCCGGCTTCGCTTTAACAGTGCCGCGCTGAAACGAGAGAAGCTACTTCCGTACGTCGCGACAACCCAGCGACCCCACAGATCGCATTCGTCGCGCTTTGTAAGGAAGCATCGTATGCTTGAATCCGGCCGGCTTTCTTTGCCTACCAAGTGATTGTGACCACGCCGTCGCCTTTAGATCCCTTGCCTTGGACGTTCTTGACCTTTTTTGCGCGCGGCTCGCGGAATGAGGAACCCCCGCCGCCACCGCCGCCGGCGCCGCCGAAGCCCTGAGGGCCGCTTCCGCCGCCACCACCACCACCGCCAAAGTAGCCGCCGCCGGCACCACCGCCGCCACCGCCGCACGAAGCCCGACCGCCAGCCCCGCCATTGCGGAGTGTTCCATTGTGACCGCTTGCGCCGGCGCATTGGCCGGTAATGCCGCCGGCTCCGCCCTTGCCGCCTACCTTCTGCGTGCCGCCTCCGCCCCCAGCCGCGTTGGCTCCGCTGCCCTCGCCAGCCGTGCCCGAAGCACCGATTTTGCCGCCGCCCGAACCGCCGGCTCCGCCAGGGTTGTACGGGCTACCTCCGCCGGTGTCGCCGCCGCCCCCTCCGCCGCCTCCAGCGATAACGATGCGGTTCCGCAGGCTTGAACCGCCTTGCCGCACATCGGACGCGCCGCCACCGCCGCCGCCCGTTCCGGAGCCGCCGCCCCCGCCGCCGTTGAAGCCGCCGGCCGAGCCATTGCCGGATGGGGGGCCGCCTTCGCCGCCCACAAAGATCGCCAGCATCTCTCCCGGAGTGACGGAAATGGTGGCCTGCACTAAGCCGCCGGCGCCTCCCGGTCCGCCGGGGTAGCCGCTGGAGCTTGGAACGTTGCCGGCACCGCCGGCCCCGCTGGCGGTAATCGTAATCTGCGTCACGTTTGCCGGGACTTTGAAAGCTTGCTTCTTCCCGGTATAAACGAATTTTCGCTGGCCATGCGGAGTATTTGGGATAGCTAACGATGAGGGCACATTGCCAGCGCTCCCGCCGCAGCCGGCCAACAGCCCTCCGCTAAGGCACACACTGGCAAGACATCGTAAATGTAGCAATGCTGTTACCCCCGCTTGAGGGTCTAACCGCCTACCAGGCGATCACGACCTCACCGTTTCCGCGTAGTGCGGCGCCCGAGGTCTCATGGATGTTCGTCGCCGACTTCTCGACGAACGAGGTGCCTCCGCCGCCACCACCACCGCCGCCGGACTCGTCGTAGAAGGAACCGGTCGCGACGCTATCGTCATAGCCCCCGCCTCCTCCGCCGCCACCACCGTAATAGCCGCCTCCACCACCGCCGCCTCCGGGCCCGCAAGAATCACTAGCTCCCTCGCCGCCATCGAAAAGCGTTCCCTTGCTTCCATCAACGGCCGCGCAAGTGTAGTAGCTGCTAAAACTTCCCGACGATCCTCCCGATCCGGCGCCGCCGGCGCCTCCGCTTCCCTCGGACGCTCCTGCGCCGCCGCCACCGCCGCCGCCGTAACGGCCGCGGCCGCTACCGCCGCCGCCATTGCCGCCGATCGTCGCACCCCCGACGCCACCGGTGCCACCGAAAAGTAGTTCAGATCCCCCGCTGCCGCTGCAAGAGCTGCCGCTGCAGGCGTACAGGCTGCCGTCCTCACCACTCCCACCACCGCCGCCAGCGACGAGGACGCGATCTGCCAATCCGTCTTTAGCGGTCCGTACGTCCGAACTGCCGCCGCCGCCGAAAGCGTCGCCAGCTGTAGCTCCGCCGCCGTTGTAACCTCCACCGCCCGCGCCGTGCTTGTTCTGGATCCCTCTCCCGCCGACATTGATCATCAACACCTGCCCTGGCGTAACGGGGATCGTGGCTTTCACCTTGGCCCCCAAGCCGCCCGGATTTCCATTGCTCGAACTAGAGTAGCCGCCACCCATAGCGCCGTACGCGGTGATCGTGAGTTGTGTGACGCCCGACGGCACCTTGAAACGTTGAGGCGCGTGGGTGAAGTGAAACGTTCGGCTTGAAGTCTGAGGCGAATCGCCGTTCGGGCCGGGTAGCGCGCTGGGGCTCCCCAGAGCACCGCAAGCTGAAATAACCGCCACTGAGACGATGCTCCAGCAAATCTGCAGCGTACGTCTATAAGTCAAACTCATAAGCTCTCCTCACGTTCGGTCGTCCGAACGGGGCCACTCGAGTATGCTTTCGGTTCTCTGCCCGTCACAAACGGCCTCCGGTCCGGTTATTTAAGATGCTCTCCGGCGTCGAACCAGGCTTTGAGTTTCGGAGCATTGTCGTTTAAATACGTTGGGTTGCTGAGCCAGAGCGAATAGGCTTCTGCGAAGAACTCCGCCGGCTTGCCTGGCCAGTTGTCTTTCGCATACTGCGTGAGCGGGGTGATGTGGTTCGCATTGACCAGCGTGACGAATTTAGCGAGACGTTTAGAGCCGGTACCCGCGGCGTCGCTCACCGCCGCCTCGGCGGTTTTCTTGGTCGCGAGGTTGGCTTTCGAGGCGTCAAGCTTGATGCTAGCCTTTGCTCGTGATTGGGCAGCCGCGAACCAAGCGTCTTGAGTTGTCAGCGCGGTAGCGAAGTCGGTCAGGGCCGAGTGCGTCGCAGGCAACTTTGCTTTCGCGGCATCACGTTTCACAATCGCGGCCGCGGCCGCGGCCTCCAACGACGCGAACTTTGAACCATCGGTGTTGTTCGCGTAGGCATTGACGGCCCGGAGCGCCGCGAGAAATGCGTTCGCGAACGGTAGAGCAGCCGTTTTTGCTGCACCCGGATATGCGTTGAAAGCGGCGAGCGCCGCCGTGCTGGCGGTGTTGGCGGCAGTAACAGCGGTGTTGGTAGTGCCTTGCACAGCTCCGAGAGCCAGTGTATCGTTGTTTGCGACGGCTTGTGCTTCGAAGGTAGCGAAGTGCGCGTCCCGCAGCGCTTTGGTCTCGACGGCATGCCCCGCTTCGTGAAGGATAGTTTCTATGCTCGGGAGGGCAGCGGTGCCGCTTCCGCCTTGGAACGACGTGGCGTCATGCACAAAAGCCAGATCGGCAATCTTTAAAGTCTCGGTTCGGCTCGCGACCGACGGCGTCCCCGCGGATCCCGGCGTTACCGACGCCCCCTTCTCGAACTCGCCGGAACGAGGCTTCCCGGCCGGATCGGTGAGGATGTTATCGCGTTCCAGTTTCACACCCGCCAGCGCTGCGCGATCCGCGGCGGGAAGATGCGTCAACGCAGCGTGCGTCTTGTTGAGGTCGGCGAGCGACCAATGCGCGGTGCCGTCGTCGACGCTTGCGAAGCCGAAATCGGATATGAGTGCAGCCTTCGCCTTCGCTTCGTCGGGAAAGGCCGACGGGACCGCCACGGCGCCGCGGTTTGCAAGCTCGGCGGTGGCATTGCCCGCTTTGTCGATTTTAAGGACGATTTGACCCACCGGAGCGGCGCCGCCAGGCGGCGTCGGAGGCGTGGGACCAATCTGCGTCACGACTTGAATTTGGGTGCCCCAGTTTTGGTGCAGCGCTCGCTGCAGCAACACGTTCCAGACGAAAATCTCTTCGGGTTGGCCGGCGGCTACGCCGGTAACGTTGACCGTCGGACCCAGATCCGGATCAGGCTTCTGCGTTTGTTTGGCCTTGACGTCTGCCGCGATTGAAGCCATCGTCGTGCCCTGGGCCGGCGGCGAGAACAGTTGGGTGCCGGTGTCATAAAGGAGAGGAGCTGCCGGTGTGCGGCGGATGACGCCGGCTTGCGCAGACCCCGAGTGGGTTTGCACAAAATGTGCGAGTTCATGTGCGAGCAGACCCTGGCCCGACAGGCTGCCGGGCGCGTACTGATCCTTTGCGAAAACGATATGCGCACCGGCAGTATAGGCGCGCGCGCCGATCGCCGTCGCTGAATGTGCCGCGAGGCCGTCGTCGTGCACGCGTACTTTTGAAAAATCGAAGCCGAAGCGCGGCTCGAGAAACGCCCGCGTCATCGGATCCACGGGATGGCCGGGCATGTCGAGTACCCTGTGCACAGAATCCGGAATCGCGCTACTCACCTCAGCCGGCGGAGGCCCGTCAGCGTCGTTTCTAACGGGGGTGCCACCGACGGCCCGCTCAGCGACTCGATCCGCGTCGGCCTCGGCGGGATCGTCGTGCCGTCCAATCTCGAGATTCGGCCCTTGAAGCAACGACTTGTCGTTCGAATTTCCGGGCGAAGCGGTTTCCGCTTTTGCGGCTAATGGAGCGTACACGGGCTGGGCTCCCTCCGAGCTGACGGCGTTATAGTTCGCGAGCCTTCACAGCCAGCAATGAATTGCCGGCCTCAAAAAGCGAGAAAACGTCATCGTTGGACTCTCCATCGGATCTGGAGGCGCGCCTCGAGCGCATTTCCGCCCCGCGAGGGTACTATCGGCGCGTAGCGATCGGCTCTTCTATCGCTCTTGAAGGGCTCTCTCCGACCACACCACCTCCGCCCGCGTCAGTCGCTCCGGCTACATCCGAATAACAAACGGCGGCGCGAGCGCCGCGCGTTCGTGGCTGTCGCGAGGCGCCAACGTGACGCGTAACGTGTAGGTCCCATGCGCCAAATTTGGATAAAGGTCAGATAGCAGCAAGACGCGCCTTTGCCTATTTGCGCCGACGGTCTTGCAAGGGTCCGCACTTGGTGTGGCGTCGACTCGCCCAACTACGTTCTGCCCGCTGCCCCATACGGGCGCGTCGCCGGCCTTTGGCGACTTCGAAATGGCCTTGCCGGAGGAGTCACGGAGAAGATACTTCATGTCGTAAATACCCGAAGCGCAGATGACGCTGTGCTGATAGGGGCTATCAGTCGTAAATTCTTCGGCAAGTATAAGTTGATCGCCCGACGTGCGCTCTACCGAGACTTCCACCTTGAGATGAGGAAGCGAGGCAGATCTGGTTACGCGCTCTTGACCCAACGCCGAAATCCGCGTCGCTATGGCTACCAAAAGTACAAAGAGTAAAGCTCTTCATCGCTCAAAACCTTGTTGCGGCATGGAGGATAGCGGGCCTGCATCCCGTCCAGCGAGCGCTCGTGGAGGCCGGCGGCAATACCGTCTCGGCTATCGAGATACTCGGGCGTAGGTGTCGGACGCGAGCGTGCCGGGCGCAGACGCGTGGCTCGCACCGCGCCTGCAGTGGGAAGGAGCCATGTTAGCGCACTTCTTGAGTTAGCCAGGCGACATGGAAGCGGCTTTAGAACGACAGGCGATGGTTCAGACGCTACGAGGCGACGATCGCACCGAAAGTGCCACCTGGGCGCCAATAAAGCGTCCTAGGCTCATCGAGCGTCTTGCGGTTTCGGCGAGCTTCCCCATAGCATTGTTGGTCGCGCCGGCGGGGTATGGCAAGAGCATCGTGCTCCGCCAATACCTTGCTAGTTTGCTACAGCCGCGCGTGCTGTTCGCGCTCCGCGCGGAGCACGCAACGCTGCTGAGCTTTCTGCGTGGATTTGCGGAAGTCTTGGGCGAGAGTGCGCCGCATGCGATCACTGCACTGGCGGGGGCATACGAACGCAATCAGGCCTCGCCCAAGCGCGGTACCGATTTGGCAGGCTGGATGAACGCACACTTGGAGTCATTTTCTGGGGTCATCGCTATCGACGACCTCCACGTCGCAGACGACGATGCCGAGGTAACAAGATTTCTAACATCTCTAATCGAGCGAAGCAAGGACCGTATCCGTTGGATTCTCGCCTCCCGATCGACGACTGGGCTTCCAGTGGGAAGCTGGCTCGCCTATCACGATGCCGACTTAGCGATTGACGAACACGATCTCCAGTTTACCTTTGCAGAAGCCGCGGCTGCCGCGCGCGGCTTAGGCCTGTCCATTCGTGACGATGAACTTAGGGACTTGCTGGCTCTGACAGAAGGCTGGCCCGCCGCCATGAGCTTTGCCTTGCGTACGTCCACTCGATCGTCAGACCTTCGGAATGTTTCGGCCGTCACGCGTGAGATGATCTATCGCTTTCTCGCTGAGCAAGTTTACGGCGCGCTCGATGAGGAGGAGCGCAGCCTGCTCGAAGTCGCGATGGTGCTGCCAACGATCGAGGTCAAGGTGCTCGAGCGTGCTGGTTTCGATCGTGCGTTGCAGATCGTCGAACGCTTACGCGAGCGAACGGCCTTTATTCATGAAGAATCGCCTGGCGTATACCACTGTCACGATCTGTTCAAGAATTTCCTGCGCCATCAAAACGCGCTCGTAGGGAAGCGCTCCCACCAGATCGTTCAGGAGCGAGCGGGCCGTGCCCTTGAGGAGAGTGGCGACATTGAGCACGCCATCGCCGCTTATGGCGCAGCGGCGTCACGCGAAGATGTACTCCGTCTCCTGGAGAAGCACGGGTTTGACCTCCTGGAGCGAGCCCGCAGCGACGTAGTTTGGCGCGCCGTCAAGTCGCTCGACGAAACGACCCGGCGCGAAAACGCTACCATCCTCGCCCTGCACGGCGCTCTCCAGGCGATTGCTGGCAAGTTCACCAGAGCCGAATCGCTCTTGCGCCGCTCGCTCGCTCACGTAGGCGACAATCGCGATCTAATGGCAACAACGAGTCTGCGCCTCGCCTCAATGATGGCAAATCAGGGTCAAGACGTTAGCATCCTATTGGAAGAAGTTGGCGTCGATCTGGAACAAACCCCCGCGCACCGAGCTGAAGCGATATCGCTGATCTCTGGTCAACAGGCGGCGAGCGGCGATCCCGCCATTGCCGCCAGCGCGGCCATGCGCGTCGAGAGAATGCTTTGTGATGTCGATTCTGACGCAGTTCGCGCGAAAATCCTCCATCGTATAGGCATCGCCTACCATCACCTAGGCATGGCGGCGCGGGCTTTCGAGGTGCTGAGGCAGTCTTGCGAGCTCGCGGCGGACTTGCACTTATTTGGCCTGGAAAGTAGGGCAAACGCCGTGCTTTCGAATTTAGCACTGCATGAGCGTGACGATGTCGAGCAACAGTTGCGCTACGCGGAATTGGCAGTTGCATCTGCTGCAAAGGCCGGCGATTCGTTCGCGTTGCAAACCGCGTTGCTTCAAATGCTGAGCGCCGAGATGCGCCGAGGCGATGTTGAAGCGAGTATCGCGATAGAGCAACGGTTGGCAACAATGAGAACCAGTGACCTGGCGAGTCGATATCTTACGATCTTTCGCTCGGCTCGCTTGGCTTGGGAAGGGCGGTTTGGCGAAGCGCATCATTTATTATCTTCGTGTTGGAACCAAATGACTTTTAGCGTTGACCGCGTCTCATGCGGAGGTGAATACGGCCTTTTTCTAGCGCTTGATGGAAAGCGCGAAGAATCCGCAAAGTTGGTGAAGGAGATTCTGGAGATCCTGGCGCTCCAAAAGGTAACCGGACTCTATCGAATACGCGCAGCTGCGATCACGAAAGCACTTTGCGCCCTAACCGAGGCTACTAACGGTCGTATGACACAGGCTGATCGAATTCTGAGCAGCCTTCGATCACACAACGACGGCATTGTAACTCTAGTAGTAAGAATCGTCGAGAGTATCATGTTGAGAATGCGACACGGTGGTGAAAGCGGAGCGGACCGCGTGAGAGAGAGCGTTCGGACTTTGAAAGAGTTAGATTACGCGGATGTCGCCCGTCTTTTGAAGGCCGCCGATTCAACTATCGTCAGGACGGCTTTGGAGCGACCACGGACGCGCGGCCTTACGCAGTCGGAGGTTGACGTACTTAGGCTTCTTGAGCAGGGTTTGATACCGAAGGAAATAGCAGAACGTACATCCCGCAGCGTCTACACAGTGCGAGCGCACATTGCAAACGCGATCGCAAAATTGCACTGCCACGGCCATTCAGAGGCGATTCGTGCCGCACGCCGGCAGCGATTGATATAGCCCAGGTTGGGATCCTTCCCGTCCCTGCTTGAGATTTGGCGACCGCGGGTGTACGAATGCTAGCCTCCTGGCGACAAGGCCGAGCATAAGGCCACACAGGTGGCACTCTTCCATGCCAATATCGCGGCATGGAAGAGTATTTGATAGGGGCCGGCGCGATTTTGACGGCGGGCCCGGCGGCTACGATTCGGGGAGCCACCCTGCACGCGCAGCCCCTTGGGGCGCTGGCGCGACAGGTTTCTGCGGCCCTGATCGACTTCGAGTCTGCCGGTCCCGATGAGCTTTCCCGCCTCCTCGTCGTGGCGGCGGGCTGGACCGGCTCGCGCTTCCACGCCGAGGTGGTCGCCCGGCTTCTCGCCTTGCGCGAATGTGGGCTTGGCGACGTCATCATCACTCTGGCCGACGCCGTCCAAACGAAGGAAGTCCATCTCTTCGCCCGGTGGTCACCGGACCAGACGACCCTGGACTCTCTAGAAAAGAGCGGGATTAGAATACTTGCCCATCCCCTCGAAGCATTGGGCCAGGCGGCGCTCATTTCAGGGCAGCGGGTGCAGCGTTGGCGGGTGCCGGTCCGCGCAGCCTAATGCGCTCTTCAGGCGGCTCCAAGGGTGAGCAAGCACGATGCAGCGTAGATGTACAACATGCCCAATGCCCGCGTTGCGGTCATCGACGACGACCGTATGGTTCGGGAGATGCTCGAACTTGGGCTCTCCCGCGAAGGCTACGAGGTCCGGACCGCCATGGACGGCATGGCCGCCCTCGAGCTGGTCAAGGTCTTCGATCCCGAGCTGATCGTGCTCGATATCATGATGCCGAAGATCGACGGCGTCACCCTCCTGCCCCGGCTGCGGGAGATCACGCAAGCCCCGATCGTGATGCTCACGGCCAAGGGCGGCACCGAAGACAAGGTGCGCTCCTTAAGCTCGGGAGCCGATGACTATCTTGTAAAGCCGTTCGTTTTTGAGGAGCTGATCGCGCGGCTGCAGGCCAAGCTCCGCCGACCGCAACTTATTGAAGAGAATGTTCTACGCTGGCACGATGTCTCGATCAACCCCGGCACGCGCGAAGCCTGGAGGGCCAAAGAGGTCCTCGAGTTTACGCAGCGCGAGTTCGATCTGCTCGAAGTCTTTCTGCGCGAGCCGCGGCGCGTCTTCAGCAAGGATCATCTGCTCGAGATCGTCTGGGGCCACGACTTTGAGGGCGGCCCGAACATCGTGGAAACCTACATCTCGTACCTTCGCGCAAAGATCGATCGCGCGGGCGAACCGGGTTCTTTCATCCGGACCGTTCGTGGCGTGGGCTATGGCCTATCGCTATAATCCTTCGACGGAGCCTGTCCTGAGCGAAGTCGAAGGGCTCAGGATGACAAGGTGAAGCTGGCTGCGAGGCTTTCGGCGCTCTATGCTGCGCTGCTGGGCGTTACGGTTCTCGTCGTCATCCTCGCTTCGTCCATCTCGCTGGTCTTTGAGCTGTGGAGCTTTTCGCGCGACGTGATGGTCGCCAAGCACGAAGAGGCCCGCATTCTCGTCGATCAATACCGCCGCGAAGGCGTGACGCTGCAAAAAGCGGCGCCCGAAATTGTCGACGCCCTTAGTGGAATCGGCATGCGCGTGACGGTGTTCGATATCAAAGGGCGCTATCTCGCCGGCGACAAGACGCTCCGCCCAAGGTCGCTCGCGGCAGTGCTGGCCGCCGGCGGAATGTCGCATTACATCCCGTCGTCGATGCGCGGGCCGCAAGAAATAACGGATCGATATATGCACGGGCCGCCGATGCCCCCCGATCCGACGCGCCTCGAGCCGCTATCGCTCACCTATGTCGAAGGCGGCTACGTCGGCTTCGAACCATCCTTCCCGCTGCTGCTCGTTTCCCTGATCCCGTATTGGCGAATCGTGCTGACGATCGCGGCGGTGGCGATCGTGCTTTCATGGTTTATCGGCCGCCTCTTTGCCCAACAGGCCCTCCGGCCGGTGAACGAAGTGAGCGACTCGCTGCGCGCGCTGGCCGATGGCGATTATACCCAGCGCCGGTTCCTGATGGCGGGCGTTGACGAGGTCGCCGACCTCACGGTTGCGTTCAACGACGCCGTCGCCAGCGTCGCCACGGCCATCGAGCACCGCAAGCATGCCGAGGAGCGCATGCGGCAGTTTGCCGCCGACGCCGGCCACGAGCTGCGCACGCCGCTGACCGTTATCGCAGGCTACATCGACGTGCTGCGCCGCGGTGCGATCGAGGAACCGCGCATCGCGCGCCAGATTTTAGCGACGATGTCGATCGAGAAGGAGCACATGCGCGGCCTGATCGAGCGGCTCATGCGCCTCGCACGCCTCGACTCCGAAGCGCCGCCCAATATCGAGGCCGTCGACGTTGCCGAGCTTCTCCGCGGCCAGTGCGAAGCCGCGCGGCGTTTGGACGATCGGCGCGCGATCGACTATAGCGTCGATGGGCTCAAGACCGTTGACGCCGATAAGGGCGAGCTGAGCGAAGCGGTGTGGAACGCGATCGAAAACGCGTTGAAGTACGCGCCCGACGCGCCGATCCACCTCAGCGCCCGGCGCAACAACGGCCACGCCATCATCACGATCAAAGACGAAGGCCCGGGCATGTCGGAGTCGGAGCGATTGCACGCCTTCGAGCGCTTCTACCGCGGCGATCAGCGCGGCGAGATTACCGGCACCGGCCTCGGCCTTGCGATTGCCAAACGCGCGATCGAGCGCGTCGGCGGCGACATCGCGATCGACAGCGCGCCTGGCCACGGGACGGCGGTTACAATTACGCTCTAAGCCGATGCGGCGTTGGGCGCGGCGCCGAGCTGCTGCCAATTGATGCGCACGATTTTGCCGACCAGGAAGATCCACGCCGCGCCGCCGGCGAGCGTGACAATCGCGACAACAAGAAACGGCACCGTAAAACTGCCAGTCCGATCGACGAGGATTCCCGTCAGTGCCGGCGCGATCAGGCCCGCGACGTTGGCGATCATATTCTGAACGCCAACCCAACGGCCCGTCGCCTCGGGGCCTCCGATGGACTGCGCGATGAGGTACGTGTTTACGCTCAGACACGGACCGAAGACGCCGGTGAGCATCAACCACACGGCTGACGCGGTGTGCCCCGAGTAGGCGCATCCGATCAAGCAGAGCGCGACGCCGCCCGCGCCGATGCCGCAGCTCGTTTTTCGTACGACCGTCGCGGAGAATCCGCGCGCGATAAAGTGGTCGGCGAGCCGGCCCCAAACGTTTTGTCCCACCCCGCCCAAGAGGTACGTTACGCCCGCGATAACCGCCATCTGCTGGAGCGCCCAGTGACGTTCGTGTACGAGATAATAGGGTATCCATGTCAATATGAAATAGAGCGCATAATTTCCGCAAAAGTGGGCAAGCGCCGCGCCCCAAAAGGAACGCTCCCGCAAGACGAGTGTCAGCGGTGGACGATCTGCACGGTCTACTTTATGCCGAACGCGTTCGCTGGCTCCGGATACGAAAAGCCACGCCGGAAGCCAGATCAGGCCGCACAAGCCAAACGCAATGAAAAGCCAGCGCCAACCGTGCTCCGCGATCAGCACCCCGCCGAAAAAAACGCCGAACGCCGATCCGAAACTGATTCCCGACTGCGTGACGCCGTTCGCAAAGCCGAGATAACGTTGCGTTACGCGTTCGGACACGAGGTGCGCCACCGCCGGAAACGAGACCGACTCGCCGACGCCGAGGAGCGACCGAAGAGCAAACAACATCGCATAGCTCGACGCAAACCCGCTCAACACTGTCGCGAGCGACCAGATCAAGAATCCAGCAACGAGAACCGGCCCGCCGCCGAACCGATCGACGAGCCACCCGACCACCGGCGACATCGGCACGTACGTAATAAAAATGGCTGTCAGCAAGAATCCAAGCTGCGTCGCGGAGAGATGGAGTTCGTTCTTGATGAGGCTCGCCGCAGTACCCAGGTTGCCACGGTCGATGTAGTTGATGAAAATGGAGAGGGCAAGCAGAATCAACATCGCGATGAGCCGCGGCGATGGGCGGCTTGGCGTGAGGCTGCTCGACACAGGCGTGGCATTGCTCGGCGTGCGCTCGGCAACCTGGTGCCCAAGCTGCCGTGCCACCGTTTCGGCGGCCTCTGCCCGCGACCGCGTACCAACGAGCCTCTAACCGACTCTCAGCGAGGTTCAAGGCTCCGGCGACTTTCGTTCCCCTATAATCGGGCGCAACGATGCGACGCTATTGGGCCCTGTTGCTGGCATTGCTGACGTCGGCGAGCTTTGCTGCGCCGGCGCTCGCACAATCCGATAGCGGCGAGATCGACATCGTGGTCGTCGATGCCACGACCAAGCAGCCGCTCGAACTCGCTCGCGTGCTGCTCGACGGTCCGGTCATTACCTCGGAGATTACCGAACGCAACGGCAAGGTCACCTTCACCGACGTTCCCGACGGCATCTACCGCGCTCGCATCGTTAAGCGCGGGTATTCCAGCCTTACGTCCGCGTCGTTCGAAGTGCTCGACGGCCGCCTCGTTACCGTCAGCTTTGCGCTGGCATCGGATACCGGCGGCCTCAAAGTGATCGGCCAGGTTACGGCCAAAGCGTCGGCGACGATCTCTGCCACCAGCATCGATCAGAACTCGCCGCAGCGCCGGCTCTCCAACGATCTGGCCGACGCGCTCAACAAGCTCTCCGGCGTGAGCGTCTCGACGTCGAGCGACGATAGCGACGCGACGCAGACCATCTCATTGGAAGGCCACGACCCGACGCAGACGCAGCTGACGCTCGACGGCATTCCGCTCAATGCGCCCGGCTCCGCGGGAAATCTCGGCGCGTTTGCGACGGATTTGTTTCAAGGCGCCTCGGTGCACATGGGGCCGACGCTGGGCGGCTTGGGCGGCGCCGTCAACTTCAGCACGCTGCAGCCGACGCTGAGCTGGACCACCCAGATGCAGCTCTCGACCGGCAGCTACGGCCGCTGGAACTATTCCGTCGCCGAGACCGGCTCGGACGGCAAGCTGGGCCTCGCGGTCCAGACCGTGCAGCGCCTCTACCCCAGCCTGGCCGACGGCGACCTGTTCGAAGACGCCAGCGGCCTCGACTACGTGCACGACGGCGACAGCGCGATCTCGGGTAACGTGATGACCGCGCGCTATGAGTTCGGCGACTCTAACTCGCTGACGGGCCTCTTCATGAACTCCACGCGCAATACGAACGTCATCTGCTTGCGCTACAACGGCGATCCGCAAACGACCCTGCCGTGCGGTTACGGACCGAACAATACCGACGACAACAACGTGCAGCTCTACTCCCTGACCGATAACGCGCTGCTGGGCGCCACGCAGTTGCAGGCCTCGGTCTTTTCGCTGGACTCATCGAGCTTGTTCAACCAGTTGGCGCGCTATGTCAACGGCGAGCCGTCGCCCAACGGGTACTCGAGCGACACCAAATCGAGCGGCTATGTCGTCAACGCGACGCTGCCCGCGCAGGCGCGCCACACGATCTCGTTTCAGGCCTACGGCACCTCGTCGCAGTTCGACACCACGCCGCTGGTTCCGCAAGCCTTCGAATATTACAACGGTTCGCAGACGACGCAGTACTCCGTGGTGCAGGGAACCGACACGATTCATTCCAGCGATAAGCTTACGCTCGCGGGATCGGCGGGGCTCAGCACGGCGACCGGCAACGCGGGCCTTTCCGAGCTGGCCACCGCGGCGGCAACCTGGAAGCCGACGACGCGTGACACCTACAGCGCGTCGTATACGCTCGGCGGCGCGGCCGCGACGCAAGGGCGGTTGCAGATCCTCAGCGATCCGGCGTCACTGCGCTTTGATTGCAACGGCAAGGTCGCCTTCGGCAGCGCACCCGGCGAACAGCCGACGCGCAGCTCGTCGAACTCAGCGCGCGTGAGCTACACGCACGAGCTGCACGGCGGTAACGTCTCGCTGACGCTCTACCGCCAAGTGCAGACCGGCGTGCTGCTGCCGGTCTATGTGAACGGCATCGTGCTAAACCGGCTCGGGGAGCTGCCGCCGGGCTACCTGCAGCAAGTCGGCGAGATCTATAACTCGCCGGCGGGTTGCAACACGCCGGCCTACACGCCGTTTAACGCGCAACAACTCTACATGACGACGCCGATCAACGGCGTGCAGCGCGTCTACCAAGGCGCGGAGGTCACGGGATTTGTGACGCTGGGCGCCCTGGTTATCGAGCCCTACTACAACCTGACGGGCGCCGTCGCCAACTCGACGAGTTATATTTTCGACAACGCCTACTCGATCACGATTCCGGGCCAGCAGCTTCCCAACATTCCGCTGCAAAAGGCCGGCGTCGTGCTGGATTATAAGGCGCCGCACTCGATGCTCGAATGGCTAGCCGACGCGCAGCACGTGAGTTCGAACAATCCCAACGACCTGCCCGCGTACACGACGTACGATGCGGGCGTAACGGCGCAGTTGACGCGCGGCACGCTGACGTTTGCCGCCACCAATATCACCGACACCTATGCTGGCGTCTTTTCGAGCCCGGCCTATGCGGTGCCGTACACGACGGTCGGCGGCTACGTGATTCCCAACATCGCGCGGCCGTTGACCCCCCGCACGTACTCGCTGACGTACTCGGTGAAGTTCGGGCAAGGCACGACGTCGCAGACGGCGACGGCGTTTCGCGCGCGCGGTTCCGGCGGCGGTGGCGGACTCTTCGGGGGTGGCGGCGGTGCGCCCGGAGGCCCGGGTGGCGGCGGTCCGGGTGGTGCAGGTGGTGGTGGCGGCGGTTTCCGTTCGCTCTTTTTGCCGCTGCCGCAGACGCCGCCGGCCGATCCGTTCGCGGTCGGCGCGAATCCGGCGACGTGCAGCTCGGAGAACGCGGGCAAGGCGCGCCAGCTCTCCACGGAACTCAAAGCCTATCAGGCGCAGATCGAAGCGGCGCGAACGGCGGCGGGCTATCCCGCAACGATGCCGGCGCCGGCGCTGACGGATGCAACGGTCATCTATCATGGTCTCGGCACGACCTACGCTCTGGCGGTGACGCCCAAGGGGACGGGGATGCTGCGCGTCGTCGCGGGCTGCATGTCGCTGCACAGCCCGCGCGCCGACGACGTGACGCAACGCAAACTCTACGCCGCGTCGAACCCGATCTTCTTCGTGCCGCAGTTAACCTTCATGCCGGCAGTCGGCATGTACATCGTGGCGCGTCAACCGCAAGCGGGGCAGGAGACGTTCCGCGTCTACAAACTCCCCACGACGCCGCCGAAGAATCCCTTCGAACTGCGCGTCTCGGCGTCGTGCACCGGCGCGGTGCAAAACTTGGCGACGCCCTCGATGGCGGAGCTGCAGAAGCATTTCGCT
>Ga0187863_10002035_pt1 | contig 15660 bp, 11 predicted proteins | sample June2016WEW_11_1_FD_132975 | JGI IMG/M metagenome (GOLD analysis project Ga0187863, IMG submission 132975) | Peatland microbial communities from SPRUCE experiment site at the Marcell Experimental Forest, Minnesota, USA - June2016WEW_11_10 | ecosystem: Environmental > Terrestrial > Soil >... | reverse complement strand
TTCAAGAACCTGCAGCGAGCGCCCAGGATCCTTTTGTTTTACACCGATCGCGCCGCGGATGGTTGGCAGATAAAGGTACTGCACAACAGTGTCGTCAGGGAAGCCTTTATCGAGTTGACTGGCGAGGGACTGCGCGCGGTCTTTGGCGCCGCTGAGGGCCAGCGCAACTGCCGCTGCATATTTTGTGTCGCGGTCTCCGGCCCAAGAGAGAGCCGTTTCAGCGCACCGCCGAGCTTCGGTGTCGTTTTCAAATTCGGCTTCTCGCTGCGCTTCGTCCAGTTCGTACCCGGCAGCCGTCTCTTTTTCGTCAGCCCGCGTGGCTGCGTCCGTTGCCCGGCGGGTCAGGTCTCGGGCACGTGCTACCTGCCCGGAGGCCGCCAGATTATTCGCCTGGTTGTTGAGGAAATCGTCCTCGATCTCCGGTTCACCGGATGCCCAGGTCAATTGCATCTGCATCGCAGCGGAGTTGTGCTGCAGGGCAGCGGCATCGTACAGGTAGAGCCGAAGCGCGGACGAGTCAAGGTTCTGAGCCATCGCCTGCGCGGCAACCGCATTTGCCTCATCAGGCTTATTCAGCGAAACATAGGCGTTGACCAAGTTCGCATAGCTTTGGGCTTCGTGAGAACCCACACGCACGGCCTCTTTGGCCAGCTCAAGGCTCCGGTCAAATCTGCCCAAATTGCTGTAAATCACGGCGAGATTTGTTCTCGGCCCCTCATCGTTTGGAAATGTTGCCGCCCATAACTCAAGGATCCGGCTCGCCTTAATCAGATCGCCGGTCGCAAACTGGTAGTAATGCGACTCGATATAGAGTCTCTCATGTTCGCTTACACGCGCACTGAGCTCGTAGGCCTTTCGAATGTTTGCGGCAGCCAGACCCTTTTCGCCCAGGTTGGAATACGCGTTCCCGAGCGCTGCATAAGCAATGGCGAAACCAGGATCCAGGCGGATCGCTTGCTGAAAAAACGGCAGACACGCAGCGGACTCTCCCTTTTGAATCATCGTCTCTCGGCCGATGCTATATGCCTGGAGTGCATCCAGCGAAGAGGTCGTGGCTTCTTCGATGGGTGTATCGAACTTTTGCACCGTGCTCAGGGATTCACCCAGCTTGGCGCGCAACTGTCCCGTCATGTCTCCCAGCGCTTTCAGCACCAACTCCTTGCTCGCGACTGTGGTCTGCAGATTGCAAAGATGGTCGCCGGTTCGACAATTCACAGCCCGGACGCCCAGCACATAATCGGTCCCGAGCTTTGCAATCGACCCGTCCAGGACGGCCACGCCACCATTGCGCTGGCAAAGCTCGCGCGACAATTCGGGCGTCAGCGCGGTGGCCGCGGGTTTTCCCATCAGCCGGAGCGACTGCTGCATCCGCTCTTCGGAGATCAGACTTAAATAGGGGGATTGCTCGATTTCGATGACCATGGCCTCGTGAAGGGTGGTGTCGAACACCGGCTCTCCCGTCTTGTTGGCAATCTCGCCGAGCACGATCCGGTCTCTGTCCGGGTTAGCGGCGGCGACTCGATTCGGGTTCTGAGTCCGGGCCCCCATGCGTCTGTCTCGAAACCGAAGCGCAACAACCAAGAGCGGCAACCAGCACCGTCACCGTCGCGGCAGCTACCCAGCCCACCAATCTGCGCCTTCGGCTTAGGGTCTCCGGCTGCCGGGCCACGCCGGCTGACTTCTGAATCTGGTTTGCCGGCAGTTGGGATTCGGGGGCAAGTGAGCCCATTTCCGGTTCAAGGTTGCTGACTGGAGCGTTTGTGACCGGAGCCGATGGCTCCTGGCTCGCAGCCTCGCGCTCCAAGGCTCCGACAAATCGATAGCCTCTGCGCGGGATGGTTTCAATGCGGTAATCGCCGCCCCCTTCGCCGAGCGTCTTGCGAAGTTGCGAAATGTGGACCGCAAGATTCGATTCCTCGACAAAGGAATCCGGCCATACCCGGTGCATTAGATCATCTTTTTCAACGAGCTGTCCCTGGCTCTCGATCAAGATCAGCAGAATATCGATGGCCTTGCGGGACAGCGGAACCACCTCTCCATCCCGAAAGAGGAGACGCTGCGAAGTGTGCAGCCGAAAGGATCCGAATTCCCACCGAATGTCGTCCGGTCGATTCATGGGGTCGAAATGCGGATTTAGAGCTAATTAAGGGTTGCTTAAGGACATTAAGAGAGCCATCGGGCTTCCATGTTGATCAGAGGTCAGCCGGTGCAGGAAATCGGAACCACGGCTCGAATGAGTGAGCGAAGTATAGCACGCAGTCGATTTCCAGAACTTCCAGTAGACCTCGAAGGCGATGACATGGAAGCACATGCCAATTCAACCCAACCGACCGAAAGGTCATAACCAAAGGAGGAAGCCGTGATCTCACTTGAGTCCAAGTCTTTGAAGTTCTCACTGTCCACCCTTCATCCATCGCGCTGGCCCGGCTTGTTCTCATTGCTGGCTCTGGCAATAACCCTGGTTCTGGCGTCTGCCACGGTTCGCGCCAACGCTCAAGGTGGTGCTTTCAACACTCAGCAACTCGGCGACGCCCTGACCAGCTACGGAAAGAACACCGTCACTGACAACGGCCACACCGAATACACCGTCCAGTTTCACAAGGACCAGTGGAAAAGCAGCGTGACCATCAGCTTGTCTCCCAACGGCAAAGTCATCTGGATGGATATTGAGCCGGCGCAAATGCCCGATAGAGCTTCAGCCGCCACGCTCGCCAACCTCCTCAAGAAGAACCTGGAACTGGGTCCCATGTTCTTCTCCCTCGATGGACGCTGGTTGCGTCTCTCCTATCCGGTTCCCAACAGCGACATGTCCGAGGCCAAGATCAAAGCATTCCTGACAGCTGTGATAGGCTCCGCCGTCGAAACGATGCCGCTTTGGGATCAGCGAACTCTCGGAGCGAACTGACGCATCCCGCCCAGAGGCAAAGCGCTGAAACCGCAAATCCCGACACCCGAGGTTCGAAAGGCCTCACCCAAAGGAGATAACGATGCAACTGCATTGGATCGCCATTCTCAAGCTCGCCGTCATGCTCATCAGCTTTGGTCTCAATTTGGCCAACTACTACGTCAACGGCAAAGGCGACAGAGTCAACTCCAACGTTAACCCGGGCAACGGCTCCACCAGGTCTTCGACGCCGATCCGTGATCAGCGAACGAACCAGTGAATCGCCCGCCTCCATCCCCACCTTTTTGGCCTGCGCCGTTAAGGCAGGTCCAACCAATAACCTTCGACCGTGTTGATGATCGCTGTCATCCGGTCCCCACATCGCCAGTCGGCTGAAAAACGGAGGCAGTTCATGAATCGTCATCACGTCGCAACCGCAACAATCCTGCTCATCATTGCCGCAGGAACATTAACTTCCTGCAAGAGGCACAACCGCCAGGTAGACAACCAATTCCCGGATATGCAGGTCTCTCGTGCAGAAGCCGGCGGCACCGGTCGTCCGTCGCCGCGCCAGTCGAGCGACGCAGCGGATCAGCTCGACCAGGCCGATGAAGACTCCCAGGCCATGGCTGGCTCTGACGCGGACGGCCCAGACTCTGAAGGCCAGGACATGGACGGCCAAGGCTCATCCAACCCAGCCAGACTCGACCTCACCTCCTGGACCCCGCAGACGGCAGGCGATCGCTCCGCCACCTTAACGCTCCCGCCCGACTGGAGACTGACGGCAGTCGCCGACGGCTCGGCAAGCGTGGCCGGCCCCAACAAGGAGGAGATAGTGCTCGGATTCCAGGCGTTTGTCACCCCGGGGTCGGGTCCCTACGCGCCGTACATGAGGCCGGAGCAAGCGCTGGACTGGATCGCTCGGCTTCAGGGTATCCAGTTGCTGCGCGTTCTCGAACGTGAGCCCGCGGGCCAAGTGAATCCATCCGGAGAGGCTGAGTACCTCACCGTGGTAACACGGCAACAGGATGGTTCCATCTACAAGGGGCTGGCGCTGGTGATGACCAACCAGATGGAGATGGGCACCTGGAGGCTTCACGTGTCCAGCATCGCCGCGCCCATAGATCAGTTCGACGCCGCGTTCCCTACTATGAAGGCCATCTGGAATAGCCGGAAGCTCGCGGACAGTTACGTCCCCGACGGCCAGAAACGGGCCGCAGGGATCCGGGATCAAACAGGTGAGATGGCGATGCGAGACGCGGGACGCGCCGGGCACGCCCTGGACAACCAAACCACAGATTTCATTAACACCCTCAACGGTGTCAAAATCGATCAGGACGATACAGGCCGACGGTACCAGGTTCCATTTGGCGCCGAGCAGCGATTCCACCACGACTGCGTGAGCAACTTCAGGAATTGCAGTCAAGTCCCCACAAACGAACTCGGGCCACCGCAGTGAGTGACCTGGAGCCCTCAAGCACGAGGAGGGCCCCACAAGTAGCGGAACGTTCGCGAGAATTCAGTAGGCGGGTCAAGAAAACGAATGAAATTCTCTTCCGAACGATGAATTCAAACCAATTCGCATTCCGCCATCGCTCGATGACAGGCAATGGCGGAATCTATTGGTCTTCGGCGGACCAAAGGCCGAACAGCAAACGCACCTTCGCGACTTTGAGGAAGAAAGCAACCGAGCATTGGGCAGGCATTAACGAATCGAACGAATTGATCGAGCGATGTGTTTCAGCGGTCATCGGATATTGCAACTGGGCCGGGAACAACTTTTGACGCCGCTGACCAAAATGCAAATCAAGGCGATGGAAAAGACGTTAAGAGGAAAAGTCCAAAAACAGACTTTCCCTCTCAACTTGCAAATCCCGCAAACAACGCGGGATTCGCACTTTCCCGCCGCCTCTACGACTGACTATTAATCAAACCGGACATTTCACTTGTTCTCAAAAGCGGACATTTCTACTTGCTACCGACACTGACGGTTGGCGGGTGACTCGACCGGCAGCAGAAACATGGAGATCTCTCGTCTTGATTCCTCAATGATTCCCAATTCGGCATCAATCGTGAATGCTGGAAATATCGGCGTTCGCAAATTCTTAAATTGGACGGCCGAGGAAAGCATTCGGATCTGAGCCGAATCTCTGCGAAAGCCCGCAGCGCCTGAGGAAGTCTGCAAAGCGCTTATCTCCCCGGATGGGATCCCATTTGGGATCGATGGTCAGGAAGACGGCATGCACGTCGCGCACGTCGTAGCATTGCTCCAGCCATTGAAAGGCCTGATCATACTGGCAGAGTCCCGCGTGAACGAGTGCCATGGCGTACGGCGGGACATACCGTTCCTTTGAGATGGAGATCATTGTGTTGATCACGTCAAGGGATTCTTCTGTGCGCCCGGAGCGCGCGAAAATGTAGCCACGCAGCGCGATGACCTTGGAATTGACGCCGAATTTACCCGGATGGTTGAGCGCAGCAAGCGCGAGCTCGTACTCTCCCAATTCAATGTAGACCTGCGCAAGATGGACCCGAGCGATCCAGAATTCGGGGTCCACGACGATCGCCTGCCGTGCGAATTGAACGGCCGCCGAGTAGTCTCGCGCGGCAAATGCGATTTGCGACGAGAGGGACTGATGCATCACGTAGAGCGGATCCAATTCGCGGGCGCGACGGATGGCTGCCTGAGCTTCTTCATGCACGCCCATATGAGAAAGAGCAACGCCGAGCATGCGATGCGCGAGCGGATAGCTGGGGTCAAGCTGAACAGCCGTGCGATAAGCTGCCTCAGCGGCGGTCCATTCCCAGTCGAGCCAAAACTTAAGAGAACCGAGTGAGGTCTGCACCTCGGCGAGATCCGGTTCGGCTGTCAAGGCTTTCATGGCGGCTTCGCGAGCGCGGGGCCAAAGCGCCTGGGGCGGCGCATCCCCATTCACCGGCCCGGACGTATAGCAGTCCGCAAGCCCCGACCAAGCGAGCGCGTAGTTCGGGTCGAGGTCCGTGGCGTGAGTGAAGTATTCGATCGCCTTGCGAGTCGTCGGAGGGCTGAGTTGCTGCCAAAAGTGCCGCCCATGAAGATAGAGGTTGTAGGCTTCCGGATTCTGTGTCTGACGGCGACCGAGCGCTCGGAGATGTTCCGGCGAAAGCCTTAGGCGTACTTGCTCCGCGATCGCCTGGCTCAACTCTCTCTGCAGAGCGAGCATGCTCATGGGCTCGCTGTCATAGGAGGCGGACCATATCTGGAGTTGATCGCGCACGCGAATCAGCTTGGCAGTGATCCGCAGACGTTCCCCTTCAGCGCGTAGCGAGCTCTCGACGAGATAGGTCGCATCCAGCTCCTTTCCGATTTCAGCCAGCGTTTTCACGGTGCGCTTATACGACATCACCGAGGTTCGGCCGATCACGCTGATGCGCTCTGGATCGATTTGTCCCAGCGACGAGATCGTTTCTTCCGTCAGTCCCTCTGCCAGGTATTCCCTGTCACTGCCTGCCCCGATGTTTTCAAATGGCAGGACCGCGATGCGGATATGTTCAGGCTGACTCGCGACGGAGTGAATTCGAACTTCAGGGATGAAGCGGTAGCCTCGTCCCGAGACGGTTGCAATATAGCGGTGATCTCCTCGGCTCTCTCCGAGAACGCGGCGAAGCGTTGAAATGTTCTGATTAAGATTGTTTTCTTCGACGATCGTGTCAGGCCAGACCACGCGAATAAGGTCTTCTTTTTCGATGACCTTCCCAGCGCGTTTCACAAGGACATGAAGCGTTTCGAAGACCTTGCGCGTGAGCGGAATGGGCACTCCTGCGCGCGAGAGCGTCTGCTTGCCAAGATCAAGCCGATAGTCGCCGAACTCGTAGATCGCAGAGTCGTCGTTGAGCATTGAGGGATTCGCCCTTTCAGAAATCTTCAGAAAACCTTCAGGCCGGGCTAAATATTTCCTCCCAAGTGTCAGCCAGTATAAAGCGCATGCCGAGAGAACAGATGCGGCACCTGATCCCCAAGGAGGATAAAAGGCGTGAAATCAAATAGCTGGAAAACGATTCTTTCACTGGTCGTGTGCACATGCGCCATTTCGCTGGCTGAGGCGGCGGGGGCGCAGACCAAAGATTGGGATTCCGAAGCACGGAGTCTCGAAGGCAGTTGGACGGTCCAGGTAACGCAGGTGAATTGCGAAACCGGAGCCGCGTTGGGTGGCCCGTTCCTTTCTCTACTGACTTTCGCGCAGGGGGGAACCTTGGTGGAAACAACGTCGAACCCAATGTTCTTCCCTGCAGTCAGGGGTCCGGGGCACGGCGTCTGGAGTCACGAAGACCGGCGTTTGTTCAAAGCCGTTTCCGTCGCGTTCATCACCTTGAACGGAGCACTCGCGAGCACCCAGACAATCAGCCAAACCCTCGAACTGGGAGATGACCCCAACGAGTTCAAGACCACAGCAGCATCGGTGATAGTTGTCCCCGCAGCAGGGGGACCGACGATTAACGGGTGCGCAACCGCTACGGGAAAACGAATGGAATAGCCGGAACCTATCGTGCTGTTTCCGTGTAGACGGTGATCTCGAAACACCCAAAAGGGAGACTGGTACCGGCCAAAGAGCATGGCGGCCCGGAGGCCGAATACAGGCACCCAAACCGCCTTCCAGAGGAGAACGAAAATGACGCCCCGCGCCGCAGTTCTACACAAGGTGATCGCTTGTCTCGCCATCACATCCGGCCTTCAGTGCGGGGCCGTCCTGTCACGCACCGATGTATTCCGGACCAACATAACTTCTCTCACTCCACAGGAAGAAGGCCTGTTTCTTGCTGCCAGCCTTGCGACGATAGCGCTTCTGCTCGCCATTCGTGTCGCATCCAAATTCGGGGCTGCAAGTTCCTCTTGGGTGGCCCCGAGCTTCTCTATTCCGACTCCCGATGACAATCGCCGGAGCCTGCTCCATGCAGCGCCAACGAAATCTCCTGGGTTCGCCATCGACCGCGCATCCATGCGATCCAAGGGGTTCGGTGGCGACTTCTTCTCAGCCGCTCCTCTCAAAGGCCAGCACGAGGGCGGTGTGCTCGTCGTGGTCGGCGATGTAAGCGGCAACGGCACTCGAACCGCCATGGCAGTTTTCAAGTTGGTCCAGGCGATCGACGCCCTGGCTCAGAAACTTAGCTCGCCAGGCGATTTGCTCGCCCAGCTCAACAGCAGGATTCAGGGGCATTTGCAAGGTGAAACAGCAACCTGTCTCGCTCTTCGACTCGCCCCCCGAGGCCGCTGTACGGTCGCCAGCGCGGGGCATCCGTCGCCGATCGTGAATGGCCACGAGCTTGCATTGGAAAGCGCCCTCCCCCTGGGCATACTGCCCGAACAGGTATACCCTGAAGCACACTTCACTCTTGGCGAGGACGATTTCCTGGCGCTCTACACCAATGGATTGTCAGAGGCCCGTAATCATTCGGGTGAGTTATTTGGATTTGGCCGTTTGGAGACCCTGTTTGCGTCGAGACCGTCTGCACGGGAGGCTTCGCAGAAGGCAATCGAATTTGGCCAGAGAGACGACGTTACGGTTCTGACCGTGACCCGTTTGAGAACAGTCGAAGCACATGCTGCTGAATCAACCTCGGCGCCAGTCTAACCACCTCGTAACTCAGAGCTGATCCCGATTTGCCTTGCGGGCTTCCTGGCAACGGTGGTCGGCTACTCCCCGAGGGACGCACCACAGACCTGTGCGACCGACCGGATACATTCGCGCAGACCTACATGTCACTTTCATTTTTCGCTAGCAAAACGGCGGCGAACCATACATCCGAGTTGGGTCAACCGACCAGAATCTGAGGAGCCCATCAACTATCGACAGCTCCCTGCCGGTGCACCGGGAGATCCACCTTCCTTGGCCAATGGGATCGGAACCCTGTAACCAGCCCACCATCTTCACCGTAATTCTGATCGAATCCAAATCCCAAAGAACATCAAGGAGAGCCTCGAATGAGCAGGACGGTCATCTACGTTACAAGCACAGCGATTCTCGTCTTGGAGATCACGGCGGGTGCTTTCATGGACCTTGCGCACCTTCCCTATGTTGTACAGGACGTCCGCTCCATCGGATATCCAATCTATGTTTTGTACATTGTCGGGGTCTGGAAGGTCCTCGCAGTCGGTGCGCTGCTCTGGCCGAAGTTCCCTCGACTCAGGGAATGGGCCTATGCAGGGGTTTTCTTTGAGATGTCCGGCGCGGTTGAGTCTCATGTCCTGGCTGGCGATCCCGTCAGCAAATATGCCGCGCCGCTGGTTTTCACCTTTCTCACGTTGGTGTCCTGGTGGTTTCAGCCGGACCGGGAATCGCCGTGGATCCGCCGATCGGCGAGCTGATCATTAGGGTTGCATTTCCCGCCATGGTTATCATGACGCTTCCTGCCCGTGGCGAAAATTGCCGCAATCTTCTTGCCCAATGCGAGCTGTCAGCGGTTCGTCGTCAAATCTCCCTTAACCCGAAAATCATGATGGGAACCGAGCCAAACCGAAATGCATTATGTCGCTAGGCAAATCGGCGGCCCGGTGGGATCACCCGGAGAACGTCGCCGATCGCCGATGCATTAGAGCAGCGATTCTAAAGCCTGTGAATTGTTCAAGGCGTTTTGGACCGCCCAGGTTCAGAAGAACCGCCGTTTGCCGATGCTTCCGGTGGCAAGGATTCCCTGCATTCCCCCTGCGCTGGTCACCACGGTATCGATCTCGTCCCCACCATACACCACAACGAATGCCGCCGCTACGGGTGGGCGGCCGTCAGTGAAGTTCAGGGTGAATGTACCGGTGCAATTCGGGCTCACGGCGTATGTGCCGGTTGCAGGAGTGTGAGAAAAGTCGGCGACGATTTCGCCGTCGATAGTGACGGTGTCGATCTGGGTGAGGCTGCCCTTGCCGTCGAATTCGGTCAAGGCGACACCAACCTGTTGGCCGGTGGGCCCCATTCCGCCCAGTTTTGTGCCTTGAACCGTGAAGCCATAGGTGCCCCGGATTAGTTCGTTAGTGCATAACCTCGAGTCGCTCTGGGCCGAAGCTGCGCAGATTCCGAGACTAGCGAAAACCAGCAAATTCATAAAGCTCAACGTCGATTTCATGTCTCCTCCTTGTGAAGATGGGTGCGCGTGATTGGCCGGGGTATGGATCAGTGCCCGGTGATCCCGCCGAATATGCAACGGATAACGCCGCGATATCGCGAAATCAAATGACTTGGCCTAGATCAGACCTGACTTGTTAACCCTCGAAGAAAGACTAGATTGTCAACTTTCCTGAACTGGAGTCTCGGGCTAAGATAGGTTCCACACGAGGCGTCGGACAATGCCTGCTGCCCATTCAGGTCGAAGGTTCAGGAGCGGTCTCTTCGAGATTGATCTCGGGAACGGCCTTATATCACGCAATGGCCGAGAGGTGCCGCTCCAGGAGCAGCCCTTCCGCGTGCTCGAAATGCTGATCGAGCGCCCCGGGGAGCTGGTAGCGCGCGAAAGCCTGCAGACGCGACTGTGGCCAGCCGATACCTATGTGAGCTTCGACGAAGGTTTGAATACGGCGGTCCGCAAACTAAGGGTTGTTTTCCAGGACTCGGCCGACAATCCCCGCTTCATCCAAACAGTCCCCAGGAGAGGGTATCGCTTCATCGGTCCGGTCACGGAGATCGTAGAAGAGACCGAACCGCAGAAGCCGTACGTTACGGCACCGGTCGAGTTGGACACTCGAGAGGCACCGGACGCATTGACAACAGCGGCAGGCCACGAGTCCCCGCAGACGAAAGCGGAAGTGCTTCGCGCGAAACGCGGAAGGGGCTTTATCCAGTGGGTCGGGGCAGCCGCAGTTGCGATCGTGGTCCTGGGCGGACTGGCTTATGTCCTCCGGGCTCGTTCCCGCCAGTTTGTTCCAGCTCGCGCCCGGAGCATGCTCGTGGTTCTGCCCTTTCAAAATCTGAGCGGTGACCCGGCGCAGGATTATTTCAGCGATGGCCTGACTGAGGAAACGATCACAGATCTTGGCCAATTGAGCCCTGGTCATCTCGGGGTGATTGCCCGAACATCCTCGATGGCCTACAAGCACACCAACGAGACCATCGGACAGATCGGCCGGGAGCTCAATGCCAACTACGTTCTTGAAGGCAGTGTCCGGCGCGAGACCGGACGGGTGCGCATCAGTGCACAACTCATCCGCGTGAGCGATCAGACCCACCTTTGGGCGCAGTCGTACGACGCCCGAAACCTGGGCGACCTAATCGACGTACAAAGCGCAATTGGAAGAGCAATTGCCGAACAAGTTCAGGTTCAGGTTGCTCCGCAGTATCAGGCGGACAACGCGCAACTGCATGCACAGAATCCGGCCGCTTACGACCTCTATCTGCAGGGGCGCTTCTACTGGAACCAAAGAACTCCGGCGGCACTGCGCAGAAGTATAGAGTTCTTCAAGCAGGCAATCGCCGCCGATCCCAATTCTCCCCAGGCCTATGCCGGCCTTGCCGACGCATACAACATCGGCAGTATCATCGGCGCTCTGCCCTCCAAAGAGAGTTCGCCCAAGGCTCGAGCGGCAGCTACCCGAGCCCTCGAACTCGATTCATCGCTTGGCGACGCCCACGCGGCGCTTGCGATGGAGAAGTCTCACTACGATTTCGATCTTCCGGGAGCCAAGGCAGAGTTTCAAAAGGCCATCGAGCTGAACCCGAATTCAGCCTACGCACATCTGTTTTATTCGGGTGGCTACCTCATGCCCATGGGATTGCGGATCGAGGCCATTGAGGAGATGAAGAAAGCTGTCGAGCTCGACCCGCTGTCCCTGCCCATCAATAATTTTCTAGGCGAGACCTACGTGTTGGCCGGCGATTATCCTGACGCGTATCAGCAATATCAGCACACCATCGCGATGAACCCGAACTTTCCGCTCGTTCACGCTTATATGGCGGATCTCCTTGAGTTGATGGGGAGGTTCGACGACGCCATTCGCGAACGCGAAAAGACCGCGCTTCTTTCCGGCGAAAGCGAACAGGAATCCGCTTACAAAGCGGCTCGCCTGACAGGGGCACTGAAGGGCAGCGGTGTCGCCGGCTTCTGGAAAGAGCAAGTGGCCCAGGACCTTCGTGCCAAGCAGACGTTCAGCGGCGGATATGACGCTATCGCCCAGGATTACGCATTGGCCGGGCAAAAGGACCTGGCCTTCCAATGGCTGGAGAAATCGATGGAAGCACGGGAAGGTCAGGAACTTACTCTGCTCGCGGTGGACCCTATGTGGAACAACCTTCACGGCGATCCCCGGTTCTCGAATCTTCTTCGTCGCATCGGGCTGGCCGATGTAGCTCCCGCTCAGCATCAGAATTGATCGCCATCCCACGTCGATCGATTCGCGAGTAATCCTGAGATCGCGTTACGGACCCTCTATGCGTGCATCGGACTTCGCTGAGAAGGCTGGTGTCGGTTGACCAACCACTGATCGCACGCAGCACATTGAGATCCCGGTCGGGTGGTGGCCGAGCCCAGCTGCTGCGCAAACTGCTGGTGGGCAGCGCGCACTACATCCTGGGCCCGTTCGGGCCGGACACAGACTTACGACGCTTCGGAATTAAACTCTGCCGGCGTGGAGGGAAGATCGCCAAGAAACGAACATCCGTCGCAGTGGCGCGAAAACTTGCCGTCTTACTGCATCGGCTTTGGTCGAGCGGGGAAGTCTATGAGCCCCTGGGTCACGCAATTCCAAGGACGATAACCCAATCGGCCGCTGCGTAGAGATAACACAAATCTGTCTTATTCGTTTCGAGACAATCTGCTTTTCGAGGTTGATTGACAAACATCCACCGCCTTGTTCGGACGACTGCAGGTCACCCCCCGATCCTTTAGAGATCGCCGGTTAGATGGCAGCGCCCCAACAACCCAGGTCCATCACAACGATGATGGGCCTGGGCTTGAAATCGGACCCCAAATTGCACCGGGCTCGCAGTGGCTCATCAGAGTGCGGATAGAAGGCAGGCAACGTGGGTGGCGTCGGTACAACCTCGGGAGCAATGGTCGATGAGCCAATCAGACTATATCTGTGGGACAACTCCCACTCCAATAAGGAACGAAGCCGAACTGAAAATACGTTCCGCTTCGTTCCCCGATCCCAGTGTCGAAAGGTGGTGAACAGCGTCAAGGGTCAAGATGAACGTCCTGGCGGACGCCCTTGACTGTTACCACCTCTTGCGGAAAGTTCCATCGTCAGACTAGAACGGCCGCCACGTCGGCCTTGACTTTTTTGACCTTCTCATAGAAGGGGGTAATACACCCGAAGCCGCGCCGAAGCATTGGATTGCATTCGAGAAGCCGACTTCTCCCAATTTCGTGGCGAAGCCTAGATAAATGCCGAACTGCGGTTACCTATGCGGCTTCGGTGAATGCATCGGCGATTTAGAATCAGATTGACGGCTGAACAACGGAGGAGGAACTAACGCCGGGTCCCTGCGACTGTTCGTGAGAACCAGGAACGCCTTCGGCTCCCCACGTATGCGGTCGACGCGGTGGACCGACCTCACGTGGCGGCCCTTCAGTGCTGCCGATTAGACTCAGCCACAAGCCGCCCGGCGCCATTGCGGCGGCGACTCGTGCCGCAAACGGCTGTCTTTCGCCTGAGTCATCGAACAAGTGAAAGCAACCCCGATCAAATACGAAATTGAACAGACCAATGGGAGATGGCCCGGCGAGAAAATCAAATTTAGCGAAGCTGCAGCGCAGAGCGCCTGCCCTCCAACTTGGCTTGGGCTCTTTCGACAGCCAGAGGCGAGATATCAACTCCGAGTACGTTGGATGAGTCGCCAGCGCAGATCCTGTGAGCCAAGCTTTGGTCATCAATGGATTGAGGAGACTTGCATTATGCGGCACTTTGTTTTCACATTGTTCGTAGCCTTCTTGGTGCTTGAACCGGCCCGGGTGGAAAGTGCGAGTCAGCACGACCATGAGTCAGGTCCATCGGACCGAATGGGAACTGTTCATTTCGACACGTCCTGTAGTCCTGAAGTGCACGACGAATTCGATCTTGCAGTAGCAACGTTGCATTCATTTGGCTACCGGAAGTCGGCGCAGTTATTTGCCGACGTCCTGAGCAAGGATCCTAAGTGCGGCATCGCAGAGTGGGGCATTGCGATGAGCCACTACCGCCAACTGTGGGATCCGCCGACCGGGGACGATCTGAGGATTGGCCTGGAGGCCGCTCAAAAGGGTTTGTCGATAAAACCGACGACTCAGAGGGAACGGGACTATCTGGGCGCCATTCTGAGTTTCTATCAAGGTGCAGGCTCAGAAAGTCATAATGCCCGTGCCAAACGATATGAGAGTGCGATGGAGTCGCTGTACAATCGGTATCCACAGGACACCGAAGCGGCCATCTTTTACGCCTTGTCCTTGATCGCGAATGCTCCCCTCAATGACAAGACTTATGCGAATCAGAAGAACGCGACCCAAATCCTCGAACCGATCCTAAAGCAGCAGCCGGAACATCCGGGCCTCGCACACTACATCATCCATGCCGACGATAATCCGGCACTGGCGCAGCTCGCCTTAAGTGCGGCGCAGCGCTATTCCCTGATCGCACCAGACTCGCCTCACGCCCTTCATATGCCCTCTCACATTTTCACCAGGCTTGGTTTATGGGAGGAATCCATTGCCTCAAACCTGGCCTCGGCCGCCAGCGCGCGCAAACAAGAGCTGGCCGGTGACGAGTTACACGCACTGGACTATCTGGTCTATGCGTATCTGCAAACTGGGCGCATCGCTGAAGCCCGCAAACTGACCCAACAACTTCCCGTTGTCGAAGCGGGCGATGCGGCCAGATATGCCGGGCTCTACGCAACAGCCGCCATACCAGCCCGGTATTGGATCGAGCGACAGGAGTGGGGCGCTGCCGCGACGCTCCCTTTGCCTTTGCAAAACTCACCAGAGGATCCATATGCGTCGACTGAGGCGACTCTTTATTTCGCCCGAGCACTTGGCGCTGCAAGGTTCGGGGACATCAACGCGGCGCAGGCGGCAATGAAACCGCTGCTCTCTTTGCGCGACGCGCTCGCGAAGGGCGGCGACGGCGATGCGGTCCAGGTAAATATTCAATTGAAGATTGTGACCGCCTGGATCAAGTGGGAAGAAGGTTATCATAGTGCGGCCTTGCAAGAGATGAGAGTGGCCGCGGCGATGGAAGATGCAACCGACAAATCGCCTGTTAGTCCGGGTTCCATTGCTCCTGCGTCGGAGATGCTGGGCGATATGCTGCTTTTGGCCAAGCAGCCGAAGCTCGCGTTGGAGGCCTATGAATCGGCCCTGAAATCTACCCCGGGACGCCTCAGAGCGGAATACGGCGCCGCTGTTTCTGCCCAGGAGGCAGGAATGCGGCCTGCCGCGGAGCAGCATTACCGCAGGCTTCTTACAAACTGCAGGCGCGCCGATTCAGATCTTCCTGAACTGGCGCGGGCTAATCAGTTTTTCGGAAAAGACTAGGCCTCGGCGACGGAGGCGATTGACACCCGCACGCCAGGGTTTCGAACGGGTAACTTCGCACCTCGTCCCGCAGGTGGGTTCGACGGAAACCACTTTATCCACTCTTCATTCATTCCAGTGAAGTGCGTGCCGGGTTCGAAATGGACCGCAGCTTTCAGCGCAAGATTGTCATGAGTTCCCCGAGTTCGATCGGAAAGTTGAGTTGTGTAAAACTGGGTAGAGCACTGTTTCTCTGTAGCTGCTCCCAAAAAGCCGACGCACTGAATCGGGAACGCAATTGAGTTCTAATGCGACGGAATCTCGAGAAGCTT
>Ga0187863_10002034_pt1 | contig 15663 bp, 15 predicted proteins | sample June2016WEW_11_1_FD_132975 | JGI IMG/M metagenome (GOLD analysis project Ga0187863, IMG submission 132975) | Peatland microbial communities from SPRUCE experiment site at the Marcell Experimental Forest, Minnesota, USA - June2016WEW_11_10 | ecosystem: Environmental > Terrestrial > Soil >... | reverse complement strand
TCGGGGTCGCGGTCGCGGGTTCTGGGGCTATGGGCGGACAAGACCCGGACAAGGGCGGCCCGGGTCGGTAGAGTGGGCGCAAGAAGGCAGCCGGATATGAAAAACCTCACCGATCGATTGCAGGGGCTCGCGGCACGACTGCGGGAGCGTGCGCGCGGTCGCCGCGCGAACGTGCCAGCGCAACGATCGGGGCCCGAGCCCGTCACGTACGTGCGGCAGCTGATGACCGGCAATCCGCGGGCCTGCGGACCGGCCGACACGGCTCATGACGCGGCGCGGATTATGTGGGACACCGATTGCGGGTGCGTGCCCGTGGTGGACGCGGACGGACGCGTCGTCGCCATGATCACCGACCGCGACATTTGCATGGCGGCTTACACCCAAGGCAAGCCCCTCGGAGAGATCCCCGTCTCGAGTGCCGCGTCGCGCTCCCTCGTGGCGGCTCGCGAAGGCGATACGCTTCAAACGGCCTTGGACGCAATGCGGCATGCTCGCGTCCGGCGCCTGCCGGTGATCGATGCGGGCGGTCGACCGGTCGGCGTTCTGTCGTGGAGCGATCTCGTGCGTCACGTGCATCTCGGCCCGCGCGGCAGCGGGGGCGAAGCCGAGCGCCTCACGAGCACGTTCGCAGCCATCTGCGAACGCAAGCGCGCAGACCTTTCCTGAGGGCTCCAGCGTCCGACGCAACGACTTCCGGCTGCAGCGTCCGTGGCGAGATCCAACGCCGCGGAGCGGCTAAGGCGCGACAAAGCGGGGTCCGCGGCGGCCGCCCCCGGCTTTCGGTCCCGCGCCCCCCGTGGGGTGCGTCCACCGCACGCGGTTCCAGCGGCGATGGGATGGGTCGATCGTTCCAGCTCCAACGTCTTGATCCAGTTCGGCGCAATCCATCCGCGCCCGGCTCTTGGAAAAGATGGCGGCTCTCCCGGAATGACCCGAGCAATGCGGGCTTGAGCTCTTTTGCCGGGCTATAGGTACTCAATGCGCATGGTGAACACGCGGCGGCTCATATCAATTCTTCCATGGTTAACGCTCGCGGCCCCGATGGCCTGCTCGAGCGGGCAGCAGGGCAACAATACGGCTCCGGCCGGGACCGGTGGCAACTCGACGGCAGCGTCCATTCCAACTTCGACCGGCAGCGGCAGCGGCAGCGGCAGCGGCAGCGGCACGGGCACGGGCAGCGGGTCCGGGTCGACGGTTGTTGCGCCCCCGAACTCGTCGGCGAGCGGTGGCAGCAGCAGCAGCAGTGGCGTGCCCGCCGGCACTCAGGCCGGGGTTCCGTGCGGTGGCTCGCTATGCGCCCTCAATGCGTGTTGCCAAACGGGTACCAGCACCCCCGTGTGCGGTGCTCCGACGGACGACGGAGGTCTTGGCCCAGGCGCCTGTGCGGCGGACCAACAGCAGCTCTGCCTGACCGACGACGACTGCCAACAGAGCGCGACCCTGCAGTTTTGCGTAAATGGATTCTGCGCCGCGACCGCCCCGGAACAGGGCGACGCGAGCGTCGGAACCGTTCCTCCCATCACGGACGGGGGCGTGGGCGGCGGCGGGACGGGGGTGGACTTTGACGGGGCGCCCTTCACGGCCCCGACCGACACGGGTGCGATTCCGACAGGCTATCCGGCGCCGACGGCGGCGAACTTCGCCAAGTGCCAGACGGTCACGATGAGCTCGACAGCATGCACCGGCCAGGACGCGGGCGACACCTGCATCGAATGCCTCTTCGGAGGGAGCACGTACGACAACACGGTCGATCCTCCGGGTACGGCGACCGCCGTCAGCGAGGCCGGCAACTACGCGGTGACGGTGACCATCGGAGGTGCCGCCGCCGGCTCGACCTACGTCAGCACCGAGTCCGAGCGCGGTCTTTTGGCGCCGGTGACCACAACGGCCGGGCAGTCCTTGACCTACTCCTTCGCGGTCAACGTTCGAAGCATGGAGGGGCAGCCCAACCACGCCGGCGGACCGGGTGGTTACCCCGGGCTGGACTTGTTCTTCTCCGGCCCCGCGGCGACGCCTCCGCAGGTTTCCGCCATCGGGTACAGTCTGCTCACGGCGACGCCGCCGATCGTCGTCTACATTGCGAGCGACTCGACCGCATGCGACCAGACCGGGGGCGCGTTCGGCGGCTGGGGGCAAATGCTTCCGGAGTTCTTCGCGCCTCCGGTCGCCGTCGCCAACTACGCAAACAGCGGAGCGAGCTCCGCGGACTTCATCGGAAACCCCGACCTTTGGGGAGGCATCACCTCGCATTGGAAGGCGGGGGACTTTGTTCTCATCCAATTCGGCCACAACGACAAGACGATCACCGACGCGCAGGTCGAAACGAACCTGGAGAAATACGTCGAGCAGGCCAAGGCGGCGATGGTCACGCCGATTCTGGTATCGCCTCCCGCCCGCGTTCAGTTCGGCAACGGCACCACCGACGGTCCGCAAACGAGCCTTCACGAGGCGTCGGCAGCCGGGGCGGCCATGGTGGAAAACGTCGGCTACGTCCCGCTCACCGACCTGTCCACGGCCTGGTACAATACGCTCGGCTCTCAGGCGGCGGCATTGAAGTTCCACGCGAATGATTCGGACGCGACGCATACGAACTTGGTCGGCGCCGCGAAGCTCGCCAGCCTCGTGGCGGGATCCATCAAGGCTCAGAATCTGCCGCTGGCTAAATACTTGAGATAGGGGGGTCGCCACGTCATGTCTGCCTTGGAGGGTCCCCATGCGTTCGAGCGGATCCGGCCCTCCAGGTCAGGTCGCCGCATCCGTGGCCTTTCCCGGGGACGCGCCTGCCTTGCTCGTAGCGGAAGGGGCCTCGATCGGGTGCTGCGCCCAATGAGCGTGCGGTCGAAGGTCGCTGCGAACGCGTGGGCTGTCATCTTCCTCGCGGGCTGCAGCCCAGGCTCCCAATCTTCGGCCGCGGGCACGGTGGGCGGTGGGAGCGATGTGCTTCAACACCACACCCACGCCTCACGCGATGGCGTCACCCCCGACGCGTCCATGAGCAAGGCGGTGGCGAGCGCGCTCAAGCTCGACCCCACGTACGCACCCGCGATCACCGGCAACGTTTACGCCCAACCGCTGTACGTCGCGTCGGGAACCAAGGGCAAGCCGACCCTCATCATCGCCACGGAGAGCAATCACGTCGTCGCACTCGATCCCACGACGTCCGCGGCCCCGTTCTGGGACCAGACGTACGGAACACCCGTCTCCGGCGTCTCGACCGCCCTCGGCTGCGGCAACATCGATCCGCTCGGAATCACCGGAACGCCCGTCGTGGACCCGACTTCGCATGCGATTTACTTCGACGCGATGACTCTCGCCAATGGCGCTCCGGCGCACCTGATTCACGCTGTGTCGATCGACACCGGACTGGATCTGCCCGGATGGCCGGTCGCTGTCGACGGCGTCACCGGCTTCACGTCGAAGACCCAGAACCAGCGGGGGGCGCTTCAGCTGCTCAACGGCGTAGTGTACGTCCCATACGGCGGCCACGACGGGGATTGCAACACGTACTACGGCTGGGTGGTCGCCGTGCCGGTCGCGGCACCGAGCACCCTCAGCGGGTGGTCGGTGGGTTCCATGCAAGCCGGGGCCAGCCGGGGTGGGATTTGGGGGGTAGGCGGCGTCGCGTCCGACGGGACGTCGCTCTTCGTCTCGACCGGCAACACCACGAACGCGGGAACGACCTGGAGCGGCGGTGAAGCGGTCCTTCGACTCACACCCCCGACGCCCTCCTTGACGGCCGACAGCGCCCACGCCTTCTACCCCACGGCGTGGATGAACTACGACGCGAACGACGTCGATCTTGGGGGTGCCAATCCGATCCTCTTCGACATGCCAACGGCTCCGATTCCCCATTTGGCCGTAGCCCTCGGCAAAGACGGCATTCTCTATTTGCTCAATCGAGACGATCTGGGGGGTGAGGGCAATGCCCTCTCGACGACGAGCGTGGCCTCCGATACGGGCCCGGCTTCCGCCGGGGCGCTCAACGGGGCGGGTGCGGCCTACACTACCGCCAAGGGCACGTACATCGCATTTCACGCCAACAGCCACGCCCCCGGCCTCGTGATCGCGGGTTGCCCGAGCGGACAGACGGGTGGCAACGTCGGCGTGGCCCAAGTCAGTGCCACCCAACCTCCGAAGGCAACCGTCGTGTGGTGTACTCGCGAGACCGGTCTCGGCTCCCCGATGGTGACCAACAACGGCAACGGGGACATCATCGTCTGGGACGCGAACCAAAGCCTCTACGGGTACGACGGCGACACCGGCACAAAGGTCTTCGACGGATCGAGCGCGCCTCTTCCCAGTGCGATGCACTATTTCAATACCCCCATCGATGCGGCCGGAAACCTCGTGGTCGCTACCTCCGCTCCCGGCGGCGTCTCGATCTTCCGTCCCTAGTCTCAGGGCAAAGACGGCCGACAACCCAGTGAACGGTACATAGAGAGTGAGATCCGCCAGAGGCCGGTAGAGAGCGATCCGTCTCCCGTCCGGTCCTTGAACTGTCGTCGGGTGTCCGCCCAGGCCTTGAGGCCGCACACGAAGGCGGCCCGCCGCAAGGTCCAGTCTCACGGCGCTCGCCGCCCGCGCACCGAGCGAAGCGAGCGATGTCCGCGTGCGCGCCGAACCAGGCTCAGGGCAACGAGCGCTGCGATGGCCATTTCCGCCGAAAGGCCCCACCCCGCAGAACCCGGAAGGCCTTGAACGGAGCAACCAAGTTGGGGGCTGGCACGGCCGCCGGGCGAGCACTGGCCGTCGTCAATGGCCGTACCGTCCGGGATGATGCAGTCGTTTGCGGGCGAATTGGGATCGGTCCCGTTTCGGAGCTCCTCGATGTCCGGAATGCCGTCTCCGTCGCTGTCCACGCGATCGCTCTCGTCGGCGTCGAGCGCCGGCGTCAATGTCTTGCGGCTGCCCGTCAGTCCTCGTGCGCGCATCGACCAGGCAAAGGGCTCAATGGCGGTTCCGTCGCCCGTCTTGCCGTACTGGTGGCAGATGCTGCAGGGCGGTTGGTAATTCAGGCCCACGTCCGATTGGATATTTCGCGGAAGACTGCGCGATGCGTGCGCACTCGGCGCGCTTGCGAGAAGAGCGACCACCCCGTACGGCACAATTCCGAGCGCTCGCGACCGCATGCCACGACTCCCTTACAAATAGACGTGCAACTGCGTGAGAACCGACGTCACGGGAATCGCCACGACGCCTTCGGCCATGCTGCGGTACATGAAATCGAAGCGCACGTCGGCGTGGGGCAGAAAAAACCAGTGGACTGCGGCCCACGCCCCCGCGCTCGACTTGGGCGCGACGCCACCGGGCGACAGCGACTCACCGGTCGCGATCAGGTGCAGTCCCTGGATCGGCTCGACGTCGGCCTGCAGCATGCTCACGAAACCGAGCGAGCTGGCGGCGTCGGTTGGCGAAGTGGTGTTCGCAACGACGTCTCCTTCGCCCAAGACGACGAGTGCTTTGAAGGGAGAGGCGCGGACGTAAAGACCATGTGCTTGGCGGGTATTGGGGACGCCGAGGTCGATGTCCTTTTCTGCGTGCGTCACGAGACTCGAGATGCCCACGGCAAGGCGCGGGGTCGGCGCCATTTCGAAAAGCCCCGCGTAACCGCGCTCGCGGAAGGCATCGGGTGTGATCTGATAGTTTCCGAGAATCGCCATGAGCGTGCCGCGCCACAGCGAGCCGGTGTAGTCGAACGACACGCCGTGTTGCTGCTCGTCATTGATATCGGTTCGCGTCGTGGCCCGCACCCAGAACGGGTGCTCGATGGATCGAATGCCGAACGGCAGGTTCATGCGTCCTGCGCGGACCATGAAGGCATCGTCATCCCACGCGTAGCCCGCCCAGTGCTCGCGCGAGACGAAGGGGCCGGCAATCGAGGCGAGCGACCCCTGTGTGCTGATCGCTCCGGCGCTGACCGACGCACGGAACCCTCCCGCCCGGATGCCTGCGCGCAGATCCCCCTCCATGAGGATGAGGCTCGTCGAGGCCGGCGCGCCGTCCGCGTGGACCGTCAGCACCGCGGGGCGGAGGCTGCCACCCAGGAGCAGCCAATCCGGCGTGGCGAACAATCCCCAGAGGAAGTCCTTGACCTTGCCCGGCTCCTCCACCTCGCCCGAGCCGTAGTGCGTGCGAAGCAGCGTCTCGCCCTGCGCACGCCCGTACTCCGTGAGCAATCCCGCGCCGTCGGGGTCGACATGGCAAGCAGAGCAGCCCGCGTACTCGTGCCGAACCATCCAGGCGTACCCAGCGGCATTCTTGGTGAGCAAAACCGTGAAGATGAGCGCAAGGGCGCCGACGACGGCGCGCAGAAGGTCTCGGACCATTCGGGATCGACGTGTACGATTTTGGCGGGGTCGCGTGGGCCTTATCGCGGCGTGCCGTCGCGGCATCGGCCCATGGCGCTGCGTACCTCGGCGTCGGGCGAACCGTCGTTCCAGGCGCTCACGATCGCGCGCGCCTTGGGGCAATCACCGCGCTGGCTCGCCGCGCGTGCAATCAGGATCGCAGCCTCCTTACGATGGAACGAATCGGGAAACGCAGCCAGGTGCTGCTCGGCAGCCAATGCCGCGGCATCGGTCCGACCGGCGCGGGCGAGGGCAACGGCCTCGAGGAAGGACGCGTCCTGTGCTTGTAGCGTCCGCGGCTCCGCCAGGACGAGGGCGTGGAACGCGGCAGCGGCCCGGTCGAATTGACCTTGCTGCATCCATTGGATGGCCGCCGTGTAGGCGGCTACGTCGTCGGCTCCCGGCGTGTCCCCCACCGACGTCTCGGTCCGCGGCGCAACGACCGGCGCTCGGGCTGGACCGGCGGCGACCCGGAACGCCGAAGCTGACCCATTCGGCGGCGCCGGGACATTCCAGGCCTCGCCGGCAGTCAGGCGCGTCGTGCCGCGACCGCGGATGCGCAGCTCGACCAGGCCCTCGTCGACGTGCACGCGGGTCGTGGCACCGTGCTCGACGATCACGTCGAACGTCGTGCCCCGAACTTCGATTTCGCCGTCGGGAAGCGCGACGAGGAAGCGTTCCCCCTCGACTTGCCGGCGCACGTGCACCCGAACGGCACCGTCTTCGATCTGGACTCGCTCGATGCCCGACTCGCGCGTTTGCGACCAGCGCGCGTTCGGCGAAGCCACGACCGATCCGGCAAGCTCCGAGGCGGGGGCCGGCGCATCCGGGGATGGCGCCGAGCCGGGTCCGATCTCGGCTTTCGGGGGCGAAGCCCCGGCGGCGGCTCCGGCCACCGTCGCCACGGCATGAGAGGCCAGGCGGGACTCCGTATGGTGCCAGACGGCGAAACATCCGAGAGCGGCAGCCATCACGGCAAAGGCCAAACGCAGTCGGCGGATCGCTCGGGTAGGAGCACCCAGAGCGACGTCTCGCAGCACGCGCGTTTGCAGCCGACGCAGAGCCAGGTCGCTCGGGGCGGGGTCCGGAAGTCGCCGAGCGATCTCTCGCAGCCGCTCGTCTCTGTCGGCCTGGTTTCGACACTCGGCACAACCTCTCAAGTGTCGCTCGAACGACTTCGCGGCGTTGGGCCCCAACCGGCCCTCGCGGTACGGGTCGATTTCCCAGAACCGGTCGCACGCGCGGCGCATCAGCCTACCCCTGCTCCTCGCAACGCCGCTTGAAGCTCGTGGCGCGCGTGAAAGAGGCGGGTTCGCGCGGTTGCGGCGGGGATCTCGAGCGCCCTCGAGGACTCCTCGATGGATAATCCCTCGAGCTCCACGAGGACGAAGACGGCGCGCTTCTTTTCGCTCAGCCCCGCGAGGGCCCGCTCCAGGACTCTCAGCTCTTGGTTGCCGCTGGCCTTCCGCTCCGGATCGGCGGTCGAGCGACCCACGACCTCGTGTGCGAAGGCGCTCAGCATGTGCCGGAAGCGGCCCACGCCCCGACGGTGTCGCAAAGCGAGACGCACGGCGATGCCGCACAGCCAGTTCCGGCAGCTCGCTCGCCCGTCGTACGAGGCGGCAATCTGCGGCAGTTTCAAGAACGTGGCATGAACGACGTCCTCGGCGTCCGAGCCGTCCGGCAGGCAGCGGCACACCGCTCGCCAGACCTCGCGCGCGTAGCGGTCGTACAGCTCACCGAGCGCGCCCAGGTCGCCGCCCGCAATCCCGAGCAACAGATCGGGGTCCTCGACCCGATCGACCCGCGTCATCGGCGTGGGCGCGCTCACAGCAGGGCTCCAGATGCACCCAGGCGCAGACCACCGGACCAGGTGGGAAAAGGCGGCGGCGGCGGCTCGCCCGCGGGGGCCCCCGCGGGCAACGCGAGGCCGGTGGGGCGGGCGAGCAGAGAGGGCACCACCCCCCCGTCGAGGATGACGGTGAGGACCCAGTGTCGGTCGACAGGCACCGCGAGACGTGCCGAGAGGTCGAAACGGAGCACGGCCTCGGTGCCTTCGATGGCCTGACTTTCGGCGCCGGCGACCGTATCGTATTCCATGCGCATGACCGCCAAGTTCGGCTCGATCCCGACGTCGATCTCGGGGCCACCGATCTTGAAGCGGCGCCCCACTCCGGCGCCGATGCTCACGTCGTTGTAGACGTCGCAGTCGATGCCTTGCTGGCCAAGGCAGGATACCAAAGCGGATCGCAGCGTCACCAACATGAGCCAGCTGTCGAAGACAATGTCGGCGCGTGCTTCGACATCGAGCACGCTGAGAGCCAAGGGCGCCGTCAGGCGAACTCCGCCCGACAGGCCGGCCCACAGGCCGATGCCGCTCGGGCGTGGGGGTGCGGTCGTCGCTGCAGTCGCCGGGGGCGGTGTGGCGGGTGGGGGTGCGTTCGGGTCGACGAGGGCGGGAACCATGGAGGACACCGGCGCAACCGGGGGCCCGGGGAGTTCCCGCGGAATCGTCATGATCAAACCGAGAACCACGGCCATCAAGCTTTCGGAATGGCGTGCGGTTCGTTCGGCGCGCCGCCCGTCGGGCGTCACGGCCACGATTCGCATCCCTTCTTCCGCCGGCTCGAGCGACAACGTCATGGGCTGACAGTCGGACGCTGGCAGCTGCGCGATCTGATTTCGGAGATCGGCGACGGCGCTCGACCACGCGGCGGTCAAATCCGCCGGGGTCACGACGCGGGCGCACGGCTCGTCTGCATGCGCGCTCGGTGCCGCGTCGAGACCGATCGCGAAGGTCGCAGCGATCACCCGTGCAAAGTCCGCACGCCTTCGTGCCATCGCGCTCCTTCGAAGGTGTAGGCCCAAAGCCGTCGGACGGAAATTGCAGAGCGAGATCTCCGGCCACCGGTTGAGCTCGATGCCCATCGCCGCGGCCATCGCGATCGGATCAGGCCCGAACCGACCGAATCCCTCGGTACCGGCCTTGGAGAGCGTTCGGATCGTCATGGCCGTTACCCTCCCTTTCTCCGCTCGGCCTGCCGCCGTTCACATGTACACACGCCGGGGAGGCCAACCTTTTTCGCTTCGCGGTCGAGAAGGTTGAGCTTGGTGGTTGCCGTGGGCCACCGATCTGGGCCCCAGGATCATGCCTTCGGCATCGACTGCAGCGCGGACTACGGGCTCAAAGCATTGCACTGTGGACGCGGTCCGAGCCGCTACTTCGACCTCGCCGTGCTCCGCTCGCCGGAGCGCGTGCTCGTGTTCGTGTTCGACGACGATCTGCACCTGCGCGAAGGACGCGGATAGGGCTTTACCGAGGCATCGGAATGGGGCTTGGGGCCATCGTGTCCGGAATGACGCACGAGGAGAGGTCGAACAGCATGAATTCGAGCGCTTTCTCCTGAGGGGACAGGTCGGTGGCGTCGCAGCCGCCCGCCGGCGGCGAGGTGTCCATCGTGGTCGGATTGCCCGCCACGTGAAGATCGCTGAACACGGCGCGGCCGCAATACGCCGGCTCACCGCCCTCGGCGGCGGCCGCCGCATTGACGGGCGTGTCGAACGAGAAATACAGCGTCCATGGGGTCGCGGTGATCCAGGGCTGCGAAGGGGTGTTCGTGGCCGCGATCTGCGCATTGTCGCGCGGCTGGTAGATGGCCAGATCGGTTGCGGCCACGCCGTTGGTCCCCAGGGCACCGACCAGTCCGAGCCACTGTTGAAGAGCGACTCCCTTCGCGAAGGGCAGCGTGCTGCCGTTGAGCGTCGTGTCGATGACGCCGGCGATCGGCCCGTTGCCTTGCCCGCCGTTCGCCGTCCAGGTCGCGAGGTTGGTCCCCCAATCCGCCGGAGCCACGTACGCTTGCACGGTGTTGAGCGGACCGCTGAACCAGGAGTAGTGGTAGTGCGACGCAAAGGCGCGGCCACCAGCATTCAAGTAGGCCTCGAGCGCCGGCGGGTTCGCATCGTACGTCTCGCCCCCCTCGCACGAGAGAAGCACGATGTCGTACGGCATGAGCTGGGCCTGGGAAGCCCACAGGGTCGTCGAGCTCGCCGGCGCGCCGGGCATGGCCGGGTTTTCCGGTCCACCGATCCCTCCACCGCGGCCGCCACGCCCCCCGGCCGCCGCCTCGCCGCCCGAAAAGATATGGACGTGGCCGGTGCCGGCGGCGCCCGCCACGTATTCCGTGGCCGGCAGGCCCATCCGCAGCATCAGACACTCGAGCGTATCCGACGCTCCCGTCGACACGGCGATGTCGGGCATGTTGTCGTTGGGTAGGGTCACGCTGCCCGGCAGCGTCAGCGACTTGTCGGGCACCGCGTTGTCGTCGCAGGCGGTGATGTTGAGGGAATACTCACGTCGCCATTTGCCGACTTGGATCACCAGCGGAACGGCGCTTCCGACCGGAACGTTGGTCAGCGTGAACGTCCCGTCGACGGCGGTCGAAGTGCTCACGACGGCGCCGCTCGGGAACAATGCGGAGCACGAGCACGCGTCGCTGCCCGTCGGTACGCCGCTCGGCAAGGCCTGCAGCGGCGTCTGCGGCACGTAGACCGAGATGTTGTACAGAGGGTTCTTGGCAGCCGGATCGTAGACGGTTCCGGAGATGGAGGTCGTGGCCCCGCCGGAGCACGTCACGTTGCACTGCAACCCGGCGGGGCACACGATATCCGCTGCGGAGGAGCCGGAGCCCCCTTGGGCACCCGTTCCACTGGCGCTCGACGGCCCGCCCGCCGTGAGCAGCGGCTGTACGGCCGCCACCGGTGCCTTCGATGCCGAGCTCTTCGAACCGGCGGCAGTGCCGGTCGAGGCCGACGGGCGCTCAAAGCCCGATGAGCTCGACAAAGGCCCGCATCCGGCCGACGCGGAGAGGCCCAAAGCGGCTGCTACGCCGACCGCCGAGAAAAAGTGCGATCTCATTGTCGAGACCTCCGGACTGTGGAGTGCATCCTGGCCGCGATAATCAGGCGCGGTTTTGAGACGAGATGCAACGCTCGCGGAACTTATTCGGGGCTCATTGCGCTCCCGGCGGCAAAATCCTTCCGCGCGCTGGTGGCGGTTGCCTTCGATGGGTTTCGGCCCTTCGCCTCTTGTTCCCCGCCGGGCGCTCCGACGTTCAAGTGAACACGCGCCCGGGTCTTGGGCAAGTACGGATATGGCTCCAGTTCATTCGGCCACAGTCCGGAAGCGACTCACGGTACTCCGCGACGGGACCACGGAAGCGTGCGAGATGGTCTTCTGCGAGCACGTGTTGCGGTCCGTGCCGGTGCTGCGGTGCGAAGCCTGCCCCTTTGCCGCTTCCGAGTCTCAGGACGGCGCTTGCCCCGTCTGTGCCGGTGGAGTCGACTGCGCCGGTTCCGTCCTGCCCATCGCTCGGAATCCGATCGGCTCGAGCTTTCCTCCAGCGGTCGCGGCCGCTCTGCCGGTGGGCCTTGCCCTTGTAGGGCCGGTCGTATGCGTGCAGGACGAGTTGCCTTGGGCCGGCGTGGCGCGCTCGCCCGTGCTCTCGGAAAGCCTTTCTGGCGTTCCCGTGGTGAATGGCGCGGGCGCGCTCGTCGGGCTTTTGCCAGCGGCTTCCATCGCGCTGGCGGGTTGGAATGCGGCGGCCCCGCAAACCTCCTTTGTGGCCGATCACGCGATGTCCGCCGCAACCATCCACGAGGTCGAGAGCTTGGGCGACGCATTCGCCAAGATGGGCCAATGCCGCCTGAGGGAGCTCACCGTGATCAGCGACGGACTGGCGGTCGTCGGCATACTCCGTGACCTGGATGCGCTGCGTTTCGTGGCCCATGTCGCACGCACGGGCGCCCGACCAAGGCCCGAACGCGCGGCCTGATCCGATCGACTCAGCGGCGGCCCGCGCGCAAGAGTCACGATTCACCGCGATCGCGCGACCTAAGGGAGCACGATTCTCCCGGGCGCCCCGTTGGCACCGTCTTGCGTGTGACAGGAGTTGCAGTCGCCGGTCGTCTGCGGCGTCGTCATCGAAATCGATTTTCCATTGTACGTGACCGTCGCGGTAAACGGGGTGACGAGCGCCTTCGACGAGTTGAAATTGCCGACTGTGTTGGGCGTGAGCGTCGTGGTGGTGTTGTTGGCGTCCGTAATGACGACGGTGACGCCGGTCACGTCGGCCCCATCGCACCGGTCCGGCTCGTGCTCGGTCGGATAGACCGTTCCAGCGATCGCAAACTTCGAGCCGTGGCACGAAGCGCAGGGGACTCCTGGCTCCATGGTGGGTCCCGTGCCGGACGAATAGGTTTTCCCGCTCGAGCACACGGCGGCCACGTTCGCGCTCGCATCCGACGCCGCCGACGAGGCGGATGATGACGAGGCGGACGAAGACGAAGACGACGCCGAAAGAGACGAAGACGACGCAGAAGACGAAGACGAGGAAGCACCGGTGCCGGCGCCAAGGCCGGATCCTCCCGAAAGGCCCGCTCCCGCCTGCGAGCCGGCACCGCTCGAAGACGCGCGCGATTCAGTGCCGGCGTCCTCGGCAGAAGGTGTGCCCGTGGTCGCTGGAGCCCCCGCGTCGTCGCTCGATACTTCCGAGGTCCCATGGCTTGCGACCGGGTCGAGCGCCGAACCGGTGTAGCAGCCGTCGAGAGCGGCCCAGAGAGTCGCTCCAAACACAACGGTGTGCATGGAAGAAGCCAGTCGAATGCGCCGCAGTAGGTTCATGAAAATTTCCGCCCGGTTTGTGAGAACCCCCAGCAGGGCCTCGTGCGCTCGACCGCTCGCACCGAGTTCCTTCTCCCGTCGGCGCGCTTCCGTTCATTTCTTTCGCGGGTTTTGCGGAGGTCGGGGTAGTCGGGGTCGAGGTCGGGGTCGGGGTCGGGGTCGCGGGTCGGGGTCGGGGTCGCGGGCTACGCACGTGTCGCTCAACGACATCAACGGGCGCTCCGGATCGATTTCGCTCAGCGGGTCATATGCCAAGCGAGCGCTCGTTTTTCGTACCCGCTATGGATCGCAGACCATTGCGGAGTGTCGGGAAATTCGGATCCACGCCAAGGCGTTGGGTGGATGATTCTTGATGAGCCAAGTGAGGAGACACCGGAGTCGGCCAAAGAACATTGTGAAACATTCTTCAGAAACTTCTTTTTACGCCAGTCTCCAAACGAGCATCTCTCAATGGGTCGTCGCTTTATGGGCTCAACCGGAGATGGCGCAGCTCTCGGATGGCTTCGGGGCCGTGGGATCGCCCCAAACGTCGGACCGGTCTTTCGAGTGCGGCTCTGATTTTGCGCCAGTCGAGTGACTGGCTAGGGTTAATCAGATATGCGCGGCGGCGAATAGCCCGAAGGCGATACAGGCTCGAGCTTGTCGGCAAGTTCGATCACCGCGGAGAACTGGGATCGTAGGGCTTCGAAGCGATCGGAACCAAGCGCCCCACGCATGCGCTTCTGTGCCCCTCCCAAAGCGGAAACGCCGAGTGGATGAGCCGCTCTCCGAGCGGCACTGCGGGGCGGGTCTGTGTGCGCCGCTTCGTGCGTCCTTGTACGAGGATCCATCGGGTGCGGTCACTTCGCCTACGGTCGACCGTCGACACTCCTCGGGTCGTGCCGGGGACGTCGAAATCGACACTGTGGCCGCGCCTTGGCTCGGGGCGGCCGAAGAGTCAGTTCGTCCCGGGACAGCAGGCGCACAAGCCCGTCGGTCCGGTCATCGCACAGGCGCACGACTCGGCTCCGTTGTACGTGCACGTGCAGGTCGAGCCCGAGCAGTCCGCTGCCCAGACGTCTCCGACACCGTCCTGACACGACGCCGTGAACGCGACCACCCCGTTCGGCCCGCCGCCGCCGCTCCCCGAGCACGAAGTCACCCCTGCGCCGGATCTCGGAATGTTGGGACACACGGTGGCGGGCACGTCACCGCAGAGTCCACCCGTCGGTCCGCTGCCGGGGGCTGCGGTTGCCCCGATTGAGCCGCTGTCGATCAGGCAGTCGCCCAACGCTTGCACCTCGGAGTCGCAGTCCGGAAATTCGACCGTGCCCGAGTCGCACGCCGGCGACGCCGACTCGAGGCAGCGAAGAAAGCCGTCGGCGAGCGTTGCGCACGATGGCGTCATCGCGGCCACGGCCGCGCAATTCATCGGACACTCGGCGCCAGCGGAGCAGCCTGTTTGCGCAATTTTGCCGCAAATCGCCGAGCACGAAGCCGCAACCTGGGCGGGAGAACAGTCTCCGCCGCACCGGTTGAGAGGTCCCCCACCACCGTCCGAACCCGCCAGCGTCGCGCCGCCGCACCCCGCCGAAAACCCGAACGTCACCCACGGGGCCAAGTAGGAAAGCACGAAAATTTTCATCGGCGCCCCCGTTCAAGCGAAGCATACCGGTCGCCATGGGGGAGTGAAAACGGCGCCGTGCGAGCGTCTGCGAGCGGGTCGACAGAGTAGTCAATGCGAACGCCATGGCCTCGACGCCGTCGAACGCCACGTGAAATGGATGAGCCGATTGGCATGCCGGAACGCTTCCTGGGTGAGCCGGACGTGCCCCGGACTGTCTTCGAGGACGAGAACCTCGATGGCCTTGCCTCCGGCTCCAATCGCGTTCATGCATTCCCGTTGCTTTCTTCCAACCCAAAGTGGAACGTGGAACCGTGCCCGATTTGGGATTGGACGGAGATGCTGCCCCCGTGTCGTTCGACGATCTTTTTGCAAATGGCCAACCCAATACCGGTTCCGTCGAATTCTTCCCGTTTGTGCAGCCGCTGAAACATGCCAAATATTCGATCGAAATACTGCGATTCGATTCCAAGCCCGTTGTCCTTTACGGCAAATAGCCATCGTGCGCCACCCGCGTTGTCCCTATTTCGAGTGGCCGAGACGTGGATGCACGGCACTCCCGGATTTTGGTACTTGATGGCGTTGCTCACGAGGTTCTGAAAGAGTTGAATCAATTGCCCTCCGTCCGCCAGGACGGTGGGCAGTGGATCGTGCGTCACGAGGGCTCCGCTGTCTTCGATGGCGCCGCGTAGATTGCTCAGCGCCTGCTGGAAGGCTTCCTCGCTCGACGTCTCCACGAGAACCTTTCCCTGCGTCGCAACTCGCGAATAGGCCAAAAGGTCCTGGATCAACTGCTGCATACGATTCGCGCCGTCGACGGCGAACGAGATGAACTCATCGGCATCGGCATCGAGCTTGCCCTTCGAGACAGAAGCTGCGTGTAACTGGCCACCATCCGCAGGGGCTCCTGCAGATCGTGAGAAGCAATGTAGGCGAATTGCCCCAATTCTTCGTTCGAGCGATTGAGCTCGGCCACGGTCTGCAGAAGCTGCGCTTCGGCCACCTTGCGCGCGGTGATGTCGCGGATCGCC